>Ga0209536_100001221_pt1 | contig 42719 bp, 38 predicted proteins | sample DeeMarSeWOR28_12_FD_187461 | JGI IMG/M metagenome (GOLD analysis project Ga0209536, IMG submission 187461) | Marine sediment microbial communities from White Oak River estuary, North Carolina - WOR-2-8_12 (SPAdes) (version 2) | ecosystem: Environmental > Aquatic > Marine > Intertidal zone >...
GTCGGCAGCAGGCCGAAAAACGGCGCAGGCTAGCGGACGCGATCAATTCAAAGGGGCGCAAACTCAAGCTGGACCGCAGGATTGACCAGAACGATCGGCGGCTGGATACGGCATCCGAGTACAAGGGGCCCAGTCGCAGAAAAACCATCGATCAAAGGGAAAACATGAAGGATCGGCGCAACAAAGATTGATCGAAACCGTCGTAAACCCGGCGGTTGAGTGCACTCTGGTTCTGATTTCTAACAATTGCTGATATTCATTATCTGCAACCAGTGTATTTTCCGCATGCCTGTGACCCTGCCGTGCGAGACGCTGTCGGCGCTGCGCAAAGAGCCGTTCAAGCCGAAATAAACCGCCGCCGCAGCGAAATGCGGATAAACGCTAGAGGTCAACTTTCACCGGCGCCCGGCACCGTGTGCAAGGCGCGCTGGCGGCGCGCCTCGCGGTAAATGGTAAAGATCGCCGCGGCAACGACGATGGCCGCGCCGATCCAGGTCGGCAGCCCGGGAAACTGCTCGAACACCAGGAATCCGAACAGCGTGGCCCACAGCAGGCGCACGTAGTCGAGCGAGGCCAGCAGCGACGCCTCGCCGTGCTTGTAGGCGAAGATATTGCACTTCTGGCCGAAGTAAGACACCACCCCAACCGCGGCCAGCAACGCCCATTCAAAGGGCTGCGGTTGCAGCCAGTAATAGATGCCCGGCAATATCATCACCAGGCCAACGCCGAGCGAACCGTAGGTCATGATCGTCACCGGGCTGTCGCTACGCGACAACAGGCGCAACAGTATCATTACGCCGGCGGCGCCGGCCGCGCCCACCAGGGACGCCAGCCCGTAAATGGAAAAATTATTGGTACCGGGTTGCAGCATGATCATCACCCCGATGAAACCCACCAGCACCGCACTCCAGCGATAAAGGCCGACCACTTCGCTGAGAAAAATCACCGCGAATATGGTGACGAAGAAACTCTTGGCGAAGAAGATAGCGGTGGCTTCGGCGAGCGGCAGGTGAATCACCGCGGTAAACCCGCAGAGCATCGCGACCAGCGCGCAAGCGATGCGCAGAAACTGCAACTTCGGACGCTTCGAGTGCAGCGCGCCGGGGAAATCGCGCAGTATTGCCGGCGCCACCATGATGACCATGCCGACCTGGCGCACCAGCAGGATCTGTGTGATGTGCAGGCGTTGCCCCAGCATCTTGATCAACAGCGCCATCAGCGCAAACACGAAGGAAGCCAGCATCAGGAAGACGATGCCTTTGAGGTTATCGGACAGACGATTAAACCAGTTCAAGCGCTACAGCCGTTTACCTGTTTGGGAGCGGGGGCGATCGCCTTCGCGTAGAGCAAGAAGATTATCGGACCGAGTCGGCGCATTGTCGCCAATCGCGGCGCGCAGCGCAAAAAAAAACCCGCCGCAGTTGCCCACGGCGGGTTTTTCGATCGAGCCAGTCGTTACAGCGCGGCGTCGAGTTCGGGCACAGCTTCGAACAGGTCGGCGACCAGGCCGTAATCCGCCACCTGGAAGATCGGCGCTTCGCTGTCGTTGTTGATGGCGACGATGACCTTGCTCTCCTTCATCCCGGCGAGGTGCTGGATCGCGCCGGAAATGCCGACTGCGATGTACAGATCGGGCGCGATGACCTTGCCGGTCTGGCCGACCTGCAGTTCGTTCGGCACGAAGCCGGAATCGACCGCGGCACGCGAGGCGCCCACGGCCGCGCCGAGCTTGGCGGCGACCGAGTGCAGCATGCTGAAGTTTTCACCGGACTGCATGCCACGGCCGCCGGAAACGACGATCTTGGCCGAGGTCAGGTCGACCTGGTCGTTGTTGGACAGCGCCTGTGACACCCAGCTCGACAGCCCGCTATCGGCACCGCCACTGATGGCTTCGATGCTGGCGGAACCACCCTCGGTAGCCGCGGGCTCGAACTTGATGGTGCGCACGGTGATCATCTTGATGTCGTCCGCCGACTGCACCGTGGCGAGCGCGTTGCCCGCGTAGATCGGGCGCACGAAGGTATCTGCCGACTTGACTTCGACGATCTCGGAAATCTGCTGCTTGTCCAGCAGCGCCGAGGCGCGCGGCATGACGTTCTTGCCGAAGGTGGTGGCCGAGGCCAGCACGTGGCTGTAGCCCGGGGCGATTTCGGCAATCAGGGTCGCCAGGTTTTCCGCCAGGTGATGGCCGAATTTCGCGTCGTCGGCGACTTTGACAGTGGCGACGCCGGCGATCTTCGCCGCGGCCTCGGCGACGGCGCCGCAGTTTTCACCGGCGACCAGCAGATCGATGTCGCCACCGATTTGCTTCGCCGCGGTTACCGCGTGCAGGGTCGAGGCGTTGACCTCGTTGTTGTCGTGTTCGACGATTACCAGGTTTGCCATGACTAAATCACCTTCGCTTCGTTGCGCAGCTTGTCCACCAGTTCGCTGACGCTGTTGACAATCACGCCGGCGGCGCGGCCTTCCGGTTCCTCGACCTGCAGCACGGTCAGGCGGTTCGCGGTGTCGAGGCCGAGGCTATCGAGCTCGATCTTGTCCATCGGCTTGCGCTTCGCTTTCATCACGTCGGGCAGCTTGACGTAGCGCGGCTCGTTGAGACGCAGGTCGGCGCTCATCACCGCCGGCATCTTCACCTGGATGGTTTCGAGGCCGGCATCGACTTCACGGGTCACCGTGGCCTGATCACCGTCGATGTTGATCTTCGAGCAATAAGTCGCCTGCGACCAGCCCAGCAGCGCCGACAGCATCTGCGCGGTCTGGTTGGAATCGTCGTCGATAGCCTGCTTGCCGGCGAGCACCAGGCCGACGCCTTCCTGCTCGGCAATCTGTTTCAGCACCTTGGCGATGGCGAGCGGTTCGAGCGCGTCCTCGGTCACTACCTGGATGGCGCGATCGGCGCCCATGGCGAGACCGTGACGCAGGGTTTCCTCGGTTTTACCGCCGCCCACCGAGGCCACGATGATTTCCTCGACCACACCGGCTTCACGCAGGCGCAGCGCTTCTTCCAGCGCGTTCTCGCAAAAAGGGTTCATCGTCATCTTGGCGTTCGCCAGATCGACACCCGATCCGTCAGCTTTGACGCGCGCCTTGACCTGGGGGTCGAGCACGCGTTTCACACATACCAGTACTTTCATAACGCTCGCATCTTTGTGGTTCGGGTGACCGCAGGGAAATGCTTCGATCACCGTGACTATTTAAACACCCCGAGATCTTCGAATTCCGACTCGGCTCCCAATATCACGCAACTCGATGGCGCGATCCGTTCACTACCCGACCCTGACTGCCGGATTACCGTGGTCACCACCGCGGCGACAAAACCACACCGCGACCGACCGAAGGGCCGAGTATTCTATCGACATTTGCCCCGGAATCAAGCTACGCACAGTACCTGCGTTCGCTTCAACTCCTTGAAACACGGGATTTCCCGCAGCGTTACTTAACCCTGCAGAATCGGGGGATATTATCACAGGCAATAGTCGAGTTAGGCTGAGGCGCGACTGCCGATTGTCTATTTGCGCCAGATCGTGAGATCAGGTTAGGGGCGCCCCGTCCCCTTTCAGCCCAGACATTTCAATGATCCGTGGTTCGAGGCGTGATCCTTCGCCGTTTCATTTCATCCCAATTTCTTTCACCGCAGTGGGGGACGCGTCAAACGCTGGCCTGGGCCTGGCGGCGGCACTCCCCCGGCGTTTGCTGGTAGTGACTCCTGAAGCCGCGCGAGAATGACGACAGCGAGTTGAAACCGGTGCGGATCGCGATCTCCTGCAGTTGCAGGCGCGTGTCGACGATCATGCGGCGTGCGGTCTGCAGCCTCAGCCGGCGGTAGTAGGCGGCCGGCGACATGTCCAGCGTCTGCCGGAACAGGTATTCCAGCATGCGTACCGACAGCCGTACGCGTCGCGCAATAGCGTCGATCGCGATCGGCTCGTCGATGTGCTGTTCCATGACGTGGATTGCGGCCGCCACTCTCGGCTCGTTGTTTTCCAGCATGCCGAGCGACACCAGCGGCTGGGTGTCGGTGGCGCTGTGCACGCCATCGTAGATGAACACGCTCGACACCTCGATAGCCAGCGGGTAACCGTAACGCCTGCGGATCAGGTAAAGCATGAAATCGAAGGTCGGCGAAGCGCCGCCGGTGGTGAAAAACTTGCCATCGATGACGAAGCGGTCTGCTTTCAGTTTCACCTGCGGGAAGGCGTTGCCAAAATCTTCCAGGTCTTCCCAGTGCGTGGTCGCCGCGCGCTTGTGCAACAGTCCGCAGCGCGCCAGTATCCAGCTACCGGCCTCGATACCGCCGACCGCGGCGTAATTGCCGGCAATTTTCTTGATCAGGCGCAGGTGCGACGGGCCGGCGTGGCGCTGCTGATGGAAACTGGCGATGACGATCAGCACGTCACCGCTGGAAGATTCGTCGAGAACGATATCCGGCTCGACCAGCAGGTCGCAGGTCAGGCGCGCGGCCTTGCCGTTCAGCGTCGCCAGGTTCCAGTCGAACAGCCTGCGGTTGGCGTTGCGGTTGGCGGCACGCATCGGATCCAGCGCCGAGGCCAGCGACATCATCGACGAATCCGGCAACACCAGCAGCGTTACGCGCAGTTTTTCGGCGCTGGGTTCGAAGATATTCATTGCGCAAATTGTCAATTATTTTGCGTTTCAGTGCAATCAGGGCGTCAAATTCCGTGACATGATTCCGCCCTCGATCAACGGAGGTGCGCAATGCCTTTAACAGCCAACCTGAACCCTTTCATTACCTGTGCGGTCACCGGCTCCGGCGGCACCCAGGATCGCTCGCCGCACGTGCCGCGCTCACCGGAACAGATTGCGGCCAGCGCCATCGACGCCGCCAAGGCCGGCGCCGCCATAGTACATTGCCACGTGCGCGAGCCCGAAACCGGCAAACCCAGCCGGCGCGTCGAACTCTACCGTGAAGTCACCGAGCGCATCCGCGATTCGGCCACCGACGTGGTATTGAACTTCACCTCCGGCATGGGCGGCGACATGGTGTTCGGCGACGTCGAAAACCCGCTGCCGTTGAACATGGACGCCACCGACATGGCCGGCGCCAGCGAACGCGTCGCGCACGTCGCCGAATGCCTTCCTGAAATCACTACGCTCGACTGCGGCACGATGAATTTTGCCGAAGCCGACTATGTCATGACCAACACTCCCGGCATGCTGCGCGCGATGGGCCGGATGATGACCGACCTCGGCGTACGCCCGGAAATCGAGGTGTTCGAAACCGGCCACCTGTGGTTCGCCAAACAGCTGGTCGAGGAAGGCATCATCGAGGACCCGGTGATGATCCAGATGTGCATGGGCATCCCCTGGGGCGCACCCGACGACCTCAACACCTTCATGGCGATGGTCAACAACACCCCGGCGAACTGGACCTTTTCGGCGTTTTCCATCGGCCGCAACGAAATGCCGTTCGTGGCGGCAGCGATGCTCGCCGGCGGTAACATCCGCGTCGGCCTCGAAGACAACATCTGGCTGGAAAAAGGCGTGCTCGCGACCAATGCCCAGCTGGTGGAAAAAGCCGCGACCATCGTCACCAACATGGGCGCAACCCTGATGACTCCCGCCGAGGTGCGCGAAAAGCTGAAATTGCAGAAACGCGCGCCCGTGGCCAAATAGGAGAACCAACCATGGCAGCAATCAAACAGGCCGCGATTATCGGCGGCGGCGTCATCGGTGCAGGCTGGATTTCGCGCCTGATCGAAAACGGCATCGACGTGCGCGTCTACGATCCCGCGCCCGACGCGGTCGACAAGGTCGAAGCGGTATTGAAAAACAGCCGCTACGCCTACGCCAAACTGATCGGCGCGCCGCGCTGCAGCGAAGGCAAGGTGGAATTCTGCGACAGCATCGCCGTCGCGGTGCGCGGCGCCGAGCTGATCGTCGAATCGGTCCCCGAGCGCCTCGACATCAAGCAGGCGGTTTACGCCGAGATCGAGGCGGCGGCCGCCACGGATGCGCTGATCGCATCGTCCACCTCTGGCATCATGCCCTCCGACCTGCAGGCGAAGATGACTCACCCCGAGCGCCTGCTGGTGGCGCACCCGTTCAACCCGGTCTACCTGCTGCCGCTGGTGGAGCTGGTCGGCGGCAAGGCGACCAGCATGGAAACCATCGAGCGCGCCCGTGAAATCTACCACTCCGTGGGCATGCACCCGCTGCACGTGAAGAAGGAGATCGAAGCCTTCATTGCCGACCGCCTGCTGGAAGCCATCTGGCGCGAGTCGCTGTGGCTGGTCAAGGACGGCATCGCCACCACCCAGGACGTCGACGACGCGGTGCGCTACGGCTTCGGCCTGCGCTACGCGCAGATGGGCGTGTTCGACACCTACCGCGTCGCCGGTGGCGAGGCAGGCATGCGCCACTTCATGGCGCAGTTCGGTCCCTGCCTGAAGTGGCCCTGGACCAAGCTGATGGACGTGCCCGAGTTCAACGACGAGCTCGTCGACCTGATCGCCGGCCAGTCGGACGAGCAATCCGGCCACCTGAGCATCCGCGAGATGGAGCGCATTCGCGACGACAACCTGATCGCGATCCTGCACGGGCTCAAGGGCAACAACTGGGGCGCGGGCAAGACGCTGGCGCGTTACGAAGGCCAGCTGCTGGAAGCCGCCAACGACCCAAATTAAACAACGTCATCCCGGAATGCGCGCCAGCGCATATCCGGGATCTTGAAATGGTGGCGCGATGATCATCTTAGCCACCCTCGAAAGATCCCCGCTTTCGCGGGGATGACAATATGGAGAATAAAACATGCATTTCGGATTGAGTTTTGAACAGGAAATGATCGTCGACACGGTCAGGCAGTTCGTCGAAAACGAGATTTATCCGCACGAGGCCGAAGTCGAGCGCAGCGGCGAAGTGCCTCTCGAACTCGGCCACGAGATACGCGATAAGTGCATCGAGGCCGGTTACTTCGCGGCCAACATCGCCGCGGAGTTCGGCGGCGGCGGGCTTGGCCATCTCGACTTCACCCTGCTGGAGCGCGAACTCGGCCGCGCCTCGAACGCGCTCGCCGTGTTCTTCGGACGCCCGTCGGGCATCCTGCAGGCCTGTAACGAGGAGCAGCGCGAGCAGTACCTGTTCCCGGCGGTGCGCGGCGAAAAGTTCGACGCGCTGGCGATGACCGAACCCGGCGCCGGTTCCGACGTGCGCGGCATGAAGTGCAGCGCGAAGCAGGATGGCAGCGACTGGGTGATCAACGGCAGTAAGCACTTCATCAGCCACGCCAACATCGCCGACTTCGTCATCGTGTTCGTCGCCACCGGCGAGGAACAGACCCCGCGCGGGCCGAAGAAGAAGATCACCTGCTTTCTCGTCGACCGCGGCACGCCGGGTTTCGAGATCCGCCCCGGCTACAATTCGGTCAGCCATCGCGGCTACAAGAACTGTATCCTCAATTTCGACGATTGCCGCCTGCCCGAGGGCCAGATTCTCGGCAAGCTGCACGGCGGCTTCGACGTGATGAACGAATGGCTGTACGCGACGCGCCTGACCGTCGCCGCCACCAGTGTCGGACGCGCGCGACGCGCCTTCGAATACGCGCTGCCCTACGTCGTCGAGCGCAAGCAGTTCGGCCAGCAGATCGGCAAGTTCCAGGGTGTTTCGTTCAAGCTCGCCGACATGATCACCGAGATCGACGCGGCCGACTGGCTGACGCTGTCTGCCGCCTGGCGCCTCGACGAGGGGCTCGACGCCAACCGCGAAATCGCCAGCGCCAAGGTCTACGCCACCGAGATGCTGGCGAAGGTCACCGACGAGGCGATACAGATCTTCGGCGGCATGGGGCTGATGGACGAACTGCCGCTGGAGCGCTTCTGGCGCGACGCCCGCGTCGAACGCATCTGGGACGGCACCTCGGAAATCCAGCGCCACATCATCTCGCGCGAACTGCTGCGCCCGCTGGGCGGTTAGGGAGACCCGATCGATGAGACTGGAACGCGTACTGCGCCCCAAATCGATTGCCGCCATCGGCGGCCTGCAGGCGGGGCGCGTGGTCGAACAGTGCTGCCTGATGGGATTCGAGGGCGACATCTGGCCGGTGCATCCGAGCAAAACCGAAGTCCATGGCGTCAAGGCCTACGCCTCGCTCGCGGACCTGCCGGGCGTGCCCGATGCCGCCTTCATCGGCGTCAATCGCAACCTCGCCATCGACGTGATCCGTGAGCTGCGCGACATGGGCTGCGGCGGCGGTGTCTGCTTCGCGGCCGGCTTTCTCGAAGCCGACGCGGCCGGCGCGAAACTGCAGGCCGAGCTGATCGAAGCTGCCGGCGACATGCCGATACTCGGCCCCAACTGCTACGGCTACATCAACTACGCCGACGGCGCGCTGCTGTGGCCCGACCAGCAGGGCGGCAAGCGCCTCGAAGCGGGGCAGACCGGCGTCGCCATCATCGCGCAATCCTCCAACATCGCGATCAACTTCACCATGCAGAAGCGCGGCCTGCCGCTGGCTTACGTGTTCACCGTCGGCAACCAGGCGCTGGTCGGCATTTCCGAGCTGGCGCTGAACCTGCTCGAAGACCCGCGCGTGACCACGCTCGGCATCTACATCGAGGGCTTCGACTCGGTGGCGGCCTTCGAGGAACTGGGGCGCAAGGCGCGCAAGCTGAACAAGCCGGTGGTGATCTTCAACGTCGGCAGGAGCGAACAGGCGAAAGCCTCGGCGATGTCGCACACGGCCTCGCTGGTGGGTTCGCACGCGGTGATCGACGCGTTTTGCAGGCGCAACGGCTTCGGCCAGGCCGACTCGATCCCGGTATTCCTGGAAACCCTGAAACTGCTGCACATACACGGCCCGCTACCCGGATACCGGGTATCCTCGATGAGCTGCTCGGGCGGCGAGGCGAGCATCATCGCCGACGCCGCGCTCAAGCGTAAAGTCTACTTTCCGCCGCTCGACGCTGCGCAGAAGGCGCCGCTGCAGGAAGCCCTGGGACCCCTGGTAACCATCGCCAACCCGCTCGACTACCATACCTACAGCTGGGGTCACCGCGAGGTCATGGAAGCCGCCTACAGCGCGATGACGGCGCTCGCCTTCGACCTTAACTACCTGATTCTCGACTTTCCGCACGCGACGCGCTGCGACGACTGGGAATGGCATATCGCGGTCGATGCGTTCGAGGCGGCGCTCAACAAGAATAGTGCGCGCGGCGCCTTCGTCGTCGGCATGTCGGAGAACATCCGCGAGGAATACATCGAGGATTATGCGCGGCGCGGCATCGTCAGCTTTTTCGGCATCGACGAGGCGCTGCACGCGACCGAGATTGCCGCCGATATCGGCGCCGCCTGGCAGGCCGACGCCGATCCGCCGTTACTGGCAATCGCCGCCGTCAAGGGACCGGGCGTCGCGCTCGACGAGGCAGAGGCCAAGCGCCGCCTGGCCGAGCACGGGGTGCCAGTGCCGGCCGGCGCTACGGTCGAATCGGTCGAGGCCGCGCGGCAACAGGCGGACGCCATCGGCTACCCGGTAGTGTTGAAAGCGCTCGGTATCGCGCACAAAACCGAACACGACGCGGTGCGCCTGCACCTGCAGTCCACCGAAATGGTCGAAGAGGCCGCGCAGGCGCTGTTCGAACTCAGCGAGCGGCTTTACGTCGAGGCAATGAAACCGGCGCAGGTGGAACTGATCGTCGGCGTGACGCGCGACCCGACCTTCGGCCTGGCGCTGACCATCGGCAGCGGCGGCATCCTCGTCGAGGTACTGCAGGACAGCGCCACGCTGTTGATTCCCTCGTCGAGACAGGAGATCGAGGCGGCGCTGACCAGCCTCAAATCGGCGCCATTGCTGAACGGCTTTCGCGGCCGCCCGCGCGCCGATATCGAGGCCGCCGTCGACGCCATCGAAGCGATACAGCAATTTGCGATCGCGAATTCCGCTTCACTGCTCGAGCTCGACGTGAACCCCCTACTGGTCGGGGCGCAGGGCGAAGGCGTGTTCGCGGCCGATGCACTCATCGTTTTACAGGAGCAGAAAAATGTCTGAAGTCATTACCACCCGCAGCGAAGGCGGCGTATTCGAAGTAACCCTCGACCGCCCCAAGGCGAACGCTATCGACCTGCACACCAGCCGCCTGATGGGCGAAACCTTCGCCGCATTCCGCGACGACCCCGAACTGCGCGTGGCCATCGTGAAAACCGCCGGCGACAAGTTTTTCAGCGCCGGGTGGGACCTGAAGGCCGCCGCCAGTGGCGACGCGGTCGACGGCGACTACGGCGTCGGCGGTTTCGCCGGGTTGCAGGAACTGCGTGGGCTCAACAAGCCGGTGATCGCCGCGGTCAGCGGCATGGCGGTCGGCGGCGGTTTCGAGCTGATGCTGTCGGCCGACCTGATCTACGCCGCCGAGCATTCCACCTTCGCGCTGCCCGAGATCACCGCCGGCACGCTCGCGGACGCCGCGACGATCAAGCTGCCGAAACGCATCCCCTACCACGTGGCGATGGAAATGCTCTACCGCGGCCGCTGGATGGACAGCGCCGAGGCGCTGCGCTGGGGTCTGGTCAACGAGGTGTTGCCCGCGGAAAAGTTGTACGAGCGGGTCTGGGAAGTAGCGCGCGAACTGGCTTCCGGGCCGCCGCTGGTGTTCGCCGCGATCAAGGAAGTGGCGCGCGAGGCCGAGTCGATGAAATTCCAGGAAGGGATGAACTGGGTAACCAAGCGCCAGTTCGCGACGGTCGACAAGCTCTACGGCAGCGAGGACAACATGGAAGGCTTCAAGGCCTTCGCCGAGAAACGCTCCCCGGTGTGGAAGGGTAAATAACACCAGCCAATGTCATTCCTGCGCAAGCAGGAATCTTGTTAAGATAGTGCGCTTACGAGATCGCCGCTTTCGCGGCGACGACGGCACGAGGGAGCAGCGCAGCACATGACCGAACTACAGCCTCTGTGGACACCCGGCCAGTCCGGTATCGACGCGGCCAACCTGACGCGTTTTATTACCCAGGTGAATCGGCGCCACGGCCTGTCGCTCAGCGATTACGATTCCCTTTACCGGTGGTCGATCGAGCAAAAGGAAGCCTTCTGGTCCGAGGTCTGGGATTTCTGCGGCATCGTCGGCGACAAGGGCGAGCGCATACTCGTCGGTGGCGAGTACATCGAAAGCGCGCAGTGGTTTCCGGATGCAACGCTCAACTTCGCCGAAAACCTGCTGCGCCGGCGCGACGACGAAACCGCGATTTTGTTCCGCGCCGAGGACCAGGCCGAGTCGACGCTCAGCTATGCGCAGCTTTACCGGCAGGTCGCCAGCGTGGCCGCCTGGCTGAAGGCGCAGGGCCTGCAACCCGGTGACCGCGTCGCCGCCTATCTGCCGAACATGCCCGAGGCGGTGGTCGCGATGCTCGCCGCGACCAGCCTCGGCGCGGTGTGGACCTCGACCTCGCCCGACTTCGGCGAGGATAGCGTCGTCGACCGCTTCGGCCAGACCGAACCGCGTTTCCTGTTTACCGCCGACGGCTATTTTTACAACGGCAAGAAGCACCCGCTCGCCGACAAGATCAACGCGATCCGTGCGCAACTGCCCAGCCTCGAGCAAATCGTGCAGATCGACCTCGCCGGCTTCGGCATCCAGGCCGACGTGCTCGACTGGCGCGACATCGTCGCCGAAGCCGCGGCGGAAATCGAATTCGTCGCGCGCAATTTCAACGACCCGCTTTACATTCTGTACTCGTCGGGCACCACCGGCAAACCCAAGTGCATCACCCACAAGGTCGGCGGCACGCTGATCCAGCACCTGAAAGAGCACATGCTGCACTGCGACCTGCACCCCGGCGACCGCGTGTTTTACTTCACCACGCTCGGCTGGATGATGTGGAACTGGCTGGTCAGCGCGCTCGCGAGCCGGGCGGCGCTGGTGCTCTACGACGGCTCGCCGTTCTACCCCGACGGCGAAGTGCTGTGGCGCTACGCCGACGACGTCGACATGACGCTGTTCGGCACCTCGGCGAAGTACATCGACGCGATGAAGAACGCCGGCCTGCGCCCGCGCGACAAGTTCGACCTGTCCGCGTTGCGCACCATCGCCTCGACCGGGTCGGTGCTGGCGCCGGAAAGCTTCGACTACGTCTACGACGCCATCAGGCAGGACGTTTGCCTGGCGTCCATGTCGGGCGGCACCGACATCGTTTCCTGCTTCGTCCTCGGCTGCCCGCTGCTGCCGGTTTACCGTGGCGAAATCCAGTGCCGCGGGCTCGGCATGGCGGTCGAGGTATTCGACGACGACGGCAACTCGCTGCACAACGAAAAAGGCGAGCTGGTGTGCACGCAGACCTTTCCCAGTCAGCCCGTTTATTTCTGGGGTGACGACGACGGCAGCAAGTATCACAACGCCTACTTCGCGCGTTTCGACAACGTCTGGCACCACGGCGACTACGTGCGCCTCACCGAGCGCAACGGCATCGTCATCTACGGCCGCTCGGACGCCACGCTGAACCCGGGCGGGGTGCGCATCGGCACCGCCGAAATCTATCGCCACGTCGAGCAGATCGACGAGGTCGTGGAAAGCATCGTCATCGGCCAGGACTGGGACGACGACGTGCGCGTGGTGCTGTTCGTCGTGCTGCAGCCCGGGCTCGAACTCGACGACGCGCTGCGCGAGCGGATTCGCAGGACCGTGCGCAGCAAGTGCTCGCCGCGGCACGTACCCGCGAAGATACTGCAGGTGGCGGAAATTCCGCGCACCAAGTCGGGCAAGATCGTCGAACTCGCGGTGCGCGACGTGGTGCACGGGCGCGGGGTGAAGAACGTTCATTCGCTGGCCAACCCGGAAGCGCTCGAACTCTACCGCAACCTGCCCGCACTGCAAGAATAGCCTGCACATTGCACCAGTCGGGTTCAGGCCTTGCGCTAACTCATTTAACCGAAGAATGAAAATGGCGATTTTAAGCGATCGGCCGATAATAAAGATGGTAACCGGCCTGATCCTGCGCGGCCCGCCCCATCCCGGTACTGACTTGTCCAGATACGCCTGGACTTGGGCTTCCAGGCGCATCTGTACTGCAGCGACTTCTCGCACGACGGAATGCCGTATCACATCGCTCGGGATACTGTGGTGCGGCATTCCGATGCAATATGCAGGCTAGCCGTTGATCAACAAGACCGGTTTGCTCAACTGGACCCTGCTGATGGTGCTGGTCGCGCTGTGGGGAACTTCGTTCCTGTTTACCGCGCTCTCCGTCGACACCATCGATCCGGTTTCCGTGGTTTTCTACCGCCTGGTGCTCGGCGCCGTGGTGCTGTCGCTGGTGGTGTATGCGCGCGGCCAGGCTTTCCCGCGCAGCGCGCGCGTCTGGGGCGGTTTCCTGCTGATGGCGATCGCCGGTAACTCGCTACCGTTTTTCCTGATCTCCTGGGGACAGCAGACCGTCGATTCGGGCGTAGCCGGTATGATCATGGCGATCATGCCGCTGATGACCATGGTGTTTGCGCACTACTTCGTCCACGGGGAAACCCTCAATCGCTACAAGATTCTCGGCTTCAGCCTGGGTATCACCGGGGTCACCCTGCTGCTCGGGCCGGTATTCAGCGGCGGCGGTCAGGCGCTGCTCAGCGGCCTCGCCATCTTTACCGCGGCAACCTGCTACGCGGTCAACGCGATCCTGATCAAGCGCCTGCCGCGCTTCAGCCCGATGGTCGGCGCCTGCGGCGTGCTGATCATGGCGAGCCTGGTGCTGCTGCCGTTCTGGCTGTTACTGGCACCCCCCAACGACAGCATCAGCGAGGATTCGATGCTGGCTGTCATCTGGCTCGGCATCGGTCCGACCGGCATCGCGACCATCGTGCTGTTCGCGGTGATCGACCGTGCCGGGCCGACCTTCCTGTCGACGATCAATTACCTGGTACCAGTGGTGGCTTTCTTCTGTGGCGCCTGGCTGCTGCACGAGCCGGTAAGCTGGCACCATTTCGTGGCGCTGGGGACGATTCTCGGCGGCATCGCGATCACGCGGCTGCGGGCGACGCCAGCGCCTCCGCCAGGTGTTCGATAATCGCGTGCACCCTGGCGGAACGCACCAGGTCGGGATGCGCCAGCGCCCACAGCCCGATCGTCAACTCCGCCACATCCAGCGGCAGCAACGTCAGGCGTGGCGACGAATCGCCGAGCAGCCGCGGCAATAGCGCAAGCCCGATACCGCACTCGGCAGCCACGCGGATGGCGACAAAGGAATCACAGCGCAGACAAACCCGCTCCAGCGGAACCGAGGCGCTGAACCAGGCTCCGATCGGCGTTTGCAGCAGGCTGTCGACAAAACCGATCCAGCGCGCGTCGAATACCCGCCGCGAATCGACCTCGCGCAACAGCTCCGGCGTTGCGTAGACCCCGAACTCGACATCGCACAGCCGGCGCCCGACCAGGCCCGAATCCGGCGCCTGCGTCGGACGAATCGCCACGTCCGCGTCGCGCCGGTGCAGATCGAGTATGTGATTGGTCACCAGCACCTCGACCACGATGTGCGGATGGGTGCGCTGGAAACTGGCGAGATGCGGCCCGAGCATGCCCAGCATGAAGGTATCGGTGGTGGTTACCCGCAACTCGCCTTCCAGCCTGAGTTCGTGACCGGCAATCTGGCGCTGCATGTCGAACAGGGTGCTTTCGACTTCACGCGCGGCATCGATCATCTTCTCGGCTTCCGGCGTCAGCACGTAGCCGCTGGCGCCGCGATCGAAAATACGGCAGTTCAGGTTTTGCTGAAAGGTGTCGATACGGCGCAACACCGTGCTGCGGTTCACCTCGAGCTCGCGCGCGGCGGCGGATATCGAGCCCTTGTTGGCGACCATCAGCACGTAGCGCAGATTGTCCCAGTTGATATGCTGCATAATTGCGGCATTCTAGCGCAAAAACAATCATCTTGATGTAAAAATATAACCTGCTAGCATACGGCGGTACTTGAATGGAGCGCAATTGATAGACCGCATGGCCATTGATCACGGCAGCCGAACCTGCCCCATTGCCACGTTGACCAGGCCGATTTCGGGATTGTGATGGACAACCTCCTCGACCGTCCCGAAGTCCAGAGCGCGCTGTTGCCGTTCGTCATCGCGCTGGTGCTCGCGCTCGGATTGCGTAAATTGACCGCGACCGCCTGGCTGTGGGCGATGTTTGCCGCGTTCACGCTATCCGCCCTGTTGATCAACGGCCTGACGCTGACCCCGCTTACCGGCACCCGCAAGATCATCCTGTTGATCGGCGGCGCGCTGTTCGTCGCCGCGCTGCTGCCCGGTGTGCTCGCGCGCCTGCGCCTGCAGCGTCCATTCACCGACCTGTTTTGCCTGCTCGCACTGGGCTGGGTGTTCTCGGCGGTAGTCGCGCGCATGCAAACGCTGCAGATTGCGATGATCGCGGCCGGTGCCGTCGCCTTCGCGTTCACCTTGCAACTATCCTTCGAACGCGTGATCGTCAACCCGGCGCGGCTGCATGGCGCCGGGCTCGGTCTGCTGCTGGGGGTCGGCCTCGCGGCCACCGCGGCGGCTTCCGCCCTGCTCGGGCAACTCGGGCTCGCGCTCGCGGCCGCCTGTGGCGGCGCCTACCTCGCCTGGGTGATTACCGGTGCAAGTGGCAACGCGAAACAACTGGTGGTCACGCTGCCCTACGTGCTTGCGCCGTTGCTGCTGGGCGTGGCGAGCGTGCTGTTCGCGCGCCTGCCGTGGTACGCGCTGATTCCGCTGGCATTCATTCCGCTCGCGGCGAGCCTGGTTCCGCTCAAGTTCGAATCGCGTTTCGCGCGCGCGCTCGTGGCTAGCCTGCCGGGGCTGGTGATCGCGCTCGCGACCGCGTTCTGGGTGTGGAAATCGAGTGGCTCGGCTTCCGGCTATTGAGCGAACCCGACCGAAAACCCACCCGAATGATTTTTCCTAAAACACAACCTCTAAGGAGTTTTAAATGAAGAAATACCTGATTCTCGCCGCACTGGCCGCGGCGCCGTTAAACCCGGCACTGGCATCCGATTACACCATCGACCCAACGCATACCTATGTCAGCTTCGCGATCAATCACCTCGGCTTTTCCACCATGCGTGGCAAATTCGATCGGCAATCGGGGTCGATGCAATTCGATCCGGACGCGAAGAAAGCGTCGGTAACGATCGAAATCGACGCCGCCTCCATCGACACCGGCCACGAAAAACGGGACGCTCACCTGAGCTCGCCCGACTTTCTCAACGCCGTCGAGTATCCGACCATCAGCTTCAAATCCACCGGCGTTACCTGGAACGGTGCGAAACTGGCAACGGTCAGCGGTGATCTGACCATGCTCGGTGTTAGCAAGCCGGTCACTCTGCAGGTCACTTCGATGAACTGTGCGGAACACCCGTTCAACAAGAAATGGACCTGTGGCTTCGACGCCACCGGGTCGATCAAGCGCACCGATTTCGGCGTGAACTACGGCGTACCGGCGATCGGCGAAGTTCTCGATTTACAAATCGAAGTCGAAGCCGCGCGCAATTAGCAGTAAAAGGATGCCAGCGAAACATCTCGTCCCTGGATCCTGGTCTCCCGGTAGCCTGTGACTACCGGGCATAACTTGCAATAACCTGTACTGAGGAGACACATGATGAAAAACGCAACACGATTCGGCCTGATACTGTTATCGGCATCGCTTGCCGGTCCATTGGCAGCCGCCAGCGATCCATTGGAGAAAGCCATCAAGGCGCGCCAGGGCGAGATGCAGCTGCGCTCCTTCAACGCCGGGCCGTTGTTCGGCATGGCCAAGGGAGATATCGACTACGACGCCAAACTTGCCACCATGCTTGCGGGTAACCTGAAACTGTTGCTCGACCTCGACAATAGCCGCTCCTGGGCAAAGGGCAGCGACAACGAAGCCTATCCCGGTAAAACCACGGCGCTGCCAAAGATCTGGACGACTTACCCGGAAATTGCCGAATACGGCAAGAAGTACGCAGCTGCCGTCAACGAACTGGCCGCGGAGGCCGGTAATGGGCGCGATGCGCTAAAGTCGAAAATCGGCGCGCTGGGTAAATCCTGCAAAGGTTGCCACGACGAGTTCCGCGAGAAGCAGTAAGCTGCAGCCTTGCAGGGATATCAGCAGGAGAAAATCTGGGACCCGGTGACACGCCTGTGGCACTGGGTCCTTATGCTTGCCGTCAGCATAGGCTGGAGCTTCGGCAAGTACATGTCATTCGACAACGTCCAGTGGCATTTCTACCTCGGCTACCTGGTGCTGGGGTTGATGCTGTTTCGTTTGCTGTGGGGTTTCATCGGCCCTTCACCGGTACGCTTCCCCGCCCTGCTGCCGACACCGGCCGGGCTGCTGACTTACCTTCGCCAGGTTGGACAGCGCAAGCCGAGCGGCACGCCCGGGCATAATCCGCTGGGTTCGATTTCGGTCATGCTGATGTTGATCTCGATCACCGCGCAGGCGGTCACCGGGCTGTTCATCGTCTCCGACGACTTTTTCGAATCCGGCCCGCTGGCAAGCTATGTTTCCGAAGCGACGGTCAACCGCCTGACCTGGTGGCATCACCTGAACTCCGACTTCATCCTCGTGCTGGTGGTGCTGCACGTCGGCGCCATCCTGTTCTACCTGCTGTGGAAAAAGGAAAACCTGGTCAAACCGATGATCACCGGCTGGAAATGGGTAAAACGCAATAGCGGCAAACAGTCCTGATAGCTCGCCGCATCGATTTATTCAGCGCTCTGCTCCGCCACCCACCGACACCAGACGGGCCTCGCGTCGATCGATTAAGCGTACGTAGATGGCTGCGGCGAGCGCCAGTAAAGAACAGGTCAACAACGCCCCCAGCAGGCGAATGGCCGCGTCACCGCTCTCCAGCAGGAAACCGGTCAGGGTCGTCAGCAATGACCCGGCGGCCACTGCCGACGCCCCCATCAGGCCGGCCGCACTGCCGGCAAGCCCGGGCCGGATCGAGATTGCGCCGGAATTGACGCTGGGCATCGAGACACCGTTCGCCACGCCGACGAAAACGGTGGCGAAAAACAGCGTTACCCCGTGCGCGTAACCCGCCAGAAACAGGATCAGGCCCATCGATAATCCAGCTACCGCGATCGACCTGCCGGTGATCATCATAGTGGTGCGCGGATAACGCCGCGAATAGCGGCCGGCGACAAAACTGCCGGCGGCGAAGCCCGCGGTAATCGTCCCCATGTAGAATCCGAGAACGCCGGGCGATATCGAAAACTGGCGCGCGGCAACCAGCGGCACGCCGGCGAGGAATACGTAAAACGCACCGGTGGAAAACATCGCGCACAGCGCAAAGCCCCAGAAGCGGCGCGAACCGAGTAGCTCGGGATACGCCTGAAACTGCACCGCAAAGGTCGCCGACGGCGAGTGATTGGTTTCATCGAGATCGAGCCAGCACAGCAATAGCAAAGCCAGACCCATAAAACCGTACAGCACGAAACTCGCGCGCCAGCCGAAAAGTTCGTCGAGCAGACCGCCGATCATCGGCCCCAGCATCGGCGCAATCGCCATCGACATCGCGACGTAACCGATCAGGCTCGCCGACTCTCCTTCGTCGCGGGTATCGCGAATCATCGCCATCGACAACACCCAGCCCGAAATCACCGTGGCCTGCAGCGCGCGACACATCAGGAAAATGTAGATATCGGTGGCCAGCAGGCATCCCAGCGAGCCGACCACGAAGACGCTCAGGCCACACAACAACACCGGCCGTCGGCCGAAGCGGTCCGACATCGGACCGATCACCAGTTGCATCACCGCGGTGATCGCGAGGTATCCCGCGATCGACAGGCTCGCCAACGCATAGTCGGCGTTGAAGTCGCGTGCGATATTGGTGAGCGAAGGCAGAAACATGTTCAACGACAGGGTCGACAGCGCCGCCAGCAGAATCAGCGTGAGTACGCGCGGTGATGATCGGGTGGCAGCATTCATTGCGGACACGGAATACCTGTTTTTCACTGCTTTCAGGGCCGCGGGGATTCCGGCAAATGGTTATGCCGTCCCGAATAGCGCTTACTCGACAAGATAGAAGAGCCACTCCCGCGCAAGCGGGAATAGCACGCGCGGTGCCATTCTATGCGGTCCCCGGGCACTCCTTGCCGAAAGATTTGCCGGCAGGCAAAACAGCCGGCGATCTTCCCCGCGACGAATTACGCCGCGCTGGAATCAGGAGCGCAGGTAGGAGGCGCCGTTGACGTCGATGATGCAACCGGTCATGAACTCGGGGGCGTCGAAGGCGAGAAAACCGATAGTCGTCCCCAACTCCTCGGGCAGCGCCACTCGGCCCATGCTGCTCTGCTGGCGGATACTGTCGCCCTCGGCCGAGGCCAGCACCGCCGCCGCCATCTCGGTCTCGACGAAACCAGGCGCCACGGTGTAGACGAAAACCCCGAGCGGCCCCAGCGCCTGCGCCAGCGACTGCCCCATGGCGTTCATACCTGCCTTGGAGGCTCCGTACCAGGGCATCAGCGGTTCGCCGCGAAACGCGCCGCGCGACGATACGTTGACGATGCGGCCACCGCCGCGCGCGATCATCTTCTTGCCGGCGCAAAAACTCAGGTTGCCGGCCGCGGTCAGGTTGGTGGTGACGATGCGATGCCAGCTTTGCTGCCAGGTGGCGTAGTCGATGTCTTCGAAACGATGGCGCTGCGATACGCCGGCGTTGTTGACCAGCACATCCAGCCCGCCAAAAGCCTGCTCGGCCTCGTCGATCAGCGTTTCTGCAGCCTGCGGGTCGGTAATATCGCATTGAAACAACTGGTGCCCCTCACCCGCCAGCGCCGCCAGCGTGGCTTCGGCGCGCTCGCGGTTAGCGTTATAGTGCACGCCGATGCGCGCGCCACGCCTGGCGCACTCGATGGCGGCCGCGCGGCCGATGCCGCCGGAGGCGCCGGTAATCAATATCGATGGGCCTGTGTTCATGTGTTCACCTTGTCGGTCGGATTAATCGGCTATATCGTCGGTCGATGGCAGGCCGCGAGGGATATGCTTGTCGACATCGTAAAACGGCAACGCCACGAATTCCACCGGGCATACCTCGCCACGGCTATCCTCGATAACGACATCGGTACAATCGAGACTGCGCGCTGAATCGAGCAGGGCGAAGCCGACGCCGCATTCCAGGTAAGGCGATAGCTCGTAAGCCGTGACCCGCCCGATGGCCCGCCCGGATGCCGTCAGCGTGGCGCCGTAGCGAACCTGCCGCGGATCGCACCTGAAACCGGTAAAGCGCGACGCCCGGTCGGCATTGCGCAACGCATCGCGGCCGATGAAATCGTGACCGTCGAGTTCGACGAAGGCACCAAGCCCCATATCATACGGCGTGGTATGCCAGTCCATGTCGGTGCGATAGTTCAGAATCCCGCCCTCGATGCGGCGAATGTTCATCGACATCTGGCCGCAGGCACGCATGCCATGCTCCGCGCCGGCGTCCAGCAGGTGATCCCACAGCGCCGGACCGTCGACCGCGGCATCCAGGTTATACACCTCGAAGCCCAGTTCGGCCGACCAGCCGGTGCGACTGACCAGCACCGGCTGACCGCCCATGCTGCCCTGGAAAGCATCGAAGTAGCGAAACTGGTGCGGCGCACCGCCGTCGCAGGCATTTGCCAGCACGTGCAGCGACTTCGGTCCCTGCACCTGCAGCACCCAGGACTCGGGATCGCGAATCTCGACCCTGTAGTCGAGCGCATGCGCGACCAGCCACAGGAAAACATCGGCATCGGCATGCACGTACCAGAACCGGTCTTGCGCGAGCCGGAACAGGATGCCGTCGCACACCAGGCCACCGCCCTGGTGACACAGCAGGCCATAGCTGCCACGGCCGACGCGCAGCTTGTCGACCGGGCGGGTCAACACTCTATTCAGAAAGTCCACGGCATCCTGCCCGCTGATTTCGACAGGCCGTTCCGGCACGTCGAACAACCCGACCGCCTTGCGCAGGGTCCAGTACTCCTCGACCGCATCCCCGCCGAGCGACTGCAGCACCAGGCGACCGGCATACTCGGTATACAGGGCATTCTCGTTCCAGGTGCGCGCAAACCAGGGCGACTTCGCGCAATGACTGATCACATTTATTCGCCGCGACGACATCGATCTCTCCTCCAGGACAGGCAACTAACAGGGTAAGTCGGCGCAGGCAATGTAACTCAGACCAGCCTCGAATATCAATCAATCTCGGCGCAGGCCGCGGCACACTCAGGCAGGTTTCAGGAACACCCAGTAGTGCGCATCGCCATCGTGGTTATAGGGCGCATCCCAGACCACCTCGAGCTGGCGCAGCTTGCCGGCGGCCAGCAGTGCGTCCACGCACTGTTGAAAATCGGTCTGCTCGAAGTAGTGACTGCGCGTGGATAGCAGCAGCAGCCCACCGTCGCGCAGCAGTTGCACCAGCACTTCCAGCGCCTGCGGCGGCACGTGCCCGAGGGTGAACACACCGATCGACAGCACTGCGTCGTAATCCGCATGCGGGTAATCCTGCCGGGCGCGCATCATGTCCACATTACCCACCACCTCGCGATAGGCTCCGGTGGCAGTCGACAGTTGCGCCATTTCCGCAGACAGATCGAAACCGTCGACCACGCGATAGCCGAGCGCCTGCAGCGCGACACCCACCAGGCCGGTGCCGCAACCGGCATCGAGGATACGCGCCGATTTGTCGTCCATGTGCCGGCTCATCAGGGTCGCGGCGAACTCGGGGCCACTGTACTGGACGGCATCCATGTCCCGGTCGTAGGTGCGCGACCAGTCCGCGTAATACCGCTTCAGGTTGTGCGGATCGCCATCCAGGTGCAGGGCAGCGTCGATCGCCTGGTTGTTCGAAATTCTGTCGTCGCTCATCGTCGCAGGCTAGCACGAAAACACCCGGGGGTTCCATCCGACCCCGGTACTGCGAAACGAGTTTATTCGTTTCTGCGCGGCTGCTAACATGATCCCGGATTCAGATGACCTGGCGCAAACCATGAATAGTAACGATCCCCTCCTGCAGCCCTTCCAGCTCCGCCATCTCACCCTGAAGAACCGCTTGATGACCACCGCGCACGAGCCGGCCTATACCGAGGACGGCATGCCCAAACAGCGCTACCGGCTCTATCACCAGGCACGCGCCGAGGCGGGCCTCGCGATGACCATGACCGCCGGTTCGGCGCTGGTGTCGCGCGACAGCCCGCCCGCCTTCGGCAACATTCTCGCCTGGCGTGAAGAAGTGGTGCCGTGGATGCGCGAGCTGGTCGACAGCTGCCACCAACACGATTGCAAGGTCATGATCCAGCTGACGCATCTCGGCCGCCGCGCGCACTGGAACCACAGCGACTGGTTGCCGACGGTTTCAGCCTCCGGCGTGCGTGAAGCAGCGCATCGCGCCTTTCCGAAAGTCATCGAGGACTGGGACATCGAACGCATCGTCGCCGACTACGCCCTCGCCGCCGAACACATGCAGGCGGCGGGCCTGGACGGATTCGAGCTGGAGTGCTACGGGCACTTGATCGACCAGTTCTGGTCGCCCGCCACCAACCTCCGCGACGATGACTGGGGCGGACAACTGGACAACCGCCTGCGTTTCACGCACCTGATACTCGACGCCATCCGCGCGCGCGTCGGCAGCGATTTCATCGTCGGCCTGCGCCTGGTCATGGATGAGCAAATGGAGAATGGCATCACGCGCGAGGTCGGCATGGAAATTGCGCGCCGCATGCAGGCAACCGGGCAGGTCGATTTTCTCAACATCATTCGCGGCCACGTCGATACCGATGCCGGGCTGGCCGACGTGATCCCGGTGCAGGGCATGCCGTCCGCACCGCAACTCGACTTCGCCGGCGAGATTCGCGCGCAACTCGAAGTGCCGGTATTCCACGCCTGCAAGATTGCCGATATCGCAACCGCGCGCCATGCCATCGCCAGCGGTAAGCTCGACATGGTGGGCATGGTGCGTGCCCACATCGCCGACCCGCAGATCGTAAAGAAACTGGTCGACGGCCGCGAGCAGGACATCCGCCCCTGCGTCGGCGCCACCTATTGCCTCGATCGAATCTATCTCGCCGGCGAGGCGCTGTGTATTCACAACCCCGCCAGCGGCCGCGAGGCGAGCATGCCGCACCAGCTCGGCAAAAAAAGCGGGGACCTGAAAAAAATAGTGGTGGTTGGCGCCGGACCGGCGGGACTCGAGGCGGCGCGCGTCGCCGCCGAACGCGGCCACTCGGTCACCGTATTCGAGGCCACGCCGCAGGCGGGTGGACAGGTCAGGCTGCTATCCCGCTCGCCGCGCCGCCGCGACATGATCGGCATCATCGACTGGCGGGTTGAGCAGTGCGAACGCGCCGGCGTCGAATTCCACTTCAATACCTACGCCGAAGCGGACGAAATTCTTGCGCTGCAGCCCGAAATCGTCATCGTCGCCAGCGGCGGACTGGCGGACACCGAGCTGCTGCAAAGCGGCAACGAACTGGTGGTGTCCGCGCGCGACATCATTTCCGGTGACGTGGAGCCGGCAGGCGAAGTATTGCTGTACGACGACGGCGCCGATCACGCCGCCCTGCAGGCGGCGGAAATCATCGCCGCCAGCGGCGCCAGCCTCGAATTCGTCACGCCCGAGCGCCAGATCGGGGCCGATATCGGCGGCACTAACATGGTGCCTTACATGCGCGCGTTACTGCCGCTGGAGGTGCGCTTCACGCTGTGCCGCCGCGCGCGCTCGGCACAGCGCGAAGGGCAACGCATACGCGTAACCCTCGGCAGCGACTACGGTGATTTCAGCAGCGAACGCATGGTCGATCAGATCGTCGTCGAACACGGCACGCTGCCGCTTGACGAGGTGTACTTTGCGTTGAAGCCGCTGTCGTCGAACCTCGGCGCGGTCGACTACGACGCGCTGATCGGCGGTAACCCGCAACGCGTGGTGCGCAACCCGCAGGGAGAATTCAAACTGTTCCGCATCGGTGACGCGGTGTCGTCGCGCAACATCCATGCCGCCATCTACGACGCCCTGCGCCTGGTCAAGGATCTGTAGAGCGTCAACAGCCGCCGTCGATGCGTTTCATCAGCGGTGGATTCTCTTCATCGCCGGCCAGCGACGAGATTTCCACGCAGTCGCCGACTTCGAATCCGGCACTATCGTGATAAACCGTGATTTTTTCGCCGCCCTGTAGTTTGACCTGGTAGCGCACCGGGGTGGATTCAGAAGAAACACCGAACCCGGCCGACATCAGCATGCCGAAGCCGGTGAGCTGCCCGCTATCGCTCGACTTCGATGCGGAATCACCGCTCCCCTCGCCATCCTTGGTGGAGACCCCTCCCTTGGCGGTGATCACGCCGATGCGGGTTACGAATTCAACGCCAGCCGGCGCCGGCCTGCTGCTGGCGCATGCCGACAGCAGCGCCAGGCTCAATAGTATTGCAAAAACGCGCATCTAAATTGCACTATTGCCGCGCCCGGCAACGCCGGACGCGCTTCAAACCGCGGCTGCGAAAGCACGCCAAGGTGGCATTGAAGGAAGTCAGGAATTGGCGAATTCGATACCTTTGCGGATATTGCTATCGAGGGTATCGCGCATCTCCTCCAGCAATTTCTGTTCGTAATCGCTGAGCGCCGGTAACGGCGGAATCGACTCGACGCCATTGCGCCCAAGCACCACGGGCTGAGCGTGGAAGCTCGAGCTATCCTCACCTACCTGCACGTAGCAACACTCGGTAACCGATTCGCCATTCAACGCGGCAACCAGCGACGCGGTGAAACGTGCCGCGGCCTGGGCCATCGACAGTGTCGCGGATCCGGCGCCGGCCTTGGCTTCGACGACTTCGGTACCGGCTTCCTGGATGCGCGGGGTCAAGGCTTCGATCTGCTGCTGGCTGAGTTTAACTCCCTCGATGCTCGACAACAGTGGCAGGATGGTGACACCGCTGTGACCGCCAATGACGTTGACACTGACGTCATTCACGCTTTTGCCGGCCGCTTCGGCGACGAAGGTAATCGAACGGATCACGTCGAGCGTAGTGACGCCAAACAGCTTGCGCTTGTCGTAGACACCGGCCGCCTTGAGCACTTCCGCGGCAATCGGCACGGTCGAATTCACCGGGTTGGTAACGATCGCAAAACAGGCTTTGGGGCAGGCTTTGGCTCCGACACCGATAAGATTCCTGACGATGCCGGCGTTCACGTTGAACAGGTCATCACGGGTCATTCCAGGCTTGCGCGGCACGCCCGCCGGAATGACGACGATGTCGGCATCCTGCATCGCGGCTTCGACGTCGTCGCCGACAAACCCGGAAACCCTGACGTCGGTCGGAATGTGACTCAGGTCGACCGCGACACCGGGCGTAAACGGCGCCACATCGTAGAGAGACAGCTCACTGCCCGCAGGGAGTTGCAGCTTGAGCAACAAGGAGAGCGGCTGGCCGATACCACCGGCGGCGCCGAGTACACAGACTTTCATGATGGACCTCGTAATTGGCGTTTTCTGGACCCGCATCATAGCCATGCCGATGGGGATTCACAAGCCAAAGGCTGGCTTGCAAGCAAGGTTTAATAGAGACTATTGACACTCCCTTCAGGCGGTTCGACAGCACACCCCAGGATTCGCGGCGGGAAGAACTGAAACCCGCCACCCTCTAAGGTGTCAATGTTCGATTTCAGCGAGGTCGGCTGCGCTGCGGTCTGGGGTTACCCGTTTTTTACCGAGCTACCGGCGCTCTCGGTCAACCTCCACATCCTGCTCATTGTCGGCTCGGGCTTCATCGCATCACGCCAGCAATCAACCTGAATCTGCCCGGTGCATGGCTCGAGTTTCGAGCCGCAATAACCGCACCTAGTCGGGCTGCTCCTCCGATTTGATGGCCTTGGGCTCGGATTTCGGCCAGGCGCCGAACGGATAGGGTTGGTAGTCACTGTTGAAAGTCATGAACTGCAGAATCTGGTAAATATAGGTGCTCAAACCCTGGCCGAGCTTGCGCAGGCGCTCATTGGTTTCGGAGGTGAACAGCTTGAGCAGGAACTGAAACACGATGACCGCGAACAGCACGATCTCGGCGATGGTGTAGAACACGGCGTAGATAAGTATGTACAGGCCACGCATCCAGGTGGACTGGTTCTTGAGGTTCTGGGTAACTTCATTGGTCATGGTAACGGGACTCCCGGACAGGCCAGCCGTCAATATACTACCTCGTGATCTAAAATACAGCCCGTCATGGAGGATTCGGATATCGAACGCAGCGACTCACCGGGAGCTTTACCATGCCGTGGTTACTCGTTTTGCCTGCACCGTGCAATAGAAACGGACCGGGGCTGAACGATCCCCATAAGACTCGCCCGGTTTTTGTGAAATTCCCCGCAATTGTCCCACGGGCCGCAAAACGCCCGTTATTCCAGTTTTTGACCGACGAACGGCTGTATTTTGGCTACCAACGGTCGTATCGACGCAAATAATACGTCTATCCTTTTCCTTACTGCTCGAACTCTGTGAACTGCGTCACACTCTGATTCTCGTTTCAGACAGGCGCAAACCAACGCATTTCGAGCAGCGCCACTAAATAAGAATCAGGGACGATCTGAAAAGGATGACTATATAAAATGCCCGTTACAAAACTCAAAGTCGTCAGCAGCAATGGCGCCCACAATCCGATCTACAACGCGATCAAACGTTTCAGCCTGGACGGACTTGGCGACCTGATCCGGATACTGATGGAAAACGTCGACGATGCGCTGTTCCAACTCTCGGACAAGGTCGACAACGACCGCGAGCGCACCATGTATTTTGAAGCGATGCGCCAGATCCGACTCAAGCGCGACGCGTTGCAACGGCAATTCGACGAAGAGATACAGCAGGGCTTCGATCGCGCGCTGCTGGGCAAAAAAATAAAGCGCGAGGAACAGGTAGACACCGAGCTAAGCCTGCTCGAGAACGACGATCTCGAGGACAGCATTGCCATCCGCAACATGATTAGCAGGGCGCGTCCGCAATTCGAAAACGAGCTGTTCGCCGTGGGTGAGCGACTCAAACTGGTGCTGAAGCGTGATTCGCTGGAAGTGGATGACAATCCACTCGATCCGCAGGCCATCTGCGATTGCTTCCACAATGCCTCGGCATCGCTGGAAACGGACATCCAGGTAAAACTGATTTTCTACAAGTTGTTCGAGCGCCACGTCATCGCCAACCTCGGACATTTTTACCATGAAGTGAACGTTCTTTTCGTCAACAAAGGCGTATTGCCCGGATTCGCGGCCGATCGGCAACGCATGAAGCAGAGCACTAGCTTCATGACCAATCGAATCAAAGACAAAGCTTCCGCAAAACCAGGCAATGATCAACCGGCCTCCGGGATCGATAGCCATTCGAGCGGCGCGGCGACCGAAGCCAGGCTGACCGCCACGCAGCCACTGGACGTCAGTGGCAACGCTCAGCGGGATAGTGTTGCGCCGGCCCCGGCGAATTATTTCATCCCGGCAGAATTCGCCCGCGCACTCGGCAATCTGCAAGGCGTTGCGCTTGCGAACCGGCCTCTCGCGACTATCCAGCCGCAGCACATGAGGGCAGCGACTCAACAACAATTGCTCGCTTTCCGAAAGCAAAACAGGCATCGAATAAACGGCGCCGATAACCAGACCATCGACGTCGTGTCTAGGCTGTTCGACTTCTTTTACGGCGACGAAACCTTGCCGGCACCGATCAAGGTATTGATCGGTCGGCTGCAAATTCCGATACTCAAAGTCGCAATCATCGAAAAGGACTTTTTCAACCAGCCAAACCATCCGGCGCGTAAGCTGCTCGATAGTCTGTCGCGCGCGGCGCTCGGCTGGAGCGAAAACCCCGCCGACGAACAGGCCCTGATCGACACAACCGAAGAGGTTGTCAACTTCCTGATCAGCGAATTCGCCGACGACGTCAGCGTGTTCGAGAAGGCCTATATCGACTTCGAGAAGTTTCGCAAGCAGCAGAAAACCGAGTCAGACAACGCGCTGAAGGCTCTCGCCCTGAAAGAACAGGAAAGGGATGCGCAGATAGAGGCGGCGCGCAGCGCGGCGACAAAGCTGATTGCAAAGCTGACACATAAGCGCGAACTGAGCGTCGAAGTCATGGACTTTTTCGAAACTACCTGGTCAACGGTACTCTTCAACGCCTATTTATCTCTGGGTGAATCGTCTAATCACTGGCGCAACCTGAAACGCATTTCGACGACTTTGGTATGGACCCTGGTGCCAAAGCACAGCGAAGAAGAGCGCAGCAAGATCATCCAAACCATACCCGCGCTATTGCGCGCCCTGTCGAAAGGCATGGAACTGATCAGGGTCAAGGCCGAAGTACAGAATCGCATATTCCAGATGCTGGCCGGCGAACACGCGAGGACCGTCAAGCTGACTTCGAAGAACATCGTTACCCGCGTTGACGATAAAACCGTCTGGCCCGAGGATGGTGGTGCCGCGGCGTTTGCCCGCGCTGCGGGCATAAATCCGATCGAGCCAGCCGGTCCGGAACTGACCACCGATGCGGTCAGTGAAGAGAAGATCATCGGCAACGAGGTGGACAACGAATCGATCACCATCATCTCGGCAGCGCCTACCGATGCGATGATCGATTATCTCGACGAGTTCACCGTCGGCGTCAAACAGGGCCGTATCAAGATCTCCGAGGAGATCGTCATGGAATCAGAGGACGGCGACGACCTCGATCTGATGGATAGCGACGAATACCACCTCAAGCAGGCCCAGATAATGGAAATAGGCAGCTGGGTCGAATTTATCGAATCGGAATCAAAGGTAGTGACCGCTCAGCTGTCCTGGAAAAACAGCGTTTCCGGTAACCTCGTATTCGTCAACCGCCAGGGACACAAGGTGCGCAACCTCACCACCAATGCCTTCGCCATAGAACTGCGCGCCGGACGCGCCAAACCCGTCGAGTCCTCGTCCGTGTTCGATCGCGCCATCCACACCATCATGTCGAAGATGTAGCACTGACCTCCGCAACCAGGGCGTCCAGCTCTGACTCCGTGTTGAAGTAGTGCACCCCGCTGCGCACCAGGTTAGGCAGACCGCGCCGACTGGCGTCGATCAGCGTGCTGGCGGGTGAACTGACGCTCACCAGGATGCGAGACTCGCGCAGCCGGGTTTCGATTTCCGTCGCTTCGACACCGTCAACCGAGAACGTCACGATACCGCACTGGCGCCGGCCGATATCATGCACGGTTACACCCTCGAGAGCGGCCAGGCGTTCGCGCAGCAATGCCGCCAGACGGGTGACTTCCTGTTCGATCGCGTCGATGCCGATATCGAGCGCGTAGTCGATAGCGCGCCCCAAACCCAGTTTGGCGGCATAGTTGTTTTCCCAGTTCTCGAAGCGGCGCGCGTCGCCGCGCAGCTCGTATCGATCGGCGGCTACCCAGCGCGCGGAATACAAATCGATCATCGGCGGGTGCAGGTTCGCGAGCCTGGATCCGCGCACGTAAAGAAACCCGACGCCACGCGGGCCACGCAGGAACTTGCGCCCGGTGGCGGTCAGCACATCGCACTGGATTGCATTGACGTCGAGCGCTATCTGCCCGGCCGACTGGCAGGCGTCGACGATGTAGAAGATTCCATGTTCACGCGCAACCGCGCCGATCGCCTCGACCGGGTTTACCAGCCCGCCGTTGGTGGGCACGTGAGTTACCGAAATCAGGCGTACGCGCTCGTCGATCATCGCGCGCAGCGAGTCGACGCAGACTTCCCCGCTGTCGGTAGAGGGTATGGTTTCAACCACGGCACCCCGTTCGCGTGCTACCTGCAGGTAAGCGAGATAATTCGATGCATATTCGGCTTCGGCCGTGAGGATGCGATCGCCGGGTGCAAATTCGAGCGCGTAAAACGCCATCATCCAGCCTACCGTCGCGTTTTCCACGATGGCGACCTCGTCACGATGACAGTGAATCAACTTCGCCACCGAGTCATAGACGGCTTCGATCTGCGCCGCTTTGAGTCGCTCCGCTTCGTAGCCGCCAACGGACGCCTCCAGCCGCAGGTGCTCGATCTGCGTCTCCAGCACGCAACGCGGCATCAGCGAGGCGCCAGCATTATCGAGGTGGATAAATCCAGGCTCCGCGGCCAGGTCGGCGCGTATGGCTTGCTTTTCGAGGCTCATGTTTTCACCCAGCTAATAAATGGTTGATCAACGACGCCGATCAGATCGCCGGCGGCAGGGCACAAACCTGCTCATAGCGGTAACGCTCGGTTATGCCGCCGGTATACTCGAAAACGTCCAGGGTCACTTCGAGCGCGGCGCGGGTAATTTCCACGTGCGGCGTCCAGCAGCCCAGCTGCTGGTAGCTGGCGATGCAGTTTTGCAACGCGGCGGGCTCGATACCGGGAAACCAGGATTGCTCGACGGCGGCAATTTCCGCGGCCGGGGCCTCGTTGAGGAAACGGCGCGCATTGGCATAGGCGCGGGTAAACGCCTTCGCCATATCGGTATCCAGCCAGTCACGCGCGGCGGCCAGGCTGGAAAACGCGCAGGGGCCGATCAGCGGACCTACCTGCGCCACGACATGACCCGCGGCGTCTGCCTCCAGCTGTTGCGGATAAGGGCCCTGCTGCTGGACGTATTGACCTTCACCCGCACGAAACGCCTTGTCGATCGCATCCGCTCCACCCGGCGTGATCGCGCGGATGCGATCGAAGTCTATACCGGCGCGGTGGCAGGCGTAGCGCAGCATCGCATTCGGCTGGCCGCCACCAAACATGACCACCTCGGCGCCCTCCAGCTTGTCCCAGGTAAATTGACTGTCGGGCTCGCGTGCGCTGATGAAGAACCCGTCCATCTCGTTGACCTGGGCGAAGTGCAGCGGGTAATCGGTTTCGCCGCGGGCAATGGCGTTGAACGCCTGGCTCGGCGCCGATTGCACCACCTGTGCGCTGCCCGCGGTCACCGCATCGACTGCCGGCACCCCGGGTGGCGACACCGACCACTCGTATTCCAGCCCTTCGCGCTGCAAAAAGCCGCCAGCCATGGTGACGATCAACGGCGTATAAAACGCCGAAAAGAGCGTGAACTGAATATTGATCTTGTCCATGAATCCCCTCCTGTCATTAAACTTCGTTCAAGTGACCTCGAACCAGGTCACCATGCCACCGGCCATGTGCTCGACCATGTGACAATGGATCAGCCATTTCCCCGGATTGTCGGCGATGAAACGCATCGAGCCCTGCTCGCCGCGCGCAAACAGCGCGGTGTCTCGCCACAGCTGCGGTGTCTTGTGGTAAATGAAATGGTGTCCGTGCAGGTGCATGGCATGCGGCCAGCTATTGTCATTGATGACGTCGAGGCTGACGGCGCTACCGCGCCTGACGCGAAACAACGGTTCCGGCGGCAGACCCGCGACGCCGTTGATTGCCCAGATCTTGCCCTGCTTCACCAGCTCGCGCACGTCCAGCTCCCTGCCTTCGTATATCGCGCTGCGCATACCACCCATCGCGCCTCCTTCCATGCGCATGGGCACATGCATGAACTGGTCTGGTAGACGAATTCGCTGTAGCGGATTCGGCTCGAGGCGGATCGGCGTTTGCAACGCCTGCTCGCGCCGCACCGTCTGATCGTAATCGAAGCTGGCGATTTCGTATGCGTATTCACCGATCACCACCTCGATCAGCGAGCGCTGGCCCGGATCCGACATCGTGTCGATGATCAGATCGACGCGCTGGCCGGGCGCGAGCTGCACCCTGCCGCCGTCCGGCGCATAGGGTTCCACCGGTTGACCATCGACGGCAATCACCGAAATCTGCGGCTCGTTGAACAGCAGGTTCATCACGCGCGCGTTGGCGATATTGACCAGCCGCAGGCGCAGGCGCTCGCCGTGCGCAACCGGGTAGCGCATTTCAGTCTGGCCGTTTACGGTAATCACGTTACCCATGCGCCCCGCGTGCGCCCAGTCGTGCATCGCGCCCAGGCTTTTTCGATCGATTTGCATGTCCTCGTCGAGGCGCCAGTCATCGATAGCGAATATCAGGTCGTGGTCGACCAGCGGCGGATTGGCCTCCTCGACGATCAGCACGCCGGCAAGCCCGAGCGCCAGCTGCGCCCACGAGCGTTGATGCGTGTGATACCAGTAGGTGCCGGCATCGGGCGGCGCCAGGCGATACTCGAAACTGCCACCCGGCTCGACCGCCTGCTGGGTCATGCCCGGAACACCATCCATGGCGTTGTCGATGCGCAGCCCGTGCCAGTGTACCGAACTCGCTTCGTCGAGCGCATTTTCGAACTGGATGACCGTTTCGCGGCCCTGCGCGAGGCGCAGCACCGGCCCCGGGATCGACTGGTTGTAGTGCATGACCCGGGTCGGCATTTTCTGCCCGGCGCTGAATCTCGCCTCGCCGTTGCTGGCGACCAACCGATAGGCTGGCTGAACCTTTGCCGACGCGGGCCCGATGCCGGCGCCCAGCGCCAGACCCGCCGCTCCGGCCTTGATGAAATTGCGCCGACTGATCAACTATGCCTCCCGGAGAACTGCGAGCTATACCACCTCACCCGATCACCCGGTCCCAGCACAGGTGCAGGGTATCGAGGCAGGAATGCGCCAGCCTGCCGCAGCGTTCCGGGCTCCAGCCCTGGATCGCATCCACCGTGGCCGTCGTATCCTTGAACGGCATTTCCAGCGTCATCACCAGCGCGCCGAAGTGCTCCGCGAGCGCATTCGAGCAATAACTCATATTGGCATTACCGGGCGAATTCGCCGGGTATCCCTGCTCGACCTGAAAATCCGGATTGAGACTGGCGAGGGTTGTCTTGAACAGGTCAAGCTGTTGCTGGCGTTCCTCATTCCAGCCGGGAATGCCTTCGGTACCGGCGATAAAATTGTAGGGAAGCGCCTCGTCGCCGTGCACATCGAGGCCGAAATCGAGCCCGGTTTGTTTCATCTTCGTCAATACGCACAATACCTCCGGGCTTTTCGCGGCGCTGGCTTTGTCCCATTCCCGGTTCAGGTTCGAGCCCACCGCGTTGGTGCGCAAGTGCCCGCGCCGGCTGCCGTCCGGGTTCATGTTCGGCACCAGGTAGATCACCGCCTTTTGCAGGATGGCGTTGACCACCGGGTCACTGTGGTCGACCAGCCGGTTGACCATGGCTTCCATCCACCACTCCGCCATGGTTTCCCCGGGATGCTGGCGCGCAACCATCCACAGCGTCTTGCGCGCCGCGTCGGGCTCGCCGAAGCGCAGGCAGTCCAGCGCCTGGCCATCGAGCGTGTGTCCCAGGGTTTCGACCTGGCAGCGCTCGCTGGTCTGCGCATAAGCGATCAGGTCGGCATGGCGTTCCATCGAGTAGGGCGCGAAGTAGGCGAAGTACACCTGGTCCTCGCTGCTGTTATGTTCGATGACCAGGTTTTCGCCATCGAAGCTGGTGTCGACTCGAAACCAGAACTCGCGGTCGTAGCTGGCGACGGCGCGGTAATCCTTCCAGCCGCCTTGATAGGCGGCACCCCCGGCGTTGGTGATCAGGTAGCGGCAGTCGATATCCCTGACATTGGCGGCGCAAAAATAAAACCACTGGTAAAACTCGGACTGGTTATCGGCGCGAATCGCAAGCCGGACATTTCCCGGGTCACGGCTATCGATACACTCGATATTACCGCCGTCGAATCGACTGGATATGATCATCTGATTGCCCTCTTTATTTGGCATGCTGATTACGTTGCTTGGCGACAGTGTGAGAGAATACTTTATGCGCCGGTTATTTTCGATTCCTTTACTGTTATTACTCTGCGGCTGCGCCGATCTCGGCTACTACTGGCACAGCGCAGACGGTCATTTGACCCTGATGCAGCAGCGCGTCGATATCGACGAACTGCTCGCCGACAACAGTCTCGATAGCAGCCTGCGAGAACGCCTCATGCTGGTGCAGGAGATTCGCCAATTTTCCATCGACGCGCTGGACCTGCCGGCCAACGGCAGTTACCGCAGTTACGTGGAGCTGCAACAGCCCTACGTGATACAAAACCTGTTCGCCGCGCCCGAGTTCTCGACGCGCCTGCACCAGTGGTGTTACCCCGTCATCGGTTGCGCCAGCTACCGTGGTTACTACGACGAGGCACGCCTGCTTGCCTATATCGCCGAATTGAAATCCCGGGGCCTGGAAGTCTACGTGGGCCGGGTGTCCGCCTACTCGACGCTGGGCTGGTTCGACGACCCCGTGCTCAGCAGTTTTATCGACTGGCCGGATTACCGGCTCGCCGGGCTGATATTTCACGAACTGACGCATCAGCGAATTTACATCGATGACGACACCACCTTCAACGAATCGCTGGCATCGGCGGTACAGCAGGCAGGCACCGAATTGTGGCTGCAGTCACGCAATGAGCGCGAGGCCCTGGATGAGTTTTCGCGCTGGCTGGCCTACCGCATCGAGGTCATCGAACTGATCGAGGTGACTCGCGATCGTTTGACGATGCTTTACGACAGTAGCTTCAGCGATGCCGAAAAACGCGAGCGCAAGGCGCGGCAATTCGACGCCATGCGCGCCGAGCACGCCGCGATCGCCACTCGACACGGAATCGGCGGGGGCTTCGGCCCCTGGTTTGCGAGCGAACTCAACAATGCCAAGATCGGTTCGGTGGCGGCCTACAATTCACGCCTGCAGGCATTCCTGTACATGCTGCAAGACAGCGAATACAACTTTGCGGCGTTTTACCGGTACGTCGACAAGATCGCCAAACTGGATCACAACGACCGCGACCGCTGCCTCGATGCCTGGGAACAGCAGGCGCAAACCGCGGCCGATATCTGCCCTGCGCCAGGGTAGATTGTTACTGGCGACGCATGAAGTTGGCGTACTTGCTGTAGATGCTTTTGTAGTCTTCCAGGTTTTCGTCGAGCATGCTCTGGTACTGGCCGCAGAAAAACTCGCGCGCCTTAGGTAGATCACGCTCGTAATCCTGCGGGGTCTCGGCGTGCTGCGACACCACGTGGGCGTTAAAGCGCGAGGCGGCATAGAGCAATGCCAGGCCGACATTTTCCGCGTTGTTGGTTTCGGCAAGATCGTTGGCGCGATCGATAAAGGAATCGACCATGCGCCGGAAAATCTCATCGAGTTCTTCGTCGCTCAGGGTTTCGTCAGCCATGCGGATGCATTCCATGATTGAAAACAGGAAGCGATGATATCACACGGGTTTGCCGGTAAAAGGGGGATGTCCTGTCCTGGGATTGTCTCGGGATTCGCCAGCCCGGCATCTTCCCCCGATAGCTCGCACCGGCGGCGCTGGACTTTTCGGCGATCAGGCGGTAGCGGATTCGCGGCCTGCAACTGGAACACAGCCGGCATCATTGCAAGTCCTGGCCTCTCAAGGCCGCTGCCGCCTGCTGTATTGTTATCGAGCTACCGGCTCTGCAGTCGCCTTCTCGATACGTCCCTGTATCGAGTTCCGGCCGGGCTGGATCAGCCCTGGATCTTGTTGCTGTTGAAGTTCACTCCCCAGTCGAAAGCACTGGCTCCACGATTGATGACGCGCTTGCGATAAATGTCGGACAATACGTCCGCATCGCCGGCCAACAGGGCCTTGGTCGAACACATTTCCGCGCACAGCGGCAATTTGCCCTCGGCAATGCGATTGCTGCCGTATTTCCTGAACTCATCGGAGCTGTTATCCGCTTCCGGACCGCCCGCGCAGAAAGTGCATTTGTCCATCTTGCCACGCGAGGAGAAAGCCGCCGATTCAGGGAATTGCGGCGCACCGAAAGGACAGGCGTAAAAGCAGTAGCCGCAGCCGATGCAGATATCCTTGTCGTGCAATACGATGCCGTCACCGGTAGTGTAAAAACAGTCTACCGGACATACCACGGCGCAGGGAGCATCCGAACAATGCATACAGGCCACCGACAGCGAACGCTCACCTTGCTCGCCATCCTTGATAGTGACCACTCGCCGGCGGTTGACGCCCCAGGGGATATCGTTCGCATTTTTACATGCGGTTACGCAGGCATTACATTCGATGCAACGTTCCGCATCACAATAGAATTTCATTCTAGCCATTATTCATTCCCCCTAAGCTTTCATAATACGACAAAGGCTGCACTTCGATTCCTGCATCTGCGTCACCGAATCGTAGCCATAGGTAAATGCCGTGTTGGCCGCCTCACCCAGCACGTAGGGTGCGGCGCCTTCCGGGTACTTATCCAGTAAATTCTCGCCCTGCATGTGCCCGGCAAAGTGGAAGGGCATGAACGCGACACCGGCACCGACGCGGCGGGTGACCATTGCCTTGACCTTGACCTTCGAATTCTCCGGACTCTCGACCCATACATCGTCACCATCCTTGATACCGGCATCGTTGGCATCCCGTGGATGGATTTCGACGAACATGTCCTGCTGCAGTTCGGCGAGCCATGGGTTGGAACGGGTTTCGTCACCACCGCCCTCGTATTCGACCAGTCGGCCGGAAGTCAGGATGATCGGGAATTCCCCGCTGTAATCGGTTGCCTGGATCGACTGGTAACGCGTCGGCAGGCGCCAGAATGACTTGCGATCTTCGTATGTCGGATACTTTTCGACCAGGTCACGCCGCGAGGTATACAGCGGTTCGCGGTGTATCGGCACCGGATCCGGGAAAGTCCACACCATGGCGCGCGCCTTGGCGTTACCGAAGGGCGAACAGCCGTGCGCGATGGCAACCCGCTGGATGCCGCCGGACAGGTCGGTCTTCCAGTTCTTGCCTTCCGCCGCGGCCTGCTCTTCCGGTGTCAAATCGCCCCACCAGCCGAGCTTCTTCAGCATATCGGCGGTGAACTCGGGGTAACCGTCCTTGATATCGGAACCCTTGCCGTAAGAACCCTCGGCGAGCAGATTGACGCCATTGCGTTCGACGCCGAAGCGTGCGCGAAAGGTCAGTCCGCCCTCGGCAACGCTCTTCGAGGTGTCGTACAAATTGGGCGTACCCGGATGATTCATTTCCGGGGTTCCCCAGGACGGCCAGGGCAATCCATAGTAATCGCCATTGGCAGGTCCGCCTTCGGCCTTCAGCGTATCGTAATCGAAGGTGCCCCAGTTCTCCTGGTGCTTCTTCAGGCGTTCCGGGCTCTGGCCGGTGTAACCGATAGTCCACATACCACGGTTGATTTCGCGCAGCACGTCTTCCACCAGCGGCTCTTCGCCGTTGACCGCGATGTTCTTGAACATCTGTTGTTCCAGACCCAGTTTTTTCGCCAGCTTGTACATGATGACGTGATCCGGCAGCGACTCGAACAGCGGGTCGATGACCTTGGAGCGCCACTGGAAGGAACGATTGGATGCCGTTACCGAGCCGTAGGTTTCCATCTGCGTGGATGCCGGCAGCAGGTAAATTCCGTCCTTGCGATCCGGCATGACGGCGGATGCGGTCGGATAAGGATCGACGATGACCATCATTTCGAGGGCGTCCATCGCCTTTTTCTGCTCGACGCCGCGCGTCTGGCTGTTGGGCGCATGGCCCCAGAAGAACATCGCCTTGAGGTTGTCCTTCTGCGCGATATTCGCCTTGTCTTCGAGCACGCCGTCGATCCAGCGCGACACCGGAATGCCCTTGGTGTTCATGACGTGTACGTCCTTGTCCTTGCTCTTTTCGTAACTGCCGCTGTCGAACTGGCCCTTGACCCACTCGTAGTCGAGGCCCCAGACCTTCGACCAGTGTTTCCACGATCCCTCGGCAAGCCCGTAATATCCCGGCAAGGTGTCGGCCAACACACCGAGATCGGTGGCGCCCTGCACGTTGTCGTGGCCGCGGAAGATATTCGCGCCACCGCCGGAAACGCCCATGTTGCCGAGCGCGAGCTGGAAGGCGCAGTAAGCGCGGGTGTTGTTGTTACCGATGGTGTGCTGGGTACCGCCCATGCACCAGATGAAGGTTCCCGGGCGATTGTCGGCCATCGCCTTGGCAGCGGCATAGACCTGGTCTTCGGGCACTCCGGAAACGCGTTCGACTTCTTTCGGGTTCCAGTTTTTGACTTCCTTCATGACATCTTCCATGCCGTAAACGCGCTGGCGGATGAAATCCTTGTCCTGCCAGCCATTTTCGAAGATATGCCACATCATGCCCCAGATGATCGCGACGTCGGTGCCGGGACGAATCCTGAGGAAGTGATCGGCATGCGCCGCGGTACGGGTGTAACGCGGATCGATAACGATTACCGGCGCATTGTTTTCTTCCTTGGCCTTGAAGATATGTTGCAACGCAACCGGATGCGCTTCGGTCGGGTTGGAACCGATCAGCAATATCGACTTGGAAAAGTGGATATCGTTGTAGGAGTTGGTCATCGCACCGTAGCCCCAGGTATTGGCTACCCCGGCAACCGTGGTCGAGTGGCAGATACGCGCCTGGTGGTCGACATTGTTGGTGCCCCACATGGCGGCGAACTTGCGGAACAGGTAGGCCTGCTCGTTGCTGTGCTTGGCCGAACCCAGCCAGTAGACCGAATCCGGTCCCGAGGTCTTGCGAATTTCCAGCAGTTTATCGCCGATTTCGTTGATCGCCTGATCCCAGGAAATCTTTTTCCACTTGCCGTCGACCAGCTTGGTCGGGTACTTGAGGCGTCGTTCACCGTGACCGTGCTCACGAATCGCGGCGCCCTTGGCGCAATGCCCACCCTTGTTGAATGGATGATCGAAGGCTGGCTCCTGCCCCGTCCAGACGCCGTTTTGAACTTCGGCGATGATGCCGCAGCCGACCGAACAGTGCGTGCAGATCGTCTTCACCTGCTCGGTCTTGACGCCGCTAGTCGTCGCCGCTTCGGCTTTCTTCATCATCACCGGCGACATGGTAGTGGCGAGCGCAGCGCCGCCTGCCATCAGGCCCGAATTTCGCAAAAAAGCGCGCCGCGAGATGGCTCGAGGTGCAAGGGCTACAGTGGCCCGGGTGGCGGTTTGGGTATCGACATCGGCTGATGTCCTGGTTAATTTTCTCATCTTCGAATTCCCCCGTTAGACGTCAGCAGACTTGTAATAATCGAGCACGTGCTGGGATAGTTGATACCCTTTCTGCTCAGGATTTGCGCTGCTGGCTGGGCTGACATCGGCGAGCGCCGAGGTACCCGTCATGGCGCTGGCGGCTACGCCTATGCCTACGATCGTAGACTTTTTGATGAAGTCCCTTCTGTGCTGATTATTAGCCTCATTTCCGGGCTGATTTTTGCTTTTCACGGTTTGCTCCTCCACAGAGAATCTAGAGTTTTGCTTGTTAACTTTGCATCGAAAGGTATGCTGACTCCAGTTTTAAAAAGGCAGCGCCAAACCGCGCTACCGATCGATAAAATTCGGCGGATCGGGCCTGGCCCAGATCGGCGAAAAACCGCCCCAGCCAGGGTAGCATGTGTAATCGGAAGAATTCCTGCTGCCGCGCGAGGCTGAAAGCCTCACCGATCATAACAGAAAAAACTTCGAAAAGCGCGGCTGCATGATCCTCGGGTTCGCGAATATTTTCGCTGCGTTCGAAGCCGAGCGCGCTCAGGTGATCGCGCAGTTCGCTGAGCGGTTGCTCCATCAGAAAGCCGGTCAGATACCAGGAACCATAGGGGACGACTTCACCGCGCCCGAGGCCGATAAACAGATCGTTGTATTCGAGTTCCAGGCGCGCCAAATCCTGCGCCCGGGCGGCTTTTGCGAGCTCGCTCATGGACTCGGCCAGCTCATCGACTTCATCATCGCTGCCCGCCGCCAATCCACCGACATAGTCGAGTAGCTCCTGATCGGGTGCGGCGCGCAACAGCGCCGCCAGCAGCGCATAGGCCGAAGCGCGGTAGCGCTGTTCGTTTTCGAGTACTGGATTATCGGTGCTGGTCATTAGATTTCCTGCGCACAAAGCAAGTTACTGATGGAAGCCCTTGTGTGGGTTGAACTGGCCACCCATAGCGTCGGGGTCCTGCATCATATCGACAACCCGGCAATCTTCGCACATCTTCAGCCGCTCGCGCGCGCGCTCGCTGGCGAACATGTAGTGATCTTTCAACTTGTCCTGCATTTTGGCGATCACCGAGGTGGGCGCAAACGGTTTGCCGCAGGCGATGCAGGCAAACGGCGTATCGCGGTTGAGGGCACGCGCACGATTGCGCGATTCATGGTCAAACAGCAGGCGCGGCGCAAGGCTAACGGCATCCTCGGGGCAGGTCTGCACGCAGGCACCGCACTGCAGGCAGTTGCTCTCGATGAAGAACACTTCGGGCACTTCGCGATTCGACCCATCCTGCAGTGCGCGCCCCGGGCAGGCGCCGACGCAGGCCATGCACAGCGTGCACTTGCCGGCATCGATCACCGCCTCGCCGAAGGGCGCCGGCGCCGACAGTTCGACGCTGTCCAGCGCGGGCCGCAGTTGCCCGACCAGGTGATCGAGCGCCTGCAGGATCGCGTCGCGCTTGTGCTGCGGCATGTCGTACTCGGCTGCAGTGATGGCCTGCCGCGGTTCAACCGCCGGGAGCGCAGCCTCGGCCGCACACAGCGCGATGCAGTCACCGGCAAGTCCGAGCCCGATTACCAGTTGTCGTGCCCATTCGACCTGCTGGCCCAGGTTATCGGCCGAACTCGCGGGTACCTGTTCATCGACATGCAAGACCACCTGTGCCGCGCCGTAGGCGAGCGCCGACAGGCAAAGATCGACGCCGACGCTGGCGAGTTCTTCGACGGCAACGGGCAACAGGTTGTCATAGGCCTGCAGGTAGTCCGCAGGCGAAAAACTTTCGGCGTGGAAGAAGACGATGGGCTGCTCGCCACCCTGTTCGCGAAAACATTTCAACACGTCTCGCAGGCGCTTGCCGTTGTCGCGCAGCGCGGGGTAGAGATAACGGATCGCGCCCGACGGGCATACCGTGGTGCAACTGCCGCCGCCCTGGCACAGGAAGGGGTCTACCTCGATGCGCTCGTGCAGGCTTTGAATCGCCTCGGCCGGGCAGGCGTCGATGCAGCGCCGGCAAACTTCCCTGCCGTTGACGAAATGCGCGCAGATGGAAGCGTCGTAATCGAAATAACGCGGTTTCTGGAATTCCCCGCTCAGCGAATCCAGCTCGGCCAGCAATTCGGCCTTGTGCTCGGCGCTGTCCCAGTAGGCGGGGCCGAAATGGAAGTAACCCGGCGGCAGCATTTCGCGCGCCAGCAGCGGCGTTTCGTGCAGATCGAGCACGGCATCGGCCTGGTATTTTTGCAGCCCGCCCCGCGCGTCGCCAACCTCGACCTGGAAGGCACCGAGATAACCCCGCACCTGAACCCGGCCGCGCTCGACCGGCACCGCCTCGATCTCTATCGAAGCCGGCAATTCGGCGCAGCGCTGCAATTGCCCGGCGTCGCCCAGCGCCAGCAGCTTGCCGCCGGAACGATAGGTCACCAGGCTGGTGGGTTCGAATTTGAAGGCATCGAGCAACGCGATAGCCTGTTCGCGCGCGGTGCTGTTACTCATCGTCGGCTTCCGTTTTTTTGACCGTATTCATGGCGATCTCGTCATTCATCGCGACCTCGTCGCCGGCGGTTGCCCCGGCCCGCCCATCGTCATCGGCGTCATCCGGCCCGGCTTCGAGCAGCTCGCCGGATTCAGCCTCGGACTCGTCGAGGGTCGCCTGGCGCGGCTCCTGCTCCAGCGCTTCGTGCAGTTTGCGCCGCCGCATTTCGACCTGGTGTTTCATGTCACTGGTGACGATGCCGCCGAGCTCTTCGAAGCTGGTGTAGTCTTCGTCGTAGTCGTCGAGTTTGTCACGAATATTGAATACCGGCGCACGGAACAGCTTGCGCAGCGCGAGATTGCGTAGCTCGTCGCTGACGCCCGACGACATGAACGCGCTGAAGTCCGATTCTTCGGTGAGCGAGGCCAGATCGGGCATATCCGCGTCGGTCAGCGGCTTTAGCGGCGCGTCGCTCGGCGCCGCGGCGTTGTCGGCAGGCGCCCGCTCCTGCTCCTGTGCGGGCATGCTATCGGCGGCATCCCTGTCGACCTCGAGCTTGCGCCGCGACCAGCGCGCCAGCAGCGATCCCCCGGAATGCCCCTGCTTGTTCACGCTCATCGGGACTCGTCCCCGCCGGCGGCTTGCGCCTGTTCACCTTCGGGCCCGTGCTTCAGCTTGCGCTTGGTTTTCTTCAGCGCCACGTAGTGGGTCAACACGTAGGCCTCGACCCATTGGTAAAGCTGCGCGGGCAGCGGCACCGAGTAGACCTGCGCGTCGCCTTCCAGGTAGGCGTGCGCCTCGTCGAAACTCAGCGAGGCCAGGTAGGGCAGCGGCATCTGGGCGCTGTCGTCAGGCTGGCTGGCGACGATAAAACAACCCGGTTCGGGCGACATCAGGTTGTGGTAGTAGCTTTCGCATTCGTCGACGTGCATGCGCAGGTTCAGGCCGGTTACCAGGAAATGCTCGGTATCGCCGTCCTGGTAGATTCGCGTGACGGATGCTTCCTCGGCGTCCTTGCGCACCACGACGCCGAGCGCGTCGTAGCGAAAATCCGCCCACGGGTGCGTGGATGGCTGTTTTTCCATGACGACCGCGATGGCCAGCGAACCGGGCAACGGCTCGTGGAAATCATCCAGTTCCAGTTTTTCCATGAATTCCTGCGACGATGATCGAAAATCGGACGCACAGTTATAACACAGCCGCACCCTCGCGCAAGTAACCCCGGCAAACATCGTCGCGCATGACGCTGCGCCGATCCCGGTCATGCGGGGACGGAAGCATAGCGGCGCCCGCATTACGACTGTGTGGATGCAGTGGCTCGGCATTGCGCAGGTAGAGCAATGCAGCGGGCCGGCGTTCCGTCGCTTCGGCGGTCCGACGCTTCGGCAATTGCCGGAAAATCGGTGAGCTTTGCGGGCTAGCCCTGCTCGACGGTAAAC
>Ga0209536_100001222_pt1 | contig 42708 bp, 35 predicted proteins | sample DeeMarSeWOR28_12_FD_187461 | JGI IMG/M metagenome (GOLD analysis project Ga0209536, IMG submission 187461) | Marine sediment microbial communities from White Oak River estuary, North Carolina - WOR-2-8_12 (SPAdes) (version 2) | ecosystem: Environmental > Aquatic > Marine > Intertidal zone >...
AAAATAGCGGCGGGGTTTCAGACCGATTGATGAAAGCGAAAACGGATGTTTGTTTGATTACGGAGATTCATGAGAGCTTTGTTAAAAACGAGCGAATGATGATGGAGCGGGTCGATAACGGTATTGAAATTCCGGGAGGCGGGAGCGCGGAGCTAAAACCCGGAGGCTACCATCTTATGTTAATGGGTGTAAAAAGATCATTGAGCGAAGGCGACAGTGTTGCTGTGCAACTTAAATTTGAAAAAAGCGGTATAAGGACCGTATACGCTAAAATAAAGAAATTTTGATTCAAAAAATTTAAAGTGTGAATTTAAGAATAGTATACATTTCGCTATTTCCGCTGTTTTTCTTCTCCTTTCTAATTGCCCAGGATACACAAACAAGCATTATTGAATTGGAAAAACAAAAATTCCAAACATACAAACAGTATTCGAATACGAAAACAAATTTTAATCAGAATCAGTTTGATATTAAGTTTTATCATTTAAAATTGGATGTATTCCCCGATTCAAAGCATTTGCAAGGATCAGTTGTGATAAAGGGACAGAGCAGAGTAAATTCTTTGGACCATGTGGAACTTGATCTTTATTCTAATATGGTAGTCGATTCTATTATTCAAAATGGATTGCCCCTTCCTTACCAAAGAATCAATGATCAACTTCACATCACTTTTGTTCAACCAATTCAGCAAGCAGAAATGTTTGATATAGAAATATTTTATCAGGGAAACCCACAGCCACCCGGTTCTAACTCTTTTAATTGGGGTAACTATCAGGGGACGCCTCGTATTTGGACCCTGAGCGAACCCTATGGAGCACCATTCTGGTGGCCCTGCAAGGACAGTCCAACCGATAAAGCCGATTCAGTTTTCATCGATATTACTGCACCCGATAACTTAGTTTCTGTCTCCAACGGGATTCTAGTAGGAATTACATCTAATATAGACAATCGTCATACATTCCATTGGGAAACCCGCTATCTCATCAGTAATTATTTAGTTTTCATTGCTATTGCTGATTATATGGAATTTAACGATTTATATAATTCCACGCCGCTTAAATACTATGTTTATCCTGAACTACTTACATACGCTTTTGAGGATTTTAGCATCACCAATGATATGATAAGCGTCTTTGCTCCATTATTTGGGGAATATCCTTTTATCAATGAGAAATATGGAATGGCTAGCGTAATGTCAGGTGCTTCAATGGAACACCAGACTTTAACCACACTCAATCAGGGTCATATTTCTGGTACACATCGTGGCGATTACGTTATTGCTCATGAATTAGCCCATCAATGGTTTGGAGATGCTATTACCATGAGAAGCTGGTCGCATATCTGGTTGAATGAGGGATTTGCTACGTACAGTGAAGCGTTGTGGTTCGAACATAACAAGGGAAAGAAGTTCTATCATCAGTATATGGAAGGTATGGATCTTGGCTATTTTGAAGGAACAGTTTTTGTAGAGGATACGACGGATATTCCAACCTTGTTCAGCAGAACGGTCTATCGCAAGGGGGCATGGGTGCTTCATATGCTTCGCGGAGTCTTGGGAGATTCAGTCTTTTTAGATGGGTTAAAAAAATATGCCACCGATCCGGATTTCCATTATGGAAATGCCACCACGGAAGATTTTCAAAACATCTGCGAAACGGTTTCAAATATGGATTTAGATTGGTTTTTTGAGCAATGGATCTATCGGCATGGAAGACCAGTATATAGATATTACTGGAGTGTTCAGGGAGATTCACCTCCCTATACTACTATACTAACAATTGACCAATCCAACCTGCGGTCTCACTATAATAACCTGCCTTACAAAATGCCGCTCCAAATTCATTTAACAGGGGGGAATTTGGATCAGAACTTTACGCGGTGGGACAGTTTACGGTCGCAGCAATTTGAATTCGAAACTGATCAAAGGCCAACTAATCTGGAGATTGACCCGGATAATTGGGTATTAAAAAAACTGGAAAAAGCCGCAACGGGGGAATTTGTCGGTGTACCAACCAAATTTAGACTCAGTCAGAATTATCCAAATCCCTTTAATTCCTCCACGACAATTATTTATGGGGTGCCTTTCCCGGGCGAAGTCAAAATCGAGATTTATAATGTTTTGGGCAAACAGGTATTCGGTCAGTTTATTTCAGAAAGAATAGTGGCCTTTCACAAGTTTAATTGGGATGGAAAGGATAACCTTGGCAATGATCTGCCGAGCGGGATTTATTTTTATCGCTTTAGCCAGCAAAATGCTGCCGTTGTCCGGAAAATGATTTTGGTTAGGTAACATTTAAAGCCATTGTTTTAACTGATTATTTCAATTAAGTTTTTGAAAATAGCAGAAATCAAAAACAATGGTTACAAAATCAATCATCTACTTCACCATCATTTTGCTCCTTTCTTGTACGCCACTCTTCGCATCTTCAACAACAGACACATTACGACTTGAATTGAGAAACAGCTTTGACGCCAAAACATCTAAAGCAGGCCCGCTGGTAAACGCCACTGCCATTGATATTGATAATTCCGGCAATATCTACATTATAGACCGGGGGAAGCATCGCTTGATAAAATTTTCTCCTGAGGGTGCAATTATTGGAGAAGTAGGAGGTTTTGGCAAAGCACCCGAAAAATTCGACGATCCGCGCGATGTTTCGTCCTTCACCACGCTGGATGTCTTTGTCGCCGATTTCAATAACAACCGCGTCGTCCGTTTTGACCGTAACCTAAATTTTTTGAGCTCGCTGACCTCGCAATATGATCCGCCCTTCGACTTTGAGCAGGTGCTCAGCTTAGCGGTCTCATCCCAAAATGAATTGTTTGTGTTGGATAACGTTCAGAAGAAAATCATTAAGTTTAGCCGTTTTTCCGAACCGGTCGTGAGTTTTGGCGGAATCAATGAGGCATACGGGCAATTGCTGGATCCATTTCAAATAACCCCTGATTCAGGCAAACGACTTTTCGTGTCCGATCCCGGGCAAAACGCCGTCATCATCTTCGATTATTTGGGAAATTACATCCGCGATTTGAAGCATCCCGAAATGCAGCAGCCCCATGGACTGTATTGGGGTGCAGGGGAAAGATTGTACATTGTTGATAGATCCTCCAATCAGCTATTCGTTTTTTCCAAATCATTAATATTCTTAGGAAAAGTGACGCTCACACTTTACCTAAAGAATGCGGTGGATGTTGCGGTAGCCTATAATAAAAGCAATGACAGTCGTAGGATCTATATCTTAACACCTGAGAAGTGTTTCATTTTTGATCAAATCCAGTAGCATAGCTAATTTGTCATTCCCGAATGTTTTCATCAGGAATCCATCTTAGCAATTAGATTCCCGCTTTCGCGGGAATGACACAAGTGGATAACCATTTTAATGTTTTTAAAAAGGAGGTGATTTCAGCTAAATTTGCTACAAATTGCAAATGTTGGTTAATTTGGTCACGGTGTGAATCAGAATCTCCATATTCAAAAACTATTCCTTCTTTGGGCGTCGATCATCTTATTGCCTTCATTAAGTTTAGCTCAGGAAGGAAGCCAGCCGCAAGTCCTTCTGGATGTAAAGCCGGATACCTTTTACGCCAGGATTGACAGTATCGCCAAAAATATTCAACTTCCGCAAAAATTCATCATCCCCTCCAGCGAAAAAATATTCCTTAAAAATTTCAAATTGCTGTTTGGCATCCATTACGATATGAACTATCGGGAAGGGGCGGTGACCCTTCTGCAAAACTTTTCTCCGGGTGACAGTCTGCAGATTATTTACCGGCGCTATCCATTTCCGCTTATCGATGAATATTATCACCGTGAACTCCAGGAGCTAACCGCACAAGACAGCGCTTTAAAAGGAAGCGCCGATACCGTTCGGGCATTTCGCACAAATTTTCTGGAAGAAATTGACACCTATCAGAGCAATTTGCAGAAAAGCGGTAGCATCAGCCGCGGCTTCGAGATTGGCACCAATCAGGATCTTTCCTTAAACTCCGGTCTCAATTTGCAGCTTTCCGGCAATATAACGCCGCAAGTAGGCATTGTGGCGGCTTTGACCGACGAAAGCACGCCCATTCAGCCCGAAGGTAATACCCAAACATTGCGTGAGGTGGATAAGGTCTTCGTGAAGATCAACAGTCCCTATCTCGGTGGCACGCTGGGGGATTTCAATTTGGAATATCTCAATTCACGCTATGGCAATGTGAAACGGAAACTGCAAGGGATCACGGTAGAGAATCCATATAGATCCAGTTTGCAGCAAATTACCTACGGCACTTCCCGGGGAACGTTTCACACCAATAAGTTTCTGGGAGAAGAAGGGAAGCAGGGGCCCTATCAACTAACTGATAAGAACGGAAGCAGGGATATAATCCTACTCGCCGGAACGGAGCGTGTCTACATGGACGGCGAGGAGCAAGTTCGGGGGGAGAATAATGATTACGTCATCGATTACGGATTGGGGCAACTTACCTTTAGCAACAAGAAACTGATCACATCCGAAAACCGCATTGAAGTGGACTTTGAGTATTCGTCGAATTTTCAGCGATACGGAAAGAATTTTGTGGGCGCCTCCACCAGTGCTGAGAATGTGGCCGGCAGAATTCACTACGACTTTCGTTTTTTTAGGGAATGGGACGATACCAAAAATTTGCTGGAAGATAGCGCACCTTTAGCTGATGAAGAAAAAAAAGCCCTGGCAGGGGCAGGGGATAATCCGTTAAATGCGTCGGTAAAAGGCGCAAATTTCGTGGGAGCAGGGGAGGGAACCTATGTTTTAATATTGGATACCCTGGTTAACCAAACGGTGTACGATAGTGTTTACCGCTATGTCGGCAGCGGGAATGGGGATTACACGGTTATTTTCTCCAATGTAGGCGCTGGAAATGGAAGCTACCGAAGAGAGCGTCTGGGCGTCTATCGATTTGTCGGCGCTGCCCGTGGCGAGTACTTGCCCATCCGCCTGGTACCTTTGGCGGGGGAAAAGCGATTCTTCGATATTGGAACTGGAGTATCAATTTCGGAAAATTTCAGAATCGACGGGGAGATCGGGTTAAGTAATTTCGATCAGAATGTATTCTCGAACATCGATGATAATGATAATACCAGCAACGCTTTTCAAATATCATCCAGCCTGAGGGACACTTCGCTGAGCGTTTTGGGAGCATCGATTGGCAAGATTGAGATCGGTGCCGCCTGGAACCGGCAAAACGAAGACTTTGCGCCGTTGGATCGCCAGGTTAATCCCGAATACAATTACAAATGGAATTTCTCCGATATTGTTTTAAGCGAGAAGGAGGCGAGCATCGAAACCAACCTTTTGTACCAGCCCAAATCCTATTTCAAATTTCGCAGCAGCTGGGGAAAAGTGGAACGTGGTGCGAGCACATCATCAAACCGAAGCAGCGGGTCAATGGAATTGGCGCATGACCGCCTGCCTTCCGTCAGAACCGGCATCGAATATGTATCCAGCAAACGTGAATTCGACGAAAGCGATTGGTGGCGGTCCAATTTTCTTATTCAAAAGAAACTCGCCGCCGTCACACCTCAGTTTTCATTCAAGCGGGAAGATCGAAAGGTAAACAATCTAGGCAGCACATCGACCGGATTCATTTTCAACGACTTCGGTGGCGGTCTGAATATCCGCCGCCTCCTCGGCGTGAATTGGAATCTGCGAAATCAATACCGCACCGATTTCCTGTACAATCCGCATCAATCCAATGAGACGATAAAGCAGGCGGTAACGCAGACTTATGAGGTGAGCGGAGAAATTGATTCTGACGGGCGGCAAGGGAATTGGCAGGGGAGCTTTTCATTCATTTACCGCAATAAGGACTACACCCCGTTCTTCGAACAGCTTCCCCGGGACAGCATATTCATCTATCAGTCCGATGCGCAGTTTCAGGACACCACCTGGAGCGACCGGCAGAGCCACCTGGCAAATTTTGAGCTGCAATATCGTTCGGACGAAGGCGAATTTGTCAGCAAATGGAATTACAGGGTGGCCAGCGAGCTGCAGGCTAAGGACGAGAAGGTATATATCGATGTGGGCGAGGCCAATGGTAATTACCGCTTTGATGAAACCTTGCAGGAGTATGTTCCCGATCCGCAGGGTAATTTTCTCTTGTTCATACTGCCTACCGGCGATTTTGAAAGCGTCACCAACATCGAAACCGGCTGGCAGATTCAGTATCGGCCGAAGGCGGGTAAGAAAAGCGATGATGCCCTGGCAAAAATATTAAATAATGTTTCCAGTCTAACCTACGTGAAAATCGAAGAAGAGAGCCGGGAAAAGAATATCTGGCAGCTTTATTTTTTAAATCTGGATAAGTTTCATAATGTGAATTCAACGCTCCGCGGGGTGTATATCATTAACCAGGATTTATTCTTCTTCGAGCGTAATCCCGATTGGGGATTGCAGCTGAAGAGCCGCTATCGCGACAATCTGACCAACCAATTTTTGGACGCGGATAATAACGAAAGCCGGCTTTTATGGGACCGGTCCATTCAGGTGCGTAAGCAGTTTTTTCAGAGAAAACTAAACCTGACACTTGAGTATAAGAATGGATTAAACAAACGGAAGGTGAGTTCTTCGGTTACCAGGAATAATGATATACTGAGCCATGCGCTAATCACCGGTTTTACTTTTCGTCCAAAATACGAATGGCGATTTCAGCTTGATGTTGAAGGTGGATTGGAAAAGAATCGCGATGAAAACAACCTACTGGAAATCTCATATTTGGATCTTCGTCCCCAGCTTTCTTACTCCATTCGCGGCAAAGCGCGAGCGACGGCAAATTTAACCAATCTCCTTGTGAACATTGTGGATAATCCATTCAACCGGCCAATCCCTTTTGAAATGGGAAAAGGTAAGAAGAAGGGAACATCGTGGTTGTGGAATGGACGGTTCGAGTATTTTATCAGTACAAATGTAACTATTACCGCAAACTATACCGGAAGAAAAGATGCCGGCGCGGACCGTATTATCCATTTGGGAAGAGCAGAGGTGCGAGCATTTTTCTAAGTTCCTTCCCCCTTGCAAGGCCTGTTGCGCGGACCCGATGTCCGCTCCGGCGAAGGCTGGGGGATATATAAATTGTGTATGAGGGTATGCTGATAGAATCTTTGATTATCAACTCGTTCCTAAGCCGGAACTCTGGAAGGTATAAAAAAATGATGATCAGAAAATCTCTTAACAGTTATTTTTGGATCGCAACGCTGGTTCTAGTTTTTAATCACATTTTAACGTTCGCCCAAAGTCCAACTTATGTGAAGAATATAAAAATTCAATTTGATCCTCCCGTATCACTTTCGACCACTGCATTTCCAAAGCAATTTCAAAACAAAGTCTATCAGCCAAAGCTAATTAATGAAATCCGCTCATCTTTTCAGGATTACATGAATGCCAACGGGTACTATTTTTCGAAAGTCGATTCTATTGCAGCCCAAATCGACAAGAACAGCAACCGGGTGCATATAGTAATCTTTGCAGTTGCAGGTAAGGAGCTACGGCTGGAAAAAATTTCAATCCTCAATGGGGATTCGCTTTCGGACCCTCAACGATCCGCCATTAAAGAAATTAGCAGCTTTTATACCGGCAAGATCTACACCGACGCGTTGACAAAAATCTTATACCGGAAAATCCTGAATTATTTTGAGAATAGCGGTTATCCGCTGGCGCGCATTCAAACCGAAGGATTTTCGTTTATCGAGTCCGATGACAAAGAAATGCCGATTGAGCTTAAACTTAACATTGACAAGGACGATTCGGTAACCATCGCCTACCTCAGATTTCCTAACGAAACGGATAAAACCAACAGCTACCTCAGTAAGCTTCTGCGATTTCGATCTGGAATGTCCTACCGGCAAAACCGCATCCACCGCTATTCACAAATTTTACGGCGACAGGACTTCATCAAATCGGTCTCAGAACCGCTTTTAATGATTGATAGAAAAGAGAATTATTTTATCGATCTACCTTATGAGGAATCTCCCTCAACCTCGCTGGATGGGATTATAGGGTATATCCCGCCGCCGGTCAACTCTGAAGAGAAAGGATATTTTACCGGGCTGATCAATATCGGTATTCGCAATTTATTTGGCACCGGGCGCAAACTGCTCATTTTCTGGCAGAAGCCGGATCGCTATTCGGATGAGTTCCGATTGGGTTATCGTGAGCCGTTTGTCCTGGGACTACCTTTTCATACTGATTTCGGTTTCAACCGTTTGGTGCGCGACACTACCTATATCGATTGGAAATATGACCTGAAACTGGAACTGCCGCTGAACGAGTCGCTGAGCGCCTATGTCAAGTTTACCAGCAGGCAGGTGGCTCCGGATTCTCTGGCGAGCCGACAACTGCGGCTGCCGGAGACTAAAAGCATCTTTACCGAAAGCGGCATCGAATGGGATTTACGCGATAATATACGAAATCCGCAAAGGGGAACCCGCCTCGAGGTTTCCTTTAGCCTGGGTCAGCAAAAGAACGTCGGGCCGCAGTACTTAATAACTGAGGATAGCCTTCCCAAAAGCATCACCATCCAGAAAGCGGCGGCGGATTTTCGATTCTTCATTCCCACTTTTAAGCGCCAGGTCATTTCAAACCGGATTCATGGAGAAGGCGTCGCCACTTCGGGGGACATGCTGCGACAGCCAGACCTGATCTGGTTTGGCGGGGCAACCTCGCTGCGGGGATTCCGTGAGGCACAATTCTTGGGTGAACGGATTACATGGATTAACAGCGAGTACCGCTTCTTGTTGGGACCGGAGTCGCGCTTCTTCTTTTTTGTGGATAACGGCTATCTTTACCGGAAAACTCCCTCGTTTGAAGAGAAATGGCTTGTGGGCTACGGGCTGGGATTGAGATTCACTTCACCGCTGGGCGTGCTGCAGGTCGAATACGGGATGGAAAAAGGAAAACCGTTCCGCGAGGGAAAAATTCATTTCCGCCTGATTAACGAATTTTGACAGCAGCGGCTGGAAGCATTCTCATGCTTCCAACTTTTCAAATCCATAGCATATTTTTATATTTCTCGTTATATTAACCGCAACACATCTATGGAGGAAGTTATGAATTACTCAAGTCTTGCCGAAATGTTCTACAAAAACTGTGGTCGATTCGCTGAGAAAGTGTGTTACATGAGTAAGGAGGGAGGAACTTACAAATCCATGACGTTCGGTGAAGTAGGGGCTGGCGTTAAAAGGTTGGCGGCGGGATTGGCTTCACTCGGTGTAAGTAAAAATGATAAGGTGGTCATCCTTTCTGAAAACTGTAAACAATGGGCATTTTTCGACTATGCAATCTTAACCAACGGAGCTGCCACCGTACCGATTTATCCGACGCTGCTGTCATCGCAAGTGAAGTACATAACCAATAATTCCGACGCAAAGGTTGTAGTTGTTTCCAACAAGGTGCAATTTGACAAAATAAAAGAGGTGGAATCCCAGCTTTCAAATGTCGAGAAGTTCATCGCCATTGATTCTGCCGGAATTGAGCATCCTAAAATGATCCCCTACGAAGAGCTGCTCAAAAAAGGTGACGAATTTTTAAAAACCCATCCCGATTACATTGATAAATCATTGGCCCAGTTAAAGCGGGATGATTTGGCCACAATTATTTACACCTCAGGTACAACAGGTGTACCAAAAGGAGTTATGTTAATTCATGGAAATTTTCTTTCTAATATCGAGGGATCACTCCAGGCGATACCAGTATCAGAAACCGATTCTTTTCTTTCATTTTTGCCTTTATCCCATGTATTTGAGCGAATGGTGGGGCATTTTAGTGCTTTTTATATTGGCGCTTCCATTGCGTATGCAGAAAGTGTCGATACTGTTGCAGAAAATTTAAAGGAAGTGAAGCCGACCTTAATGGCAAGTGTTCCGAGACTTTTCGAAAAAATCTACGGTCGAATCATGGATTCTCTTGAAGAGGGGTCACCCATTAAGAAAAAACTATTCTTTTGGGCAATAGGCGTAGGCAAAAAAGTTACGGAGCATAAACAAAGGAATCAGTCTCTACCGGGGGGCTTGAAATTCAAAAATAGCATTGCAACCAAACTGGTGTTCTCAAAGCTCCATGAAAGAGTCGGGGGAAGAATCCGCTTCTTTGTTTCCGGCGGTGCACCGCTATCAAAAGAAATTGGTGAATTTTTTACCGCGGCAGGTTTGTTAATTCTGGAAGGTTATGGTTTATCGGAAACATCGCCTGTTATCACTGCAAATCGGCTGGATAAATTCAAATTCGGTTCCGTGGGTTTTGCTCTAAATAATGTGGAAGTAAAAATTGCTGAAGATGGCGAGATTCTCAGCAGGGGTCCTCACATAATGAAAGGATATTACAAAGATGAGGCCTCTACCAAAGAGGCGATTGACCCTGACGGTTGGTTTCACACCGGGGACATCGGGCATTTTGATGAAGAGGGAATGTTAGTGATTACCGATCGCAAGAAGAATATTATCGTTACCGCCGGCGGCAAAAACATTGCTCCTCAATATATTGAGAATTTATTGATTACCTCCCGCTACATCGATCAAGCAGTTGTGCTTGGCGACAAGAGAAAATATTGTTGCGCCCTGCTGGTTCCCAATGTAGAATTACTGCGCAAATTTGCCGACGAAAAAGGCTTGAATAATCTTGCGACGGATGAATTACTAGGTAATCCACAAGTCACCGAATTAATAGGAAAAGAAGTAGAAAACGTTTGTCGTGAGCTAGCCTCCTATGAAACCATCAAGAAATTTGCCCTGGTTGAAAATCCCTTCACGATTGAAAGCGGGGAATTGACTCCTACCCTGAAAGTGAAGCGGAACGTAGTGGAAGAACGCTACAAGAGCACTATTGATGGATTTTATGCTGAAGCCTAACCGAAGTCGTAAGTAAAAAGGACAAAGGGAAAAGTGGAAGTTGAGAAGGAAGATGGAGGGAAGAGTTTAGGGTTTGAAGTTTGAGGTTCTTACCTTTTGCCTTTTACTTTTACCTTTTAACTTTACATTATGAAAGTAAATGGGAGTAATCCGAACTTATCCGCCGGTTAAATTATTTGCTGCCGTCACCATTTCAGACAAAACCCTTTGGCCGTCGCTTATTGAAAAACTTGAAAAATTGTACTCCGGGGTAGATTATCAAATCGATTGGTACCTATTCAATCATACGAAATTTTATGAAGAGGAGATGGGCAGAAACCTAACCAAGAGAATGGTTTCCTTTACGGAGCTGATCTGGGCGGAAAAACTGCCCGATATCAAAATTGCTACCAACAAAATTGAAGCTGACTTTGCAGAGCAAAATAAACGAAAAGTGAATATAGATCCTGGCTATTTGAATGCCTCCAGAATTGTTTTGGCAACGACAAAGGATTACGGTCACAGAGTTTATTTGGGCCGGGGAATTTTCGGTGATGTCCATCTGCGATATATAAATCATCACTTCCAGCCAAGCGAGTGGACCTATCCCGATTATAAAGAGCGTTTGGTGTTGGAATTCTTCGAGGAAGCTCGCAAAAAATACATGTTCCAATTGGCAGATTATAAATACTGAAAAGGAGATTTAGTTGAGCGAACCAATTACCTACAAAGATGCCGGCGTTGATATTGAAAAAAAAGAAGAAACGTTTAGCCGGATCAAAAAGAAAATTTCCGCGACACGCACGCCCGAAGTCCTTACCGATGTAGGTTTATTCGGCGGATTTTACCAATTCCCAATAAACCGGTTCCAGGAGCCGGTATTGGTCTCATCAACCGATGGCGTTGGAACAAAGATCAAAGTTGCGTTCATGGCGAATAACCATAACACGATCGGACAGGACCTTGTCAACCACTGCATAAACGATATTGCCGTGTGCGGCGCCAAGCCGTTGTTCTTCCTGGATTATTTCGCCTGCGGAAAATTGGTGCCTACAATTTACGAAGAGGTGCTCGAAGGCATTACCCAAGCCTGCAAAACAGTTGGAATTCCGTTAATCGGGGGAGAGACAGCCGAAATGCCCGACTTTTATCAGCAAAGCGAATACGATTTAGCTGGCACCATCGTGGGGGCAGTGGATAAATCAAAAGTCATTAACGGGCGTAATATTAAAAGGGGAGACGTGCTGATCGGGGTTTCATCCAACGGACTGCACACCAACGGTTTTACCCTTGCTCGCAGGGTGCTGTTTCCCAAATTTAAACTCGAAGATCACGTTGAGGAATTGGGTTGCACTCTCGGTGATGAATTACTCAAACTGCATGCCAATTATTATCCACTGATCGCTGAAGCGGTTGCGAAATTCGATATCAAGGGCATTGTCCACGTGACCGGCGGCGGAATTCTTAAAAACAGCCAGAGGCTGCTTCCGGAGAATCTTTCAATCGACATAGATTGGAATAGCTGGGAGGCACCCTATATTTTTCAGCTTATCCAAAAAACAGGCAATGTGCCGGAAGCAGATATGCGCCAAACATTTAATATGGGGATTGGATTGATTTTTATTTTATCGGCTGATCAGTCAAAAAATTTTATTCAGTGGGGAAATAAAACGGAGTTTGGTTGGTCTAATATAGGTAAAGTAAATTAAACGTGAACTTAGATAGTTAGGACTAAATCTTAGCAAGAGGAAAGAATGCAGCTCTCAAAAAGCAAGCTTATTACCGGCATCGTCATAATCGTTGTGATTGCGGTGATTTCGGTTTTTCTGGCTAACAGTAAGAACAATAGCACAGAAGAAGGAAGCATTAACTTCAAAGAAGTTACGGTTAAGCGCGGGACTTTTGAGATCATAGTCTCCGCCAATGGCGTTGTGAAACCTATCGACCGGGTTGAGATCAAATCAAAGGCAAGCGGTGAAATTGTGGACTTGCCCGTGGAAGAGGGTGATTATATCCATAAAGGGGATTTAATCGCCAAACTCGATCAAAAAGATGAAAAGGCAAACTTTGAACAGGCTCAGGCGGATCTGGATATAGCCAATGCAGAACTCACCCAGGCGCAGCGTACCTATGACCGGCGTGAACAGCTTTTCAAAAGTAATTTGATTTCGGAGGAAGAGAGGGATCAGATTGTACTCAACCTGGCAGTAGCAAAAGGGAAAGTGGTTCAAGCAAGCACCGCTTTAGAAAGAGCAAAAGAGCGTTTAAGCGAAGCGGTTGTGCGTGCACCCATTGATGGCGTTGTTTTACAAAAATATGTTGAACGGGGACAAATTATTGCCTCCGGTATAAACAATGTGGGCGGAGGAACACCGATTATCGATATTGCTGATATGGCTTCCGTTTATATTGAAGCAGGGATCGATGAGATTGATATTGGAAAGATTCAAGCCGGGCAGACTGCCACTGTCATCGCAGAAGCCTATCCAAATCTTACCTTTAAAGGTAAGATTGTTCGTATCGCTCCGGAGTCAATAATTGAGCAGAATGTTACCCTTTTTAACGTAATTGTAGAGGTTGAAAATACTGCCGGAAAACTGAAGTCCGGGATGAACGCAAGCATTGAGATTACCATCCAAAAAGAAGAAAACGTTCTTTTGGTTCCAACAACCGCTCTTCAAATGACCCGAGGCGGTGGAATGCATGACTCTGGTCCTGCGGATGCAAATGAGCGAATGGTCTTACTAAAGGACAATAGTGGTTATGTACCCCATAAAGTGAAGATCGGGGCTTCCAATTTTAAACAGGCGGTTATTTTGTCCGGTCTGGATGAAGGCAGCGTTCTTGGGATACCAATGACTTCGCGTTTAAAGGCAGAAAATGAACGTCTTGAAGAACGGATCAGAAGCAGCAGGAGTTTTGGAACCAGTAGTCAATCTTCATCACGATCCAATTAAGGGTAAAACATGGTCATTTTAGAAAATTTTCTACTAGCGCTGCAGAGCTTGCGAGCCAATCCCTTGCGATCGATACTAACTCTTATCGGTATTGCGGTGGGTATTGGCGCAGTACTTTATGTCGTCGTGCTGGGGGAAATCACTCAACAGCATATTAAAGAGCGGTTGGAATCCCTGGGATCAAATATCTTATTGATCCGCCCGGGTTACTCTCATAGACACGGAATCCGTACTTCGGCAAATGTGGTAAATCTGAAATTAAGCGATGCAGAAGAAATTGAAACCGCCTCAGCGGTTATTACCAGGGCAGTTCCGACCTTTTCAGGATCGGGAGTAGCTGAATTTAAAGATCAAAGCTGGAGCACCCGGGTTACCGGAACTACTCCGGATTATGAAACCATAAATAATGAACATCCGATTTCAGGCCATTTTTTTACAGAAGATGAACTAAATCGACGAGTGCGTGTTTGTTTGTTGGGAGCCACGGTCCACGAAAAGCTCTTTGAAAATCAATCTCCAGTAGGCGAATCCATATTCATCAACTCCAAACAATTTACCGTTATTGGGTTGCTGGGAGCCCAGGGGGAAGGATGGTCCAGCCCCGACGACCAAATATTTGTACCGCTTACCACGGCGCAGGAGAGGTTATACGGCGTCGATCACCTTTCCAGTATAATGGCACAAATGCGTTCGGCAAAAGACTACGATGAAGCGCTTTTTGACATCGAAAATATACTGCGGCGCAACCACCGCCTACGCCCGGAGGACGATAATGATTTTCAGGTTCGGCGGCAGGACTTATTCCTTTCTACAATTCAGGATACCAACCAGGAAATTGCCAATTTTATTATAATTATTGCCTTTGTATCCCTCATAGTTGGAGGAATTGGCATTGCCAACGTTATGCTTGTATCAGTAACTGAGCGCACGCGGGAAATCGGAATCCGCAGGGCCATCGGCGCACGGAAATTTCATATACTGATTCAGTTTTTGGTGGAAGCAATGATCCTTGGAATCATTGGAGGTATTCTCGGAATTGTCGGTGGAATGATTTTCAATGAATTCTATATCGGCAGTGGATTAATCTTGCCATTGAGATGGATCGCTTATAGCTTTGTGATTTGCGCCGGAATCGGAAGCATGGCCGGGCTTTATCCGGCACTACGGGCTGCCAATGAGAATGTGATTGAAGCCTTGCGGTATGAATAGTATCATAACTTCACTAATTTGTGGACACAAATGTTAAGTTTATCCCTTATGGTCCTATTGAGTTACCTTGTCGGATCCATCCCCACCAGCATCATTGCCTCAAAACTCCTCAAAGGCATCGATATCCGTGAGCACGGCAGTGGTAATGCCGGAGCAACCAATGTATTCCGGGTGATGGGGTGGAAGATTGGTTTAGCGGTGCTGATCATTGACATGACTAAGGGGTATATCCCGACAGTTCTATTCTACAAATTGGGTATGAAAGGTGTGGACTGGGCAGTCATTAATCTGCAAATCCTTTCCGGCATCAGCGCCATTTTCGGTCACATCTGGACAGTGTTTGCCGGGTTCCGCGGAGGCAAGGGGGTGGGAACCGGGGCGGGCATGTTAGTCGGTTTGGCGCCCTTCGCGGTGCTTGTGGGAATTATTGTTTTCGTTGCTGTAGTGGCAATCAGCAGGTTTGTTTCATTAGGATCCATAACTGCATCTCTGTCGGTCCCCATAACTGTTTTTCTGCGAAATCAATCGGCGGATATATTCCCGGTACAGTTATTCATTTTAAGCTTGTTTGTACCCGCCCTTATTATTTATACTCACAGAAAGAATATTCAGCGACTACTGAAAGGGGAGGAGAGCAAAATTCAGTTTGGAAAAAATAAGCAATAGAAATAAAATTCATATATTGTCACTCTGAATTTGTTTCAGAGTCTACATAAGCTATACCAAAAATGCTGAAACAAGTTCAGCATGACAAAATCAATAATCAGAATAATACAAATGGGGAACTGATGGTTACACCCGATGTTGTCCTCAAAACCGAAATTCCTGGTGCAAAGCTTTTCAATCGTGGAAAAGTCAGGGACATTTATGTATTAGATGACAATTTGCTGATCGTCGCCTCCGACCGGATTTCCGCTTTTGATGTGGTGATGAACGAGGGAATTCCGGGTAAAGGAATCGTCCTGACTCAGATATCAAAATTCTGGTTTGAGCAAACCGCGGAAATCACGCCCAATCATTTTATTACAGACAATGTATCAGAATTTCCCAAACCGTTTTGCCGGCACGAAAAAATCTTGAAGGGAAGATCCATGCTGGTTAAGAAGTCGCTACCCCTTCCCGTTGAATGCATTGTGAGGGGCTACCTGGCCGGTTCGGGCTGGAAGGAATATCGAAAACAGGGCACGCTGCACGAAAAGCCATTGCCCGCCGGGTTGCAGGAATCGTCAAAACTGCTGGAGCCATTGTTTACACCTTCAACTAAGGCTGAGGAAGGGCATGATTTAAACATAACCTACGACAATATGGTTGAATTAGTGGGGGAGAAGCTATCACCCCAAATAAAAGAAATAAGTCTAAACATTTATAAGCGTGGGCTGGAAATTGCGGACCAAAGAGGTATTATCATTGCCGACACAAAATTTGAATTTGGTCATTCAGGTGATCAAATCATCTTAATCGATGAAGTTTTAACTCCGGACTCGAGCCGGTTTTGGCCCAAAGAACACTATTCTCCGGGCAAATCGCAGTCAAGTTTGGATAAACAATATGTGCGGGATTTTTTAGAAACGCTTGATTGGAATAAAACGCCGCCCCCTCCAACTCTACCGGAAAAAGTGGTTTATAACACATCAAAAAAATATCAGGAGATTTTGCGGATTTTGACCGGGAAAACTTTGGAAGAGTTTGTGTAATTTGGTTTAAGGTTCGTCGTTGGAAGCGACTCCGACCTCTGATATGGGTAGGAGCAGCATCCTGCTACGACTTTAACAGGCGGTATTTTGCAGCTTATCCTTACTAAAACTATAAAATTAAAGGACCATGAAGCAAAAAATAGCAGTTATTGGCGCCGGAAGCTGGGGAACCACCCTGGCAATTCTCCTGGCAGAAAAATCCCATGACGTCGTACTATGGGTCTTTGAAAAGAACGAATTGCCCAAATTAGAAAAAGAACGGGTTAATACAAAATACTTACCCGAAGCCAAGTTCCCGGCTAACCTAGAATTAACCGGTAATCTTCAGGAAGCCATAAGCTTTGGGGACTATCTTGTTATCTCATCCCCATCGCATGTAGTGCGCACGGTTTGTTCTCAATTTTCGAACCAGGTAAAGGATTCCCAATTTATTATTAATGTTGCCAAGGGGATTGAGAATGATACGTTAAAGCGCATGTCGGAGGTGATTCAGGATACACTGTCAATATCACCGGACAGAATCACCACTTTGTACGGTCCCAGCCATGCAGAGGAAGTCAGCCGGAAGATTGCAACTGCGGTCGTTTCTGCGTCATCAAATATTGAAACCGCTCGAAGGATTCAGGAGCTGTTCCGCGCACCTTATTTCCGGGTCTATTCCAGTGACGATATTATCGGAGTAGAATTAGGAGGTTCGTTGAAAAATGTCATCGCAATTGCGGCAGGAATCTGCGACGGTGCCGGTTTTGGCGACAATACCAAAGCAGCTTTGTTAACGCGGGGAATGGTGGAGATGACACGATTGGGGGTCACCATGGGCGCGCGTCAGGAAACATTCGCTGGTCTCTCCGGCATTGGCGATTTAATCGTCACGTGCCTGAGCAAACACAGCCGCAATCGGCATGTGGGAGAACAAATCGGTAAAGGCAGGAAATTGGAAGATATCTTAAATGAAATGGTGATGGTTGCCGAAGGCGTTAAAACAACCCGTTCAGTCTATCAGTTGATGAAAAAATTTAATGTGGAAATGCCAATTTCAGAACAGGTCTACAAAGTGCTGTTCGAGGGAAAACCCGCAATAAAAGCAGTACGTGACCTCATGAGCAGAGACCCTAAAGGGGAAAAACTGGGATAACTCCGTTTGCAGGTCAAATCAGGACCTTGATTTAACTCGCTGATATATTTGACAATCGAGCAGAGATTAAAACGTTTGTGAGTGACTATTTTGAAGTCTACAGAATAATAATGTGAAAAAAATCTTTTAAATATATTGGAAGGAACGATCTGTCTATTTAATTTTCAGCTAAAAATATTTAGGAGATCATCATGAAAATCACAGTTGTAGGAGCAGGAAATGTTGGTGCAACCCTTGCCCAGAGAATTGTCGATATGGATTTGGCAAAGGAGTGCATACTTATTGATATTTTAGAAGGAACTCCGCAGGGAAAAGGATTGGATATATGGGAATCCGCCCCAATAACAGGCAGTGATTGTAGGATCATTGGAACAAATGATTACAAGGATTCGGCAAATTCTGATATAGTTGTTATTACGGCAGGATTACCGCGTAAGCCCGGTATGTCCAGAGAAGACTTACTGGAAAAGAATGTCGCTATTGTTAAGAGCGTTTCGGAAAATGTTAAAAAGACATCGCCAAATGCAATCGTTGTAGTTGTTTCCAATCCGCTAGATGCAATGGTATATACCACTTTAAAAGTCACCGGGTTTGAACCGCACAAAGTCTTTGGCATGGCAGGAATTTTGGACACTGCCCGTTACCGCTCATTCATCGCACTGGAATTGGATGTTTCAACCAGAGACATTCAAGCACTTGTCTTAGGCGGTCATGGTGACTCTATGGTTCCTTTACCGCGCTATACAATGGTCGGTGGAATTCCATTAACTGAATTGCTTCCTAAAGATAAAATAGATGCTATTATTGAAAGAACCCGAAAGGGTGGTGGAGAGATTGTAGCCCTTCTGAAAACAGGAAGCGCCTATTATGCCACTTCTGCTGCCATTATTGAAATTGTTGAATCTATTGTAAAGGATAAGAAAAGGGTATTACCATGTTCAGCATATTTAAACGGTGAATATGGTTATGACGGAATTTATTTTGGTGTACCAATTAAAATAGGTAAGAAAGGTGTTGAAAAAATTTATGAATTAAAGCTCAACGCCGAAGAAAAAGAAGCACTGCGTAAATCCGCAGAGGCGGTTAAAAATACAACAGCCGAAGTTAAATTATAGGGCTTTTATTCAAATTACCAATTCTTTAATTTTGAGTGATAACTTTTGAGGGATTCTATGGGACAGAATATTGTGATTAATCAAGGAGTGAAAATGATGGCTTATGACTACATTGCGATGGAAGATAAATATGGCGCGCATAATTACCATCCTCTGAATGTTGTCATTACCCGAGGAGAAGGCGTATGGGTATGGGACGTTGATGGGAAAAAGTATCTGGATTTTTTGAGCGCATATTCCGCTGTTAACCAAGGACATTGTCATCCCCGTATCGTAGAAACCATAAAGGAACAAGTCGAGAGATTAACTCTGACTTCCCGGGCATTCCGAAACGATAAATTGGGACTATTGTACAAGAAATTATCCGAAATCTCAGGGCTTCCCAAGGTCCTTCCCATGAATACCGGGGCGGAGGCTGTAGAGACGGCACTCAAAGCATCACGAAAATGGGCGTACAAGGTCAAGGGTGTGCCAGAAAACAAGGCTGAGATTATTGTATGCGCCAACAACTTTGCCGGCAGAACAATTACAATAATTAGCTTTACAACTGAAAAACAATATCGGGACGGATTCGGTCCTTACACCCCCGGATTCAAGATAATTCCCTTCGGAGATGTCAATGCGTTAAAGAATGCCATTAATGCCAACACCGCAGCATTTATGGTTGAAACCATTCAGGGTGAAGGCGGCATCAATGTCCCTCCAAAGGGATATATCAAACAAGCAGAACAAATCTGCCGCGACAACAACGTCTTATTGATCTTGGATGAGGTGCAAACCGGATTGGGCCGAACAGGGAAGATTTTCGATCACTTTTACGAAGATGCTAAACCCGATGGTGTGACTGTCGGAAAAGCATTGTCGGGTGGATTCTATCCCATATCCGCCCTAATAGCTACGGAAGAATTGATGGGAGTCTTTAATCCTGGCGACCATGGCAGTACATTTGGTGGAAATCCTCTTGCGGCTGCAATTGGATGTGCCGCTCTGGATATACTTATAGAAGAACGATTGGACAAGCGGGCTGAGGAGATGGGAAATTACCTGATGGAAAGATTGCGCACCATTGATAGTCCTCAAATAAAAGAAGTGCGGGGCAGGGGATTACTCATTGGTATCGAACTACACCCGGAAGCTGGCGGCGCACGCCGGTTCTGCGAAGCCCTTAAGGACGAAGGAATGCTGACAAAGGAAACTCACGAAAATGTAATCCGATTTGCTCCACCGCTCGTTATCCAAAAAGATGATATTGATTGGGCATTTGAGAAAATAACGAAAGTCCTGACGACTCTATAATCACTTCTATATCATAATAAAAAAAGCCTGTGGGATTGCCTATGGGCTTTTTTTGTTGAGTTAAATATATTAAATTAAGCAGCGAGCTTAATAATCATTCACTTTAATCTGGAGACAAGAATGAAATTTGTAACATGCTTTTTCCTGTGTATTATCCTTTCGGTAACGATGGCGCAAACTGAAAAACCTGAAATTCTAAAGGCGCCAGCTCAGCCACAGACAGTTCCGGGCGAATTAATCATTAAATTTGGGCCACAAATTACGGATATCGAATCATCGCAATTATTGCAGGAAGTGGGACTTCAATCCATCAAAACTGTTGATGCGCTGAATATAAAGATATGCCAAAATCTAACTGAAAAAACGATTGATCAGGTTATCATCGAGTGCAACGCATCCAGTGAAATCGAATATGCTGAACCAAACTATAAAGTGTATGCGCTCGAAAAACCCAATGACCCGGACTACACACGGTTATGGGGATTAAATAACACCGGTCAAACAGGCGGCGCTAATGATGCGGATATCGATGCCGAGGAAGCCTGGGATGTTCAAAAAGGAAGCAGGCAAATAATTGTGGGCGTGATTGATACCGGTATTGATTATAACCATGAAGACCTTCAGTTAAATATGTGGCGAAATCTGGCCGAAGTCCCCAACAATAACGTTGACGACGATAACAACGGTTATGTTGATGATTACTTTGGCTGGGACTTCTATAATCAAGACAAAGACCCAAATGATGACAATGAACATGGGACACATGTTTCCGGGACTATTGGCGCCATAGGCAACAATGCAATAGGCGTGGTCGGCGTCAATTGGAAAGTCAGCTTAATGGCATTGAAATTTTTGAATCAGCAGGGGAGCGGGTCTACCTCGGATGCAATCGAAGCAATTGTATATGCTTCCGACATGGGTGCAAATATCTTGAATAACAGTTGGGGCGGCGGCGGAGAGTCGCAGGCGTTGAAAGATGCAATCATTTACGCAAAAAATAAAGGAGTTTTGTTTATTGCCGCGGCAGGAAATGACAGCAAGAATACGGATCTCGATCCGAATTATCCCTCTAATTATAATGTTGAAAATGTTATTTCTGTTGCAGCTTCTACGGATAATGACAAACTCGCCGGATTCTCGAACTATGGCGAGAAGACAGTAGATCTTGCCGCCCCTGGAGAATTCATCTATTCTGCAGTTCCTAATAATCGCTACGCAAGTTTTAGCGGCACCTCAATGGCGACACCTCATGTGGCAGGTGCGGCGGCTCTTATCTGGGCTAATTATTTACCAGATAGCGATTGGGAGAATGTTAAATTCAGACTTTTTGGAGCGGCCGATTACTTATTCAATCTGCAAACTAAGAATCTATTGGACGGGCGATTAAACGTTAACGCCGCACTAACCAATTTGCCGCTCGTTGCCGTCATTCTTAAACCTTCGGACACCGACGATACGGCTAATCCCTATAAAATTCGCGCCTCGGTTATTGATAATGATTCAATCATCAGCGCGAAATTATTTTACCAATATTCCGGCGCGGTTTCTCAGACGGATAGTATTGATCTTTCCAGCGTGGCGCTGCACCAATATGAGTTTCAATTGCCTGCTGCCCCATTGAGTACCACGATCAAATATAAAATTGTGGCCGAGGATAATGAGCAAAACATTACCGAAACGCGATATTATTCGTTCAAGGTTGAAGAAAAAAGTGGTTGCTGTGGCGCATTCGCTGCAACTGTTACTCTGGAAAAAGCGTCTCTCCCAGCAAATTTGGGTTTGACGCTGTTTCTAAATTTTGCGTTATTCTTTGGAATCCCATTTGTTTATAAAGTTTTCAACAATTCTTCGTACAGGAAAGTATTCAAAATTAAGAAATAGCCTTAGAATTTAATGTGAAATTTCTAAGATCAATTGACTACTTCTAAAATTCTTTGCATATTGAATAGTCCAAAAAAAAGATGGGTAAAGGGTATGAAGATCTTAATATCGGATAAAACTGCTTCGAAATGTGCGGAAATTTTAAGAACTGCCGGTCATGAGGTGGATGAAAAATTTGGCATTTCTCCGGATGAATTTAAGAGCATAATTGCAAATTATCATGGACTCATAGTAAGAAGTGCAACAAAAGTTACACGCGAAATCATTGGATTGGCCAGAAATCTAAAAGTTATTGGAAGGGCAGGGTCCGGGGTAGACAATATTGATTGTGCTACCGCTGAAGAAAAGAATATTGTGGTGATGAATACGCCCGGTGGAAACACAAATGCCGTGGCGGAATTAACCATTGGCTATATGTTTGCCCTGAGCCGTGATATATATAATACCTCGAAGTCATTGAAAGAAGAGCGCTGGGATAAGAAGAAATTTATGGGTGTTGAACTATTAAATAAAACGCTTGGTATCCTTGGATATGGAAAAATTGGAAGGAGTGTCGCATTAAAAAGCAAATGTCTGGGTATGGAGGTTCTCTGTTACGACCCCTATGTCGGAAGGGACATCATTGACCAATTCTCAATACGCTTGATGGCCGATATTGAACAGGTATTGTCCGTTGCTGATTACATTTCGGTGCATGTTCCCAAAAAGCCAGAAACACAAAATATGATTTCCAAAGAGCAATTTAAAATTATGAAGAAGGGAGTATTTTTAGTAAATTGTGCTCGCGGTGGAATAATAGATGAAAAAGCTTTGTTGGGTGCATTAAATGAGGGAATTGTCGCTGGTGCTGCATTAGATGTCTTTGAGGTTGAACCCCCCGAGGACTTCTCCCTGATAAAACATCCGAAGATCTTGTGTACGCCGCATTTGGGAGCAGCGACTCATGAATCTCAGGAAAATGTTGCTGTCAAGATTGCGGAACAAATTGCAGATATGTTTGCCGGAAAAGGTATACGAAATGCCGTAACCACAAAAAGTATGGATTAACGCCCTCAATCCATATATTGCCTTAGGAAACACGATGTGGGTCTAATTAGTATATCAAGTTAGTTACACACGTTGTCTTGGAGTCAGTAATGTTTGAAGATAAAAGTTTCAAAATAAAGGTCGGACTTGCCGAGATGCTTAAAGGGGGCGTCATTATGGACGTCACCAAAGCAGATCAGGCAAAGATTGCCGAAGATGCCGGCGCAGTTGCCGTTATGGCGTTGGAACGAATCCCGGCCGATATAAGATCCCAGGGCGGGGTTGCCAGAATGAGCAACCCAAAATTAATCAAAGAAATCCAAAAAGGAGTTTCCATACCTGTCATGGCTAAATGCAGAATTGGGCATTTTGTTGAAGCACAAGTTCTGGAAGCTCTTGGAATCGATTTCGTGGATGAAAGCGAAGTACTTACTCCCGCCGACCAGGAAAATCACATTGATAAGCGTAAATTCAAAGTTCCCTTTGTATGCGGATGCAGGGATTTAGGAGAAGCACTGAGAAGAATTTCCGAAGGGGCTGCATTGCTCCGCACGAAAGGTGAGGCAGGGAGTGGCAATATTGTGGAAGCAGTCCGTCACATGCGTGTAATTCAAAAATCATTGAAGCAAATAACTGTTTTAGAATCCGAAGAATTGGTGGCTTTTGCCAAGAATATTGGCGCTTCGGTTGAACTTGTTAAATATGTCAAAAACAAAGGGAAGCTGCCAGTTCCTAATTTTGCCGCAGGTGGAATTGCAACACCTTCGGATGCAGCATTGATGATGCAGCTTGGCGCGGAATCCGTGTTTGTTGGCAGCGGGATTTATAAATCGGAAGATCCCCCGGCTCGAGCCCGCGCTATTGTAGCGGCAACCACGCATTTTATGGATCCGGATATGATCTTAAAAGCCTCCGAGGGACTAAAAGAACCCATGAGAGGCCTCGAAATATCCAAAATACCGGACGAAGAACTCCTCCAAACCCGTGGCTGGTAATGAATGAAAATAGGCGTCTTAGCACTCCAGGGCGATTTTGAGCGTCACCAGGCCTCACTTGACAATCTAAAGGTTGAATCACTTCAAATCAGGAACCCCCGCGATCTGGAACAATGTGAGGGGCTTATTATACCTGGTGGAGAATCCACAACTCTTATCAAACTTCTCAAAGAAAGCAGCCTGTTTCAGCTTATTCCAAAATTTGGGGCAAAATATCCTATCCTTGGGACATGCGCTGGTTTAATTCTTCTTGCCAAGGAAATCATTAATAATCCTATCGAATCCTTTGGTTTGATTAATGTGACCGTTGCAAGGAACGCCTACGGTCGACAAATAAATTCTTTTATTGATACTATCAAGATTGAATTAAATGGTAAAGCACAGAAGTTTGAAGGTGTTTTTATACGGGCGCCAAAAATCGTAAAAGTAGGGAAGGGGGTAAATATCTTAGGTCATCGTAATCATGAAATTGTATTTGTAGAAAATGGTCATCATCTCGCCTCGACTTTTCATCCCGAGCTATCCGACAGTAGATTAATCCATCAATACTTTTTAAACAAAGTTAGGAAGGCGTCATAGACCTCATCCGCAGGGAGGACGTCATCGAGTTAACATAGTTTACATAATATATATTATATTAATCATATTGAGTACCATAATGGCTTTCAAGCAGCTCCAAAAACGACTCTATTTGTTTTATTTTTTCAGAATCGTATTGATATGAGGAATAAACAAGATGAAGATTCTTTAGTACCCGTGTGACAATATCAAAATTTAAGCATCCGTTCAAAATCTGCTCCCGATTCTCCGCGTTCACATCTAGTAAATATCGATAACACATTTGTCGCGAATAGACCTTACCCTCGTAAAAAGGGTCAAAAAATATTTCATCCTCATCGTTATGGAATTTTAATATAAAATGGCCCGGCAGTGGTACGCCGTATACCGGAAGTCCCAGTCGAGTGCTAATGAGCATATATAAAATTCCAATTGTAATCGGAATCCCTTTCTTTGTTTCCAATAATTTATCAAGAAAAGAATTATCCGGATTGTAATAGTCCTCGGTATTTCCGCTAATACTAAATTCGCGAAATAAGTAGTGGCTGATGTGATCGATGAATGCCAAAGGATGTCCCGTCTTCGGAAGATTCGTCGAAATCGACTTGCTCATCCGATCAAGCTCCTGCCGTAATTCAGCACAGTTGACTGTTGGATCGTTCCAATATGAGATAATTAGAATCGCGCTCTCCAGATCCACATCCTCAAGAGCATTGCAGAATAAATTTTTAAAAGCCTGAGTCGTTATTTCCACATGTAATCCACCAAGCAAAATATCAAATTGAGTTTGATTTACTTTTTCCAATCCGGTGCGGTAGCTATTTTTGTTTATTAGTATTTCTAAAGCGTTCTCACGCAACTGATTTTGCAATATCCTTTGAATTTCAGCGCTTTCATCATCCAACAGCTTCAAAACACTTGTTAATTTTGCTTTGGCGTCAGGCATTGTTTATATACTCTTCATAAGCGACATTATTTCGTTGATTATACAAGTCTCGCTAAATTAAGAAAATTATTATTAAAGTCAAGCTGAATAGCTGGATTCTTGGTGACTAAAAGGGGGGCTTATCAAATACCCTCTCCTCTTCATATTTCGGCATATCAGAAAATTTCCCATACTGTTTCAGAAAGGTTAGTTGAACATTTCCTATAGGACCGTTGCGATGTTTCCCGATGATGATTTCAGCAATGTTTTCTACCTGTTTTCGTTTAGCTTCCTCAGGATCTTTCAAATAAACCTCTTCACGATAAACAAACATCACTAAGTCAGCGTCTTGCTCAATCGCTCCGGATTCACGCAAATCGGACAAGTTAGGTTTTTTATCAGGACGAGCTTCCACCGCCCTTGAAAGCTGCGATAAAGCAATAATTGGAATCTTCAATTGCTTGGAGAGTGTTTTTAGCGATCGTGAGATGAAGGCTATTTCCTGCTGACGGTTGTCCATTCCTTTTGGACCTTCCATTAATTGCATGTAGTCGACTATGATTAAACCGATATCCCTTTCAAGGCACATGCGGCGAGCACGAGCGCTTAGTTTGATGATATCTAACGCCGGCGTATCATCAATGTAAAGTGGAGCTTCTGCCAACTTGCCTACAAATCGAGATAATTTGGGCCATTCTTTTTCTCTCAGCCGCCCAGTGCGTAGGCGCTGAGAATCCACCAAAACCTCTGAACAGAGCAGCCGTTGGGCAAGCTGCATATCGCTCATTTCGAGGCTAAAAAATCCCACCGGAATATTGTATTCAACGCCCGCATTACGCGCCAGATTCAAGGCAAAGGCAGTTTTTCCCATGGAGGGACGTCCAGCAATGATAATTAGATCACCTTTTTGAAACCCGGCTGTAAAATTATCGAGAGCTTGAAATCCGGAGGGGACTCCAATAACTCCCGAATGATCGAGATGATGTAATCTCTCGATTTCCGCAAAAGTTTCATTTAAGATGGGTTTTATCGACTCATAACTCTTTTGCTTTTGCTCCTTGGATATATCGAAAATTTCTTGCTGCGCCATGCTTAAGATGGATTCGCTCTCTTCTCTGCTCGCATAGGATTCTTTTAATATTAAGGTGCAGGCATGAATCAATTTCCTAAGAAGCGATTTATCGCGGATAATCTGAATATGGTATTCAATATTGGCCGATGAAGGAACCAATGATGCTAGTTCCGACAAATAACCGGCGCCGCCAATTTCTTCCAGTGTCGTCTGGCGTCTCAATTCCTCGGTCAGTGTTAAAATATCCACTGCCTCATGTTTTTGATACAGGGAAATCATTGCCTCGAATACGAGGCGATGTTTATCCTTATAAAAATCTACTGCGTCCAGAGCTTCTAATGCAATTGCAACCCCTTCTTTATCAAGCATCATAGCGCCCAGAACATTTTTTTCCACCTCTTCATCCTGGGGCGGCATTCTGCCGCCCTGTTCCAAGATCTCGTCCGAAACGGCTTTTGGGCTTTTTTTTCTTCCCATTGTTTCTTTTAATTATTTTACGTGTTTAGATATAAAACGAAAATCTTCTAACGCCACAACCTGAAGGCTTGTATCTCTTAATATTGCTGCCGGGTGATAGGTTACAACGAGGGGCGTCTCTTTATAATTCCAGATTTTCCCCCTTAATCTAGAAAGCGGCTGGTCTGTCTCTAATAAATTTTGAGCTGCAATTCGTCCTAAGGCAACCAATAACTTTGGCTTGATAATTTCAATTTGCCGATGTAAATGGGGGATACATTGCTCTACCTCTGCGGGCAACGGGTCCCGATTATTGGGCGGGCGGCTCTTTAGAATATTTGCAATATAGACATCCGATCTATTTAGATGAATATGATCCAGCATTTTGTCCAATAGCTGCCCAGCTTGTCCCACAAAAGGTTCTCCTTGCAAATCTTCATATTTTCCGGGCGCTTCCCCAACAAAGAGAATCGCTGCCCTTTCATTGCCAACACCGAACACAAAATTTGTCCTAGTTTTGTGCAGAGGACATCTGGTGCAATTTTCGATTTCCTCCTTAAATTGCTCCAAAGGGGACGGATGAATCGGCTCATTCCTGGTTCGTTTTCGATCTATTTTCTCCCTATCAACGAAGTAACTGTTGCCATAAAGATCACTATACCACTGGAAAAAGCCTTCTATTTTTTCTCTCGAATGCGGGTCCATTGCTCTCTCAAAGAAATTTGTATTTTATTTTTGGGTTGATTTAAGCAAGAATTCAAACAGCTCTCGGGCAACATCTAATTTATATGCGATCGGTAAATCTTTCTTCTCCCCTGCCCTGTTCAACAGCACAATCTTGTTTGTCTCGTGGACAAAGCCGGCATCTTTTTCCAACGGATTATTGATTGCAATTAAATCTAAGTTTTTGCTGGTGAGTTTTTCTCGAGCATTTTTCTCAACCGCTTCGGTCTCAACAGCAAACCCAACGAGATACTGTCCCATTTTTTTCTTTTTGCCGACCTCTTCTAATATATCTTTTGTGCGGCTCATTTCAACAGAATTTAACGCTTTTTCCTTCTTGATTTTCTGTTTTGAGTACTTTGCCGGCATGAAATCAGTGATAGCAGCGGCTGAAACAAAAATATCGGCTGCACTAATATGTTTGCTGACTTCCTCATGCATTTCTTTGGCCGTCGTGACTTCAACAGACTGAATGTCACTTGGATCTGGCAACACAGAAGGACCGTGAATCAAGACCACATCAGCTCCGCGTGCGAAGGCATCAATTGCAAGCGCAAATCCCATCTTCCCCGTGGATCGGTTTGTAAGAATCCGGACCGGGTCCAATGCTTCCTCAGTTCGCCCCGCAGTTATTAGGACTTTTTTGTTTCTCAGACTTCTTGGAGATGGGTGAACTGCCCGGTAAATGTATTGAGCTAAATATTCCAGTCGGGCCAATCTTCCCACTCCGGAGTATCCTTCTGCCAAAAAGCCCTCTTCGGGATAGCAAATCAGGTAATTATCCTGTTCCAAAGTCTTGGTATTTCTTTGCACCGAAGGGTTATTCCACATATTCTTGTTCATTGCCGGAGCAAACACAACCGGGCAATGAGCTGCCAATAATGTAGTCGACACGAAATCGTCGGCAATTCCATTGGCAACTTTGCCGATGATATTTGCCGTTGCAGGAGCGACAATAACAGAATCAGCCCAATCAGCAATACTAATATGATGCGTAGCTATAAATTGATCATCCGGGAACATTTTCGAATACACAGGATTGCCTGAGAGCGTTTCCAAAGTATAGCGTGTGATAAATTTTTCGGCCGATCTTGTCATCATCACTCGGACAGCAGCGCCGTTGGTCACGAGATAGCGTATAAACTCACACGTCTTATAGGCTGCTATTCCGCCGCTAATGCCGACAAGAATGTGTTTCTTTTCAAAAATCTTAGTTGGAAACATCCTGGGTTTCTTTCGGGTTTTCTGTTAATATTTGTTCCACTTTTTCAACAGTCTTGTTTAATTCATCGTTGATTACAACGTAATCAAAGGATTTTGATTTCTCATATTCTTCAGGCAAGCGCTTTAGTCTTTTTTCAATTTCAACCGGATCATCTGATTTTCGCCGCGTCAATCGTTCTCTCAATTCATCCAGTGAAGGTGGTTTTAAAAAGATCAGAATTGCCTCCGGGTATTTTTGTTTAATCGTAAGGGCTCCGTTGACATCGATATCAAATATAACGTGGAAATCCTGGTTTAGGAGTTTATCCACCTCTGATTTCAATGTGCCATAATGGTAACCGTGTACGATCTCGTGTTCTAGGAATTCATCGTGATTCACTTTGTTGCGGAAGTCATTCTCGGATAGAAAAATATAATCAACACCATTTTGCTCGGTCGGGCGCGGCGGTCTTGTGGTCGCGGAAACAGAGATCTTAAATTTGTTGTTGCGCGCCATTAGTAGTTTGCAAATTGTGGTTTTCCCCGCGCCGGAAGGAGCCGAAATAACAATCAGTTGCTGGGGCGAGTTCATGGGTGTCCTTATCAAGATTACTCGATATTTTGAATTTGCTCTCGAATTCTTTCGATATCTTCTTTGACGGCAACTGTATAATGGCTGATCTCCAGCAAGGTGCTTTTCGATGAAATCGTATTGGCTTCGCGATGCATTTCCTGAAGCAAAAAATTGAGCTTTTTACCAACCGGCGAACCGCTCTTTAGGTTTTGTTTAAAAAGATCTATATGGCTTCTCAAACGAATGAGTTCTTCAGAAATATCTACCCGGTCCGAAATAATGGCTAACTCCATTTCAAGGCGATTCTTGTCCACTTTTTTTTCACCAATCAGCGATAGCAACCGTTTGTATAGTTTATCGAATTCTGATTTTGAATTGCCTTTACTTAGCGGTTCTATTGCTTTTATATTCTTCTGAAGCGACGCCAGCCGATTATTCAAATCTTTAACGAGATTATCGCCTTCTATATTACGCATTTCATTTAATTTTGCAAGGGTATTTTGCACTAATCCCAAAATGCTTTTTTCAAGATTTTCATCAATGCTTACCTCTTCTTCAAAAGCGATGATGTCTTTGAAGGCCAACAGATGTTCCAGTTTAATCTTGTCCTCAATTTTTGCTACATTCCGAATTTGATTTAACAGATTTTTATAAAGATCAACCACATTTGGATCGATTTTTAAATTGGACAATGACTGGCTCGAAGAATTGAAACTAATTGAACAGGTCACTCTTCCCCGGTTAACATTTTTTTGAATCACGTCCTTAATTGAATCTTCCAAATCTTTAACAGTAAGGGGCAACTTAACATTCGTCTCTAAAAAACGAGAATTCAGACTGCGTATCTCGCAACTGATTCCGTTTCCATAAGGATGAGAGAGCAACGCAAAGCCGGTCATACTGTAAATTTTTGCCATAAGTTTCCCTGCATATTAATCTCCAAAAAATTAAGAAAAAAACATGTCATTTGAAAGGACTCAAATAAATGTGATGAATATTTTCAGGTGATTTCCTTCAGATTTGCTCTCAATTTCAGATAGTATATGTTGTGAATTCCAAAATCTCTTTGTAAAATTGGGTTTTATTTATTGGGCATTTATTAAACTAAGGAGCAACGTATGTCCTTTTTAGGTTCTTTACAGGTAGTCCCCGAGTTACCCGACGAAATAAAACGATTAGAAGATCTGGCAAATAATTTATATTATTCCTGGAACCCGGAAGCCAGGCAGCTTTTTCGAACCATCGATAAGGAACTGTGGCATGATGTTAATCATAATCCGGTCAAATTTCTAAGAGAGGTTCAGCAAAAAAAACTTGAAAAATATGCTAATGATGCGGAATACCTTTCCCTGTTCAAGAAGGTGATTGTCGAATTTGACCAGTACATGAGTCCCAAAGAAACCTGGTTTTCAAAGGCGTTCCCTGAAGCGAAGGATAAGTTAATTGCGTATTTTTCTGCCGAATTTGGCTTACATGAATCCCTGCCCATTTATTCAGGAGGGTTGGGTGTCTTATCTGGAGATCACCTAAAATCCTGCAGCGACCTTGGAATTCCTGTTGTCGGAATCACTCTGTTTTATCACCAGACCTATTTTACACAGCAGATAGATGCGCAGGGAAGACAAATTGCGTTCTATCCCACCCAAAACCCCGAAGAATTGCCGCTTGATCCGGTTTTGGATGATAAAGGAAATACGTTACTGATCGATATAACAGTGGGAAATCAAGACGTAAAAGCAAGGATATGGAAAGCTCAGGTCGGACGCATCGATGCTTATTTGTTAGATACTGACATTCCCGAGAACGACCCAGAGAACCGATCGATTACTTCCCGCCTTTATGGGGGCGATCAAGAGATGAGAATTTCTCAGGAAATTGTTTTGGGAATGGGAGGTGTGATCGCCTTGAAGGCTTTAGGGCTGGTACCTTCTGCGTGGCATATGAACGAAGGACATTCGGTATTTCTCGCCCTGGAAAGAATACGCAGCCTGGTTAAGAATGAGAAACTACAATTTCATGAAGCATTGGAAGCCGTAAAAGCCAGCACCGTCTTCACAACCCACACCCCGGTTCCGGCGGGTAATGATGCTTTCCCTTTGCATATAAAAGACAAATACTTTCAGCGCTATTGGGAGGAAATGGGTATCAGCAGACATGAATTCATTGAATTGGGGTCGCAGGTTCAGCCGGAAGGTTATGAAATTTTTAATTTAACCATTCTGTCCCTTAAGCTCTCAAGGTTTCGAAACGGTGTAAGCAAGTTACATGGGGAGGTTGCCCGAAAAATGTGGGCCAACGTCTGGAAGGTTGTGCCGCAGGAGGAGATACCTATTTTCCCTATAACCAATGGTGTGCATTGCATGACCTGGACAGTTTATAGAATGAGAAAATTATTTGATGAGTATTTAGGCAGTATTTGGCGCGAAAAGCTGGACGATGTTCAATTCTGGAAAAGCATATTTGAAATACCCGACGAAGCGTTGTGGAAAGCAAAACTGGAAGTAAAAGAAAAAATGTTGAGCCACTTAAGGGAAAGGTTGGCCGTTCAATACCGCAGAAACAAGGTGGGCATATTGCAATTGGGCCGTCTGGAAGGAATGTTGAATCCGAATATTCTGACCATTGGATTTGCCCGACGTTTTGCCACGTATAAGCGGGGAAATCTGATCCTAAGAGATCCGGAACGCTTGAAGCGAATACTCAATAATCCCGATAGGCCAGTTCAGATCGTCTTCGCCGGCAAGGCACATCCCAAAGACCAGGGCGGCCAGGGTATCATTGCCGATATATACCAACGCTCCCAGCAGGACGGTTTCCGCGGCAAAATTTTCTTTATTGAAGGGTATGATATGCATCTTGGGCGCGATTTAACCGCAGGCGTTGACCTGTGGCTGAACAACCCGCGCCGAACCCGTGAGGCTTCGGGAACCAGCGGGCAAAAAGTATCTTTAAACGGCGGAATTAATTTTTCAGTTCTCGATGGATGGTGGTGCGAGGGATATAATGGCAAAAACGGCTGGGCTTTTGGAGACCGAGAAGATTATCAGAATTTTGAGGAGTTAGATTCCTGGGATGGCGACGCAATTTATGACATATTAGAGAACGATATTGTTTCGTTGTATTACAACCGGGATAAAGACGGAATACCGCATGATTGGATCCAAGTAATGAAAAATTCGCTGGTTTCCATTCTACCGGTTTTTAATACACACAGAATGGTAAAAGAATATGTCCAGCGGATGTATTTGCCGGCAGCAAAAAATTCGCAGATCTTTTCGGAAAATCAATTCGCTAACGCTAAAGAATTGGCGCAGTGGGTGGATAGAGTTGAAAACCAATGGGGAAAGATAACCGTAAAAGTCGACCGGAAAATTGTAAACAAAGATACCATTATTTTAAAATATAAGGAACCCTTCACATTGCAATGTGAAGTAAACTTAGGAAAACTGACACCGGAAGAGGTGAAAGTGCAGGTATACTTAGTGGAAGCCAATGAGAATATCACCAGTGAAAAGCGCTCGAACGAAAATCGGTTTGAATTGGTTGAAATGACAAAAAAGAAAAGTCTGGATGAAAAACGACATTTATACGAGGCAAGCATCGTTCCATCCGACAGCGGTAACTATGAATTTACTATCAGAGTTCTTCCTTATCACAAGAACCAAGTGGACCTTGTTGAAACCGGGCTGGTTTACTGGCTTAACAATGCTGAGTAGGATTTCAGGGAGTCTATGATTTATAACTTAGTATTTTGATTCAACAAGAATATTTAATAGTTTTCATGGTTTAAAGCAATTCGTTCGATCAGCGCGAAGATTCCTTAACCCCAAACCAGAAGCGTTATGGCAGATAATAACGATTTTCAGTATTCGGAAATTAGTGAACCGCATAGAGACCGGACAAAAGAAATTCTCAGGAAACACCCCGAAGTCCGGCAGCTAATAGGGACTAATCCATACACAGCTTTGTTTGTCGTTGGTATTGTCGCCTTGCAAATTGCACTGGCCGTTTGGCTAAACGGTCAACCATGGTGGTTAATCTTCCTTGTGGCATACACCATAGGCGCATTTGCCAATCATAGTCTATATGTGCTAAATCATGAGTGCACTCATAATTTGATTTTTAGGAAGAGACCTTTGAATCTATTAACCGGTATTCTCGCCGATTTTCCAACAGTCGTGCCGGGTTCGACTTCATTCAGACTTTATCACTTGAAGCACCATTCTTTCCAGGGGATATATGAACTTGATGCAGATTTGCCCGGTAAATGGGAAGCCAAATTAATCGGAAACACACCGTACGGGAAAATAATCTGGCTGCTTTTTTTCCCCATTTTTCAAGTCACCAGACCGCCGCGAATTAAAGAACTGAAATTCAGCAACAAATGGACTTACCTGAATATTGCAATCGTGGTCGCGTTCGACCTGCTCATTTTATTGCTAATCGGACCTAAAGCCTTTTCATATCTCCTTTTGTCTCTATTTTTTTCCATCGGTTTGCATCCGCTGGGCGCCCGGTGGATACAGGAGCATTACGTCGTTAGCCCGCCGCAAGAAACTTACAGTTACTATGGTCCGTTGAACTGGCTGGCATTTAATGTGGGCTACCATAATGAACATCATGACATCTCATCCATCCCATGGAATCGGTTACCCAAGATTCGAAAAACTGCGCCCGAATATTATGACACCTTGGTATATCATAAATCCTGGACGAAATTATTATTTAGATTTTTATTTGATCCCAGAGTCTCCTTATTTTCCAGGGTGGAACGGGGAGACAGAGGCGGCGTTGCATTGGATTCATCCATTTAAGCATTAAGGATGTAATTGGTGTATTTTTAGAAATGAGAAGTAAGACATTCCTGATCGCAGTAATTACTCTTTCTGGCATTTTTTGTTTTGAATTTCCGCTTTACGCTCAATCAACTGCGCCTTTAACGTTTCATCTCAACAACTCTCCAAAGGACAGCGTTCGGAATAATAGCTTTTCGGAGGAATCACCGAATGGCTCTACAAATCAGCATGAATCTTCCCGCAATGTCTTAAGCGAAAACAACATTTATCACCCCAGCATTGACGATGGCACGGTCTGGCGCGTTCATTCCGACATCAATAAAACGCGACTCTACGGTTTTTTTGGTACACTTGCTGTGTTTGATATCGTGGGATATTTTCGGCTCAAGGAATTGCAATATGATGCTCCCACCAGCAATTTTCATTTCACTGACTTCAGCGATGATCTCAGGAAAAATAAACAGATGGATAAGTACGGGCATATCTTCGATGGATATTTTTCCAGCCATTTTGCATCAAAGGCTTATCGCTGGTCCGGATTATCGGCAAAGAAATCGATTATTTATGGTTCAGTTACGGGCTGGTTGCTTTTCCTTCAAGTTGAAATGGCGGATGCTTTTTTCGATGCATGGGGTTTCAGCACCGGAGACTTAATCGGAAACACGATCGGAGTAGGATTTTCAGCGCTGCAGCAGCTCTATCCCAAACCGCTGCAGGGCGTCCGGCTGAAAATAAGTTATCAACCTTCGGAGGCTCATAAACAGGGCCTTTACAGCGCGGTAAGTAGCAGCAAACTCGATGATTATGAGGGAAGGACTCACTGGCTGTCTTTTACTATTTATGACTTCTTGCCGGAGAAATGGCAATCAGGTTATCCGGGGTGGCTTAAGCCCTTAGCGCTTACTGTCGGCCAGAGTGTAAACGGAATAGCGCTTGATGTTTGGGGTGGCGAGAGAGAAATCTTTATTGGGCTTGATATTGATTTGAACAAGATTCCCACCGGAAGAAACAGTTTTTTGAAGATTTTAAAAGATGAATTGAACCTCATACGACTCCCCCTGCCCGCAGTTAGAATGACCCCGCGCGGGACGTGGTACGGATTCTATTTTTAATCAAGTTTGAAATTAGCCGGTTTTGGATTGCGGCTTTAAGCAGTACATACATCTGTTTTTATCCACAAACTAAACAAAGCAACCAACAAATCCCCTCCTTTGGAGGGATTGGGATGGGTTCTTTTCCCAGTCCAGGATTTTTAATGAACATTTGAAAAGTAACTATTACTTTTTCGCCCACCCCTGCCGTTCTCTCCCCGGAGGGGACTTCCCCTTGGCTCATTCCTTTTACAGGTTTGATCATGTATTAAAAAATCCATCCAATTTATCCTTTGCATCCCTGTATTCTGCCTCTGTGATAAATCCGTATTTAAGCAGCCGTCGGAGGATTACCCGGGAGCGCCAGCGCAACCCGGAACTGGGAACGTTCGGATTCATTTTCAATGGGTTGGGAATGGAAGCCGTTAAGCGAACAACTTCCCAGAGCTCCAATTGCCAGGGCTGTTTTTGGAAGTATTCCTGAGTGGCGGCGTGAATTCCAAACACTCCCCTGCCCAATTCAATGGTATTCAGGTACAACTCCAATATGCGATTCTTATTGAGCGTTCTTTCCAGCTCTTTTGCAATGAACCATTCTCTCATTTTGCGATAGATGGTTTTCTCAGGGGACAGATAAAGATTCTTGGCTAACTGCTGTGTGATGGTGCTACCGCCCCTGGCAATTTCTCCTTCCTCCCAGTTTTTCTTAATCGATTGCCTAACCTCGTACCAATCGATCCCCTCGTGAATCCAGAACGAAGCGTCTTCTGCGACGATAATAGACTTTTGGAAAAGGTCCGGGACATCGCTAAGCCTGACCCATTTATGCCGGACCCTGAGTTTCTTGCCCTGCATTCCGGCTTCTTGCTTGCGGAACTCGATAAAAGAGGTTGTAGATGGATTTTCTTTTTTGAGCGCTTCCACATCGGGGACTGAAAAATAGATTGCAATCAAGCTAAAGATGAAAAGTAACAGGATAGAGCCAAAGAAGGCAATAAGGGTTTTTAGCAGATATTTCATATTGAACCTTCCCCCTTTCTTAAAGCCCGCCTGCGCGTAGCCGCCTCGGCGGAGGCAGGGGGATGCCAGGGGGATTTAAAGCTTCTTATTGACCATTTTCAGTGAGTTAGTTCCAATAAATGATTAATAATGAAAATCCCCCTAATCCCCTTTTTCAAAGGGGGAATTTCATTCGTCTTTCTCTAAAATCTATTTATGAGTTTGAATCACTCTCCTGAGACAATTCCACCAAGACCCCATTCATGCTTTTGGGGTGGACAAATGCAACGCGCTTGCCTTCGGCGCCAACTTTTGCTTCCTTGTCAATTAGCTCCAATCCTTGCTTGCGCATGTTTTCCAGCACCTGATCGACATCATTAACAGATATGGCAATGTGATGCAACCCCTCTCCCCTATTCTCAATAAATTTCGCGATGGGTGATTCTGGCGAAGTGGCTTCCAGAAATTCCAGATTTGATTCACCAACCTTTATCCCAATAACCTTAACTTTTTGGTCAGACACGATTTCTTCAAAATGGGGATCAATGTCAAATATGGCTTTATAGAGTTGTCTGACCTCCTCCAGTGAGTTAACCGCAATCCCTATATGATCGATTTTCCTGATCATGCGGTTAGCCCAAACGGTAATTGGGTGATTCTTTGGTAATGATCACATCATGGGGATGGCTTTCCCTCAACCCCGCGCCGGATACTTTTACAAACTTTGCTTTTTCCTTAAGATCAGCAACCGTTTTGCAACCCACATATCCCATTGCGGCGCGAACACCCCCGATCATCTGATATATCGTATCGCTGACCGGCCCGCTGTAGGGGACGTTCCCTTCAATACCCTCCGGCACGAGCTTGCTTCTGTCCTCCACCTCAGCCTGGAAATAGCGGTCTTTGCTGCCTTTGGCCATTGCTCCTAAAGAGCCCATCCCCCGGACTTGTTTATATCTGCGTCCATCCAATAAGACAGTCTCACCGGGACTTTCTTCAGTTCCGGCAAACAAACTACCTATCATCACCGAATCCGCACCGGCGGCGATGGCTTTGGCAATGTCGCCGGTATGCCGGATACCGCCGTCGGCAATAAGGGGGACATCGGTGTCTTTTAGATAGCGATAGGTTTCCATAATTGCAGACACTTGCGGAACGCCCACTCCGGTGACGACCCGGGTGGTGCAGATGGAACCGGGTCCAATCCCGACTTTTACCGCATCCGCGCCGGCTTTAATCAGATCTTTGGCGGCATTAAACGAGGCAATATTTCCAGCAATTAAATTGACATTACAAAATTTGTTCTTAAAATCCTTGACGGTTTTCAAGACCATTTGGGAATGCGCATGCGCGGTATCAATCACCAGCACGTCCACGCCGCGTTCTATCAGAACTTCGGCGCGGTTCAATGCCTCCTCCCCTGCTCCGATTGCCGCGCCGACCCGCAGCCTGCCCAATTCATCCTTGCAGGCAAATGGATATTTCTCTTTCTTTTGGATGTCCTTAACGGTGATTAACCCCTTCAGATTCCCCTCATCATCAACCACCAACAGCTTCTCAATGCGGTGCTTTTGCAGGAGAACTTTGGCCTGATCCAGGGTGGTTCCGACGGGGGCAGTGATGAGATTATCCTTGGTCATTAAATTCCGGATTGGCTGGGCTGAATTTTCTGCAAAGCGTAAATCGCGGTTAGTGATGATTCCCACCAATTTCCTTCCCTCCACAATGGGAATGCCGGAAATCCGGTAGCGTTCCATCGCTTGGAGCGCTTCGGTGATGGGATTTTGGGGTGAGAGCGTTATCGGGTCAACGATCATACCGCTTTCGGAGCGCTTTACGCGGTCAATCTCTGCTGCCTGTTCCTGTGCGGTCATATTTTTGTGGATGATGCCGATGCCGCCCTCACGGGCTACGGCAATTGCCATTTCCGAATCCGTGACCGTATCCATTGCCGCGGAGATGATGGGAATATTGAGTTGAAGATTTCTGGTCAATTGTGTTTGTAGATTGACTTCCTTGGGCAGCACATTGGATTTATCGGGCAGGAGGGAGATATCGTCAAAGGTCAAGCCTTCATATTCGATCTTTTTCATAGTGAAAATCCCAAAATAGATTTTTAAAATTTAATACAGCGTGACCGATTGACAAAATGAAATTCCAATAAACTTGATCGATGGTGTGCTTTTATGTTACCCTGAATTCATTTCTCCGAAGGTCCGAAGGACTCCTATGGAGAGTCCTTCGGACAGGGTCTGTGTTCTCTATGTTTGCAGAGAGATGCTGAAACGAGTTCAGCACAACGCACTCAACCTCCTTGTCACCCTCAATTAAGTGCTTTTAAAGGCCATTAATGCGCCATCGGAGAGCCACGCGGACAGCATCAAATTGTGCCGACCATTACACCCGGTATAATCAATAGAGAAAATTGTCCGAATATATAGATACTGGTGTAATAAAAGGAATAAGATTGAGCAACAAGGAGGTTACTATGCAAAATGTCGCAGACAAAAAGAACTGCATCAAAAGGAAGATGGCTCTTAAGGTCTTCACACTACTTCCAACCGCATATCTAATTCTTTCTATCATCTACCCCGCTCCATTGAGAAGTGGTGATTTCCGCGGAAATGACAAGCATAGCGGTGTATATCAAACAAAAGGACCCAGGCAAATCAAGGGTGTAAAATGGAAATTTAAGACAGAAGGTAGTATAACCTCTTCACCCACAATTTTTGATAATACAATTTATTTTGGAAGCCATGATGGGAACCTCTATGCCCTTGATTTAGAGACCGGTGACGAAAAATGGCGATTTCCAACCTATGATGTTGTATCTTCAACGCCCCTGGTAAAAGATAATATGGTTTATTTTGGCAGCGGAAATTGGAAATTATATGCGCTGGATGCCACGACAGGTGACGAACGTTGGAAATTCAAATCCGATGGTAAAATCCTATCCTCACCGGTAATACATGACAAAGCCTTATATCAAGGCAATGCTAAATATGATGCCATATATTTTGGCGCCCTGGATGGAAGCATATATGCGATAAAATCTGAGACCGGTACGGAAAGATGGAGATTTTCAACGGATCACAGCATTAGTTGCACCCCTGCAGTGGCTGAAGGATGCATTTATTTTGGGAGTTGGGACAATCATTTCTATGCGGTGGATTTGATCTCCGGAAGTGAGAAATGGAAATTTGAAACCGAACATTGGATAACATCCTCGCCTGCCATTGAAGATAGTAAGGTATTCTTTGGCAGTTTAGACTGCAACCTCTATGCTTTGAATTTAGAGAATGGGGATCTTATCTGGAAGTTTCAAGCTGGTGATCAGGTGAATTCCTCACCCACAATATTTGGGGATTTGGTCTACTTTGGATGTATGGACAAAAAACTCTATGCCGTGGATATCAAAACCGGCCGTTTTAGGTGGAGTTTTCAAGCATCGGATCAGATTGAGTCGTCTCCTTCAATCGCTGATCGTATTATTTATTTCGGTTTGGCGGATGGTCACCTTATCGCGGTCAGTTTAAATTCCAGAGCAGAAATGTGGAGCTTCCAGGTCGAGGCCGGAATATCGTCATCCCCTATCATTTCAGATGGTGTGCTATATTTTGGAAGTAATGACGGATATCTTTATGCCGTGCATTGATCGACTTACGGAGGGTTTCTGACTACAAACCGTTTATGCTGAGAAGAAGATGAACAGTATGAAAGGGAACGGCGGCTTACGCAGCGGCGTTCGATAGAACGCCCCGATATTTTTGTCATTTAGTCTCATGAGGTTATGCGGCTGTTCATTTTCTAAATTCCATTTGGAGGAGGAATAATGGAAATTGGTAAAAGTAAGCACGATATTGTGAGAAAATTCTTTACATCAAAACTTAAGAATTAAGGTCAAATATCTATTAGTTATTATTGGCACAGTATATGTATTTTATAGGTGATTAAACTTAGTGAAGCTTAACTTAAGAGGAGAAAACAATATGCGTTATTCTTTGGCTTTATCACTATTAGTAACTTTTTTGGTGTTCTTCTTTTCAAGCTGTGAAGAAGAGAGCACTCCGACTGGAGGACCCTCATCAACCGGAACTCTCACTATCTATTTAACGGATAGCCCTACCATAGCCGACTTCGACTCCGTTAATATCACGTTTTCTCAAGTTAGCGCCCATCTCGATTCGGAGTGGGTCACGGTGCTGGGCAGCCCCGTGACTGTAAACCTGCTCGATCTGGTTAACGGAAATGCCATTATATTTGGAAGCGCCGATGTTCCGGCTGGAAAGTACACCCAAATCCGTATCAAGATTGATAATGCTTACGTTGTTTTGACTGGCCAGGAAGATCCTATTCCTATGACTGTACCTAGCGGAGCACAAACAGGACTCAAACTTGGCCCGCAATTTACCGTTGTGGAAGGGGCTACTTATGAATTAATTGTTGATTTTGATGTGAGTCGTTCAATTGTAATAAATCAGCAGGGATATAAATTAAAGCCTCATTTACGTGTCACGCCGCTGGCATTATCCGGTTCCATCTCAGGTACGGTGACCAATCCAGATAATTTACCGACCGCTTTTGCCATCCAGGGTAACGACACAATAACTACAACTCTTGTTAATCCGGTTGATGGATTTTTCAGACTGTCTTTTTTACCAGCAGGTTCTTACACTGTTTCAATCCGGGATGGACTTAACAGGTCAGCTACAAGAGAGGACGTGGTTGTCGTTGCAGGATTGGAAAAACAACTGGGTGATATTGAACTTCAATAGTTATTTTATGCAGCGCCTCCCGAAGGAAAAGTTTGTTGGGGCGTGCCTTTATTATATTGTTGCGAGCTACCGCAAGAGATGTCTGTCACCCTGAACGTATTTCAGGGTACAAGCTATGCGCAAAGAAGGCAGTGACACCAAAGGCGGCATGGAATTGGGTTTACGACATTGTAGAGGAGATTTGTGCAGCTTTTGCCTCGCGCCGCAGAGGTAACAGAGGATGAACCGTAAAAGTTGTTTCCCCTCCTCTATTGTGATGCTTTGGTTGATAGGATACTATGTATCATTATCACCAAAAAGAAGAAACTACCTATTAGAGTATAAATCCATCCGGAAGTATAGGTCCAGTAAAGCCAACAACCAGCAAGAGATAATACTGCCAGTTCAAGCATAAATGAAATACCTCTGGTTTTCCTGGGCAATTCAAAAATCACACGCTGTGAAAGATTGTTGATATGAACTGCATTCCTATATATCCGCATTTTTGTCCAGTGAATTAGATGAAAAGAAACGCCAGATATTATTATAGAAGACAATACCAATAGAGAAGAGAGTTCCTGGCTCTTATCATAAAGTTCTTTAACCACATTGAGAATGAATCCATTGAAAATCAAATATGCGGCAAAATATTGCCATTGTCTATTAACATAGGCGCGATGATTCTCCATCCTTTGGGAAAATTCATCCAGGTCTGTAATTTCTGACTTTTTCAATGACTATATCTCCTTTCAAATATCCCATAATTTAATCTTAAAACAATCCCACCCCATACTTCTTCAATTCCTTGTCGCGTGCTTTAGCATTGCCAACCAGCTTATCCAGCTCAGCCCAAAACTTTTTGCCGTGGTTTTTAATTTTGGTATGGACAAGCTCATGCAAAATCACATAATCCATTAACTCAGCGGGAAGGCGAACCAGCTTTACATTGAGATTAATATTATTCTTTGAGGAACAGCTTCCCCAGCGGGACTTCTGATTCTTAATAAACACCCTGTTATAAGTAAAGCCATACTTTTCTGCCAATACATCGAGCCTCCCGATTAGTTTTTTCTTTGCATAGGTTTTGTCAATAAGTTCGGAATTTTCAATGATCTTTTTTCTTTGAAGTTCTATCGCCTTCATTTTGTTCAGATGCTTCTGTATCCAACCGGTTTTGGTATAGACAAACCTTTCCGCTTCCGCAAAGGTTACGCTGCGGGGGACGGCAACCCTGATACCCTTCAAGGGTATTATCGTGATATTCAGACGTCTTGCTCTCCTGCTTTTCTCAAACAGGACAGAGCCAATACCCTCTATTTGAATTTCTATTTGTGCTCTCCCATGCAGTCTCTCGTGTGCCATAATATTACTTCATCAACATCTATCCGACATAGTGCTAACACAGCAGGACT
>Ga0209536_100001223_pt1 | contig 42675 bp, 27 predicted proteins | sample DeeMarSeWOR28_12_FD_187461 | JGI IMG/M metagenome (GOLD analysis project Ga0209536, IMG submission 187461) | Marine sediment microbial communities from White Oak River estuary, North Carolina - WOR-2-8_12 (SPAdes) (version 2) | ecosystem: Environmental > Aquatic > Marine > Intertidal zone >...
TTTTTACCGAATTTGATTGACCGTTATAGTTGAACACACCTATGTAAAGACCGCTCGAAACACTAAAATTATTACGGTCAGTACCATCCCAATACACTTTGTGAGCACCGGCCGGATAGCGTCGTCCCGTGATAGTATCAATATGCGTGCCGTTGATGGAAAATATCTCAAACCGGACCATTCCCGGTAGCGCCAGTTCAAACGCAATGGTTGTGCCGGTATTAAACGGATTCGGATAATTCTTTAGCAGATAATATGTAGTGGGCTGTTCTTCGGTGGATTGGGATAGTTTCGTCACCAGTCCTAATTTTTCCACTGCCGGTACTACGCCGACAGTCTTGTCTTTTCCGCCAAAGACAAAAATAGCATCTCCGAACAGTACCGCCATAGGTTCCTGGCGGCCATAGTTTAACCGGGGAGCCTGTTTGTTTATTCTTGCGAACGGCTGGTAAATCTCAACATCGGCAATGGCTTGCGGAGACTCCGAGTATCCGCCGATGATATAAATTGAATCCCCATGCACAATTGATGTGGCTCCTGCCCGCACACCTCTCAGTCTACCCACAGGTCTGATCCGGTTCGTAAGGAGATTGAGCGCATATATCTGCCCCGAGACACCCGACTGTACGCCACCAAAGATATAAATTACGGTATCCATCAGCACAGAGGTCTGATGATAGGTGAAATATTCGTTTTGATTAATACTGTCCGGCATACCCTCAAATTTACTGTCGATGAAATTGTAAATCAGGACAAACGGAAAGGCCAGCGCATCTGATGTAAAGGTGGCATGAAGTCCGCCGATGAGATAATATTTCTGCTTATAAAAGTGTCCGGTGGCAAAAATCCGGTTTAACCTTGGATCCCGTGAGACGATTTCCGGCGTATTCCCGGAAGAATAGTTGAAATCCAGGATTTCGACGCTGGAAATTTCCGGCGCCTTATTCCAGATACCGCCGATGGACAGAAATTTGTTACGGTCAAACTGGCTCAGAATAAAACCATAACGGGATTCAGGTAATTTTCTGGATTGTTTCCACTGGTGATTTACAGGATCATACACCTGAATCAGGTCGACCGGGCCAGGCAGAGAATCCGAATACCCGCCAAGTATATAGATCAATGAATCGATCACAACGGCCTGCCCACCGTAGACCGGATAAGGCATTTTATCGATGATCTGCCACGTATTGCCGGTCTGGGCGCCACACACGCCTGCGCATACTAGAATAACCAGTACAAAATGATTCAGAAAATTCATGGTTTTATACTTTCAAGATTGATACGTACCCTGGTGGTTTCATTTCGGCTGACGGTCATAGTATCATGATACAAAGGAAAATCAGGATTTTCAATGATGAGGGCATAACTGCCGGGAGGATACCGGATCGGTTCCAGCAAAGGTGTATCACCCTGATATTTTCCCTCAAGGTATACCGTTCCCCACGGGTAAGCTTCACAGGTGTAATAACCGTACAGGGTATCCAGTCTTACAACCACATCAAGTGTCTCCTCCGCAGTTATCTCGATCATATGCTTATATTCAGGGTAAAGATCATGGCGCATGGATAATGCGTGAAATCCGGCAGATAATTTCAGCAACTGGCCGGAGGGGATCAATCCGTGATCCTGCCCGTCGATCCATAATTCTGATGCCGGATCCGATCTGGCCAGCAGGTATCCGAATGCCATAACCGGCGTTTCATTCCGTTCAGGATTGTGTTCTGCCGGCGGATGAGGGTCAGTGGCTGTAGCAGCCGGAACACTATCGATCATATCTTCTGACGTAGCCGGTGGATATGTATCCCCGGCGGGAGGTATGATGTTCTGCCTGCCGCTTAGGTAAAAATAGATCAATGACACAATTACCAGAATCAGAATTCCCGTTATGAAATAGGTGATTTTTCTTCGGACCGGTCTTGATCGTTTACCCGGCCGGGAACCGCTCTGTGCGTCGGCGGGAGCCAGCAGATCCTCTGCCGAGACAGGTTGTGTGGTTCCTTCAAAGCGCAGGAGTTTTTTAATAATCTGTCCTATTTCGGGTACGTGCTGATCGATATTTCTGGCAAGATGATCATAAGCCGGATTCAAGATATTGTTGATCGTGATATTTATCTCGGCACCCAGGAAAGGATTATACCCACAGAACATTTCAAAAGCCAGAATACCGAGTGAAAAAAGATCCGACCGGGCGGTCAGCTTTTCACCCCGGATCTGTTCCGGTGACATATAGGCGGGCGTACCAACGATGGAGGATTTAGCTGTCAAAAGATTTTCCTCGGTGGTAATGGCCAGACCGAAATCCGCAATTTTAAGTTGATGCTGGGTGTTGACGAGAATATTCTCCGGTTTGATGTCCCGATGGACGATTCCGTTCCTGTGGGCTGCTGCAAGGCCGTGAAGCAGCTGATCGAACAGATGTAATTTCTCAATCCCGGTAAGTTTTTTTTGATGCAGCAGCTCACGCAGGGTGAGGCTTTCAAAGTATTCAAAAGAAATGTAGAATTCATCGCGGTTACTGCCAAAATCGAGTACCCGAATCACATTCGGATGGTCGAGTCTGGCCAGTATTTTGGCCTCACGCTTGAAGCGTTCCAACCAAACAGGATCTTTCAGATCATGCCTGCTCAGGGTTTTAAGAAGTATCTTCTTGGCCAGAAAAATATGGTTAGCCAGATAGACTGTACTGAAGTTATCTTTTTTAAGGCATTCGACAACTTCAAATTTATCGAATAAAATTTGTGCCGGTGCAGCCAATTTACCTTTCGCCCATTTCTTTTAATTTGAGTTGTACCCACCGTACCGAGACGCCGAGCGACTTTGCAGTCAAGGTGCGGTTGCCCTCGAATTCCTGCAAACGTTTTTTCAACAGCAGCTGTTCGTAATCTTTTAGCAAACCTTTAAAATCTGAGATATTATCGTTCTCTTCAATCAAAATTTGTTCAGGACCGATTTGATCACTATCGCACAATATCAGCGCCCGCTGAAGAACATTCTGCAGCTGCCTGATATTTCCAGGCCAGTGATAGCTTTCCAGCTTCCTGATCGCATCGGGGCTGAGCCGTACGGATTTTTCAGTATTCTTTCCGAGAAAATATTGTGCCAGCAACGGTATATCACCCTTACGCTCCCTCAATGGAGGGAGGTTTACCGGAAATACATTGAGCCGGTAATACAGATCCTCACGAAAGCGGTCTTTTTTAACCAGTTCCGGCAGATTTCTGTTTGTAGCAGCGATAATGCGTACATCCACCCGCTTGACCAATGTATCCCCGAGGCGGATAATTTCGCGGTTTTCGAGAACGCGCAATAATTTTGCCTGCAGAGCAAGTGAAATATCGCCGATTTCGTCGAGAAAAAAACTACCCTTATCGGCAACCTCGAACAATCCTTTTTTATCCGTATAAGCACCCGAAAATGCCCCTTTCTTATACCCAAATAATTCACTTTCCAATAACGTATCGGGAATTGAGCCGCAGAATTGAGCCAGAAACGGCTTGCCCTGACGTGGACTTAATTGATGGATTGCCCGGGCAGCCAATTCTTTTCCGGTACCGCTTTCACCCATCAGTAAAACCGAGGCATCGGTCTGGGCAACCCGGTGAATTAATTTGGCCAGGGCGTTCATGGCCTTGCTTTCACCGATCATAGCCGGAATCGCAGGTCCCTCTTCAAGCTGGTTTCGCAGTCTCATATTTTCTGCCTGGAGCGCCTCCATGCGGGTGATCTTGTCGAGTACGAGGGAAACCATTCTTGCGAAAAATTCGAGGAAAAACAAGTTTTCATTGGTGAATTCCTGACGATTTTCCCGGCTGTCCACCAGAATAACGCCCCAAATCTTCTCCTGCTGATAAACCGGGACGCCGATGACGGATTTTATCGCTTGAATCTGAACACTTTCAAATTGGGAAATATCGGGATCCTGCTGAGCGTCGTGAAAAAGACAGGCTTTTTTCAACTCAATCACGCGGTGCAAAATACCGGAAGAAAAGCTATCCAGATCAGGGATCGAATTTTGTTGAATATTTCGGGCTGCGATGATATCGAATTGATCCAGCTCCTCATCATACCGGACAAAAAGCCCGCGTTCGGCTTTCAGAAAATCAATTACCTGATCCAGTACCTCTTCAATAAGATGATCGGACATATCCATCACATTGAGCAGGGCACTGATGTGATACAGTACATCCAGCTGGCTCTTCGGGATTTCACGTATTTGGGAAAGATAACGGGTATCCATTATTACCTCTGATCGCGGTCATTCAACAGTGAATGATGCGGGTTTTGAGCGCGTGCGATTGCCAAAGCTGTCAATGGCCCAGATGATCCAATAGTAGGGACCGGCAGGTAGTGGTGAATCCACGGTATTGGTGGTGATCCCCATATCAATATATTCTTTTCGCCATTGAAGTTGTGGCGTAATTTCAGCAGTAAAAATCTCGAGTGTGTAGGTAAAATTAAAGCCTGGATTGAACACCTCCCAGACCAGCGTCGGTGTTGCACCGGTTAACTCGTTGCCAGATGGCGATTGGAAATGCACTTCGTCCCTGATCACACGTATAATACTGCCCGTCTCAAATTGCAGGACGTGATCAAAGACGTCGTAGATTGTAATCTGAAAATTATATCCGACAATTTCCTCCAGCCGCTCTATCTCCAGATCGAATATCGAAAATACGCGTTCATATGATTTAACGGTCGTATTATATGGAATTGTGTACATCACATCCGAAACAGGAATCAAAACCTTTACCGTATCGACATCATTGTCTGGATCCGAAATCCACGCCTCAATTACCGCTTGTTCTGTCTGGAGGGAAGGATAACGGTTTAGAATTACACTATATAGATTCAAACTATCCAGCAAAGGCTGGGTATTGAGGAAAATATCCCTGGTAATTGTACGTTGGTTACCCCATGTGATAAAACTTGAATCGGCAAAATATCCGGATTTTTCAAAAAAGATCCAGTTATCCTGTGCGCCGACGGTTTCAAGGTTAAAAATTCCATTGGGGTCAGTGTGGGTTGCTAATCCCTTGCCCAACCACATCACCGTTACATTTTCGAGAGGTTTTCTGGGAAGACTGAGCGTCTGGACCTGTCCGTTTATCATATGGTACTGATTATCCGGATTAGCTGGATCCAGCGGATTGTTTCGAGGTGCCTCGCAGCCTGAAAAACACAGCAGATAAATCAACGAAACTGCAATGCGCAATTCCGCTGACAGCCATACCGGGAAATTGATTTTTATCATTGGTCTGTTCAAAATACCATTCCTCAGGTTGAGCTACGAAGTGGACCGTTCCTTGATAGAATCTTGCCGTTTTGTACTCACAGAAAAAGTAACATCTAAGCTCAATAATCGCAATATTTTTGTCATTGTGAAGTCACAAGAGATAAAATAGTCTACGACTCTAAGAAAACGAGTGGATGATGAGGGAATTCGGATCTTCGGCTTCCTGCGAGATTTTAGGGCTCATTGGCTAACATACTATGACAAAACCGAAAATCTGGTCGTGCGCTAAATTACTCTCAGAGCTGTTCCACGGTAGTTATTGATTGCTTTATGCAAAGCTGAATTTGCAATTTCGGCACATTCATATTTCTGCTTCGGTATACCTTCCAGCCAGTCGATGATCTGCTGTGCATTAAGTTTATCTGCCTCATCCAGCGATTTTCCCATGATCATAGTTGTCATCGCTGAGGCACAGGATTGTAACCCTGCACAACCGATATATTCATATTTGGCATCTTTAATTATATTATTTTCGATACGCAGCGAAAGAAACAGTATATCGCCACAAATACCCTGATGCTGCTCACTGATGGTGGGATTGTGCATCGTCTCCATGTTGAGATTCTGGTCGAGTATGGCAATTGCCTTCTCTGAAAATCCCATATCGCGCAGCAGTTTACGACGTACTTCCTCCATGAATTTTTCCCTTTCATATCGGGTGAAAAATCACAGGATGTTTCAGACATGCCCTGATCTGATTAAAAGATAATATGGATATGATGCCGATTCAAGTATTATAAAAATTCAACGTGCGGGTAAGCGGCACTGTCTATTAGAGAGCCGGTGCCATACTATTCCTGCATGATTTTATCGGGCAAGCGCACGTTGTATCAACCTGCGTGCCCAGTTCCGCATATCGTCAAGAAGAATATAAATTGTGGGCAAAATTAACAGGGTTACCAGTGTCGAGAATGACAGTCCACCGACAATCGCCCGTGCCATTGGATAATAGGGGGGACCGTTTCCGCCGACCTGGGTGGCAACCATACTGAGAGGTAATAGACTAAAAATCGTCGTGGCCGCGGTCATGATGATCGGGCGCAACCGGTCACGGCCTGCTTGCAGAATCGCTGCTTCACGTGACATACCCTGATTACGCAGCTGGATAATATGGTCAATCAAAACGATTCCATTATTTACAACCACCCCGATCAAGAGAAGTATCCCGAGCATTGCCATAAAAGACATAACCGTATCGGTTATAAGAAAGAACCAGTATACCCCGACAATGGCAAAAAATATTGAGGACCAGATACCTGCCGGAAAAATCAGGGATTCAAATAGTGAGGCCATTACGAAATATATTAATGCCAGGGCAAGCAGCATGTTGATCAACATGTTCTGGGTTGCTTCTTCTTCATAATTGAATCGCTCGCCATAGTTCCAAGAATAACCCGGGGGGAATTGATAATTACCCAAAACTTTGGATATTTTTTCCCGTGCTTCATTGACCGTGATATCTTTAAGCCGGGCGGAAACCCCCATACTGGTTATCCGATCCTGTCTGAAAATCCGCTGAGGACCCGGCATCACTTTCAGATCTGCCAGTGACGTTAATTTATACAGATTTTCGGATCCATTGGCAAAAAGTGGCAGATTCTCAAGATTTTCCAGATTCTGGCGATCCTTTTCCTGAAATTCCAGTTTTACGTCGATCTCACCTTCACGGGTTTTAAATTTACGCAGGCGGATACCCCGCATGGCAGCGGAGACCGTTTGTGCAATCTGGCGGGTCGTAAAACCGTAAGTATTACTACGGGAACGGTCAACCACGACCTGTACTTCCTTGTTTCCGGCTTCAGCATCAGAGCGGGCATCATTGATACCAGGAATCTGCGACAGGGTCCAGGCCACATCGCGCGACAACTCGGCAAGCCTTTCACTGGATTTGCCGATCAGCTGGATCTGGATACCTCCTTCCCGGCCGGTATTGTGGCTGTGCTCAAATGCCGGCTTGCCGATGGCGATCCGGGGCAGATCCTTGCGGATCAATTCCATGATTTCTTTCTGGGTTTTGTTAATCGCATCGTCGGTCGTCAGAAGAATGGTCGACATCGCATATCCCGGTTCGAAATAAGAATATACTGACCGGATTTCGAATAATTCCTGATTCTGATATAAATACTCCTCAATCATATCAACCGTTTTCTCAACCTCTTCCAGTGTATAGGAATCATTGATATTATAATGCAGGCGCAGTTTCCGGTCAGATTCATTGTCGGGAAACAGATCGAATTTGACCAGAGATCCCGGCAGTATGATCGATGCCAGTATCAGCAGGATGCCTGTCACGGTAAGCAGGCGATGATGCAGTGTCCATCCAAGTATTTTTTGATAGCGCTGTATCATTCGATCAACCAGAGTCTTTTTTCGGGACTTTCCGGATGGTTTTAAGCGTGAAGTCAGCAGCGGTACGATCGTCTGGGCAATGATCAAAGACGCGAGCAGGGAAATACAGAGGGCAATCGATATATGGCGCAGATAGAGTGACAGCTGGTCACTGGTGCTTACTATCTGCGGTAAAAATACAATAATGGTAGTCAGCGTACCGGCGGTAATCGCCAGCGCAATCTCCCGTACACCACTAATCGTCGCCTTCCGGGTTTCGGGGTTTAGCTGCTGATGCCGGTTAATGCTCTCGGTAGCCACAACGGCATTGTCGACAAGCATACCCACGGCCAGTAAAAGACCCATCATGGAAAGAATATTCAAAGAGATCTCTAAGAAATACATGCATGCCAGGGCTACCAGAAGTGAGACAGGTACCGCGAGAGTCACTATTATAGTCGGCGCCCAGCGACGCAGGAAGAAGAATAATACACCAACTGCCAGAAACGCGCCGAGCAATCCGGATTTAAACAGCTCATTGAGCGAACTGATGATACCTTCTGCCTGATTTTCCATTTCATACAACTGGATACCGGCCATTTCCGGATTGTCTTTGATATCATTGAGTACATTCAGGATCCGTTCGGTAACATCTACCGTGTTGGTACCTGATTCTTTGTAAATATCGATCCCCACCGCATATTTACGGTCGAGATGTCGTCCATAATCACGTCTGGGATGTGTCAGCGTGACATCGGCGACATCTTCCAGCTTCAGATTATTCTTACCGATAATAAGATTCTGATAATCCTCAAGTGTGGAAAACTCACCGACCGGCCGCACAGCTAACCGGCGCACGCCATCGGTTACCCGCCCGGCGGTCAGGGAAAAATTGCTGGACATGAGGGTTTCAACAAGATTTGTGATATCTATTTTGTGCGCTATGATACGGTTCACATCCAGCTGAATCGATATTTCCTTAGGCTCGACACCATAAAGCGTCACACGGGCAACACCGTCGATGCGTTCCAACCGGCGGATCAGATTCCGGTTTAAAATATCATATGCGTTGGACAGATCACGATTGCTGGACAGTCGCAAATTCAGAATCGCCTCATCGGTGCTGCTCCAGCGGTGAATGAGAATACGCTCGACGTCAGCCGGAAGTTCATTGCGGATGCCGTCGATTTTTTCCCGGGCGGTTAGTGCTTTCACATCAATATCAACACCGAGATAGAATATCACCAATACCTGGCCGGAATTGTTCGCTGACCAGGAGCGCATTTCGCGAATATCGCCGATCATGGCCAGGACTTCTTCAATCGGTCGTGTAATCTGACGTTCGGTTTCTTCCGGTGTGGAGTTGGGATAAGGTACTTCGACAAACAGGAATGGGGCATCGATATCCGGGAAAAATTCAATCGGCAGCAGGTGCAGGGAAATCAATCCGACCACAAATATTGATATAAAGATCATGATGGTCGTAATGGGGCGGCGCAATGTGGCAGTAGTGAGATTCATACCGCGTCCCCTGCGGTTGAAGCAGCGGCAAATTGCTTCCGATCAAGCAGGTCATATACCACCGGAATGACAACCAGGGTTAGCATGGTGGCCACGAGCAGCCCGCCTATGACGGTGATCGCCATCGGCGAACGCAATTCAGCGCCCTCTCCGAATCCAAGAGCCAGAGGAAGCAAACCCAGGGTGGTTGTCAGAGTGGTCATCAGAATCGGCCTGAGCCGCGCGTGACCCGCCTCGATAATGGCCTCGGTTTTAGGAACACCACGTGCGCGTAACTTGTTGATCAGGTCGATAAGAACAATCGCATTGTTTACCACAATGCCGGCGAGCAATATCAATCCGATAAACACAACAACGTTAATGGTGGATCCCGTTATCCAGAGCGCCAGAACTGCTCCGATCAGTGCCAGCGGAATGGTAAATATGATCACGAACGGATGGATCAGGGATTCAAACTGAGAGGCCATGACCAGATATACCAGGAAAACCGCCAGTACCAGCGCAAAGCGCAGCGAACTGAATGATACAGCCATTTCTTCATTTTGCCCGGCGAGCTGTATATCTATATCGTGCGGTCTGGGAAAATCTGAGAGCAGCGCATATAGTTCCTCCGCAGCCGAGCCCAGATCACCGAAATTCAGGTTCGCCGAGATGATCGCCACCCTTTCCTGGCCGACACGGTTGATCTCTGCCGGACCGGTATCTTCGACAATTCTGGCTATTTCATCCAATGTTACCGGACACTCACACTCCGGATTTATGATCAGGTTACGGATGTCAGCGATCGAAGTGCGGTCTTCTTCCCGGCACCGCACCACAATATCAATTTTACGATCATGCCAGGAATATTTGGAAGCCACCGTACCGCGGACTTTACTGACGAGTCTTTCAGCGGCACGATATACCGGTATCCCGAGTGCTGCAGCCCGCTCACGATCAAAGATGATGCGAATCTCCGGATGTCCGCTTTCAACGGTGGATTTAATATCTGCAAAACGCGGCAGCGCCTCCATGCGTCCAACCAGCATCCTGCTTACCTGGCGCAGGCGATCCAGATCGTAGCCGATAATCTCAATTTCAACCGGCGTTTTTAACGTAAAAAGTGCCGGTCGTGAAAATTTATGCGCCGTACCGGGTATTTCTGTGAACTGCTCACGAAGAACCGACATAAGCCCTTCTTCCTTTTCCCGGGTGACAGCTGACTGCATTTTTACCGAAATTTCGCCCCAGTTCTCTCCCATCTGTTCCGGATTGGCATCAAGGCGGTTTCCGGATCCTGCAACGGCAAATGTCGTAGCTATATTTTCAAATCCGCTGGTTTCATCATGTACCGTTTTGAGCAGAAGATCGGTACGTTCAAGTGGTGTACCGGGCGGTAATTTAAACTCCACTTTAAACTCGCCCTGCGAGAGCTGTGGAATCAATTCCACTCCTAATCCCGGGATGAGTAACAATGTGCATATGAACAATAGGGCGGCTGTGCCGAGAACTGTCCTGCGATGTCCAATGGCCCATTTTATAACGGGAATATATTGTTTTTCCAGCAGGCCATAGCCTTTTTGGAAAAGATCGAGCACAGGTTTGATCAACACCAGAATAAACTTTCCAATTCCAAAAACAATACGTAGAAATTGACGCAGCATAAATGCAGGTATGCGGGTAAATATTGTAAATCTGAAGCGTTTCAGACGTTTAACCGGTATTTCCTGCTGTTCAGTCGCAGAATTTCGTTTGCGCCATCCCCACGATGCCAGCATCGGTATGATTGTTAGGGCAACCCACAGCGATGCGAGCAAAGCGAACGTCACGGTTAAGGCCTGGTCTTTGAACAGTTGGCCGGCGATTCCCTGTACAAAAACCAATGGGAAGAAAACGGCGATGGTGGTAAGCGTAGAGGCGGTTACCGCCGCGCCGACCTCACTTGCGCCAACCCTGGCGGCAGTGTTGCCATCTGTGCCTTGTTCACGGTACCGTGAGATATTTTCCAGAACCACGATTGAGTTATCTACGAGAAGGCCGATACCCAGCGCAATGCCTCCCAGTGACATAATATTAAGAGTGATGTCAAGACCATGCATGAGATTAAATGTAGCGATCACGGAAATCGGGATGGAAAATGAGATTATAATCGTTGTCCAGACATTACGCAGGAACAGATAGAGTATGATAATGGCCAGCAACCCACCGATAAGTCCGGCCTTCAAAACTTCATCAACGGCCTGTTCGATAAAAACGGACTGATCGGCCACGGTTTCAAGGGCAACTTCCTGGGGCAATATTCCCGCCAGCCGGTCCAGCCGTCGGTCCAGTTGATGGGAGACGGTTACCGTATTCGCATCGCCTTCCTTGTAGATTGCGATTTCGACTGCTTCCTCTCCATTAAGTCGCGTGATTGCAGTACGTTCCTTGAATCCCTGACGCACTTGCGCAATATCGCGCAGATATACCGGTCTGCCCTGGCGTGTGGTCAGAATAGTATGATCAATTTCCGGTACTGACCGGAATTCATTCAATGTCCGCACAAGATAAGTGTGTTTTCCCTCCTCCAGACGACCGCCGGACAGATTGACATTTTCAGCAGATAACACATCGATCACATTTTCGATCGGAATATTCAATTTGGCCAGCCGGGCCTGATCGACATATATCTGGATCTCATCTTCCAGACCACCGCTTATTTTTACCGCCGCAACACCGGGAACCGATTCCAGTTCTTTCTTAATTAATTCGTCCCCGAGGCGACGCAGGTGCTTCAGGCTGAATTCCTGGTTCATGCTGAGGATACCCGGCGAAAGGGCAGCATACATCGGATGGTGGTCTTCGTTATCGGGATTTTTTTGATACAGGGCGAGTCGGATAATTGGATCGAGCGAGGGATCAAAGCGAAGAATAACCGGTTTTGTAGCTTCCAGAGGCAACTGCAAAGCATCGAGCTTTTCGCGCACATCCAGGCTGGCAAAATCCATGGCCGTTCCCCAGGTGAATTCGAGAAGAACATCAGACTGGCCCGAGCGCGAAACAGACCTGACCTGTTGTACATTTTTCACGATCCCAAGGGCTTCTTCAATCGGTTTGGAGATCAGATTTTCAACTTCTGCTGGAGCCGCACCCCGATATTCAGTCCGGATGGTTAGCGTGGGGTAAGAGAGATCAGGCAGGAGGTTGACCTTAAGCCGATCAAAAGAAACCAGGCCGAAAAGCAGAATGGCAATTGTGAACATTGCCACGGTCACCCTTCTCCGCACAGACAGTTCAACGATCTTCATGGATCTGCTCCTTTAATTTTACACCGCACTAATAATTCGCCGTTAAGCCTCCAATAATATCCACCTGTGAACTGTCTTTTAAACTGGCCTGACCGATGGTCACCACGGTATCCCCTTCTTTTACACCATCGAGGATTTCAACGTGCGTTCCGTTTACATAGCCACAATTAACCACCTTGCGGAGAGCTATGGAATCTCGTACCACAAACAGTGCACTCTCCTTATCCTCTGACAGAATTGCTTCTTTAGGTACCAGCAACGTCTGGTGATGGGTGTCATAGATGATGTTGACGCGTCCGAACATACCGGGCTTGAGACGATTTTTGGGATCATTGACTTCAATGGTCACCTTACAGGTACCTGATTGCGGATCGATCACCGGACTTATGAGCTTTACAAAACCGGTAAAATCATTATCCGGCACGGCGTCAACGGTAATCGAAACGGGCTGTCTGAGTTCCAGCTTTCGCATGTGCCGTTCCGGAATAAACAGCATGGCGTTTAAAGGTTCAAAGTCGGTAATTTTAAATGTCTGTTCATTGGTGTTCACCATATTTCCGGTTTTAATAAATCGGCTGGCAATGATTCCATCGATCGGTGCCCGAATGGCACAATAGTTTAGTTCAAGTTGAGCAAGATCGAGCGCGGCCTTGATTGCCTCATATTCAAATTTCACCTTGTCATATGCATCGGCGCTGATCAGGTTTTTACGAAATAATTCCTCACTTCGTTCATGTTCCTTGGAGAGTTTGTTAAAATCGGCCTGGGCCTGATTGAGCCGGAAACGTAATTGTTCATCATCCAGTCTGGCGAGGATTTGACCCCGTTTTACGCGATCACCCTCTTCAGCAAGTATTTCCTTTACAACCCCGGGCACCCTGGCAACCACAACCGCCTCCTCCTCTGCCTCAAGTGTTGCTGTGCCCGAAAAAAAGGCGGACACATCGTCAATAATGACCCGGCTGACCTCCACAGGCACAGAAACGACTTTCTCTTTTTCGGAGTCCTTTGATTCAGCATCGGATCCGCAGCTCCAATGAATGATCCCGTAAACACAAATAAGACAAAAAACGCAGATATTTTTCATGGCCATACCTCGTCGAAAAATTGAATCCTGATTTATTACAGATTTATCCGGGGTAAACTCCTCTTTACCACGTGAAATTAGAGTCAATAGTTCTGAATGGATCATAACCCCGTCTGTTCCTGGCTGCGGTTCGCTTTGCGAGACTGATTTCATGCCAAGTACCTTTTATTCCTTCCATGGTGTACGGATTAAGCAGGAGCTGGTTGCAAAATTATAAAAATCTTCTGAAAAACGGATTATATTATGCGGATGATCGTATTTTATCCCGGAGAGCCGTCTTTAAAATCGATGCCTTTCACCGATAAATATTTCTGACTGGAATCCCGGCAGGTACCGCAGGAAGTATAAACAAGATTGCCCGCTTAGAGCGGTTTGATTGTTTAAAAATTCAAAACGTCTTGCCATTATTGCCGACTATCGGATGCTTACCAGCATCTTGTTCGTTACTCACTCACAGTACCGTCTTTATCATTCCTGCCGGCAATCTTAATATCAAAAAAAAACCCTCCCGGGGGTACGGGAGGGTTCTTCCGATCATCGATCAACCAGCCTGAATCGCAATCTAACGATTAAGGACAAGTTTGCCTACCAATCGTTGTCCCGGTGTTTCCAAGACATAGAAGTAAATCCCGGAGGAAACGGAACGATTATTGGTATCCGAACCATTCCAGGTCACCGAATACCTGCCCGGTGGCAGGGATTCCCGGACCAGAGTTTTGATTCTCCGGCCCAGGATGTCAAAGACTGACAAATCCACAGCCAGCGCCTCGGGGAGAGTAAACTCAATTTTTGTACTCGGATTAAATGGATTGGGATAATTTGGTAGGAGCGCCAGCTGTGTTGGCAGGCCGACTGGATTCGGGTCGGACACAGGCACGGATGTCAGATTTTCTGTCAGACTGAAATCAAAGAGGGTGATATCTGCTCTCGCACTGTTGATCTCGATTTCAGTTGTTGCGCTGGCAAAGTTGACCTTGGTTACGGTAACTTCATAGATACCGTCTGACAAACCGTCGATTTGGTAATTACCATATTGATCGGTTATTCCATAATTCACCATTTCCTGGGAACGATTTCTTACCATGATCAGGGCGCCTTCCAACGGATTTCCGTTCTGATGCATAACCCGACCAGCAAGCATACAACGTAACGAATCATAGGGCAGGGGTACGATCAGCGGCGTAAGTTCTGCATCGATACCATCTACAGTACCATTTGCGGTCACAGGATCGGCATCTTCCCAAACAGTTGCATCGTCATAAAATTCAGGAAGATATCTCTGAGCCATAAAGAGGATATAATATGACTCGTTTTGCAGGTTGTCCAGGGTATAATGACCCTGATTATCGGTAAAGGCGAAAGAGAATTTGCCACTTTTTTCAGGTATGCCCATTACAAATGCATTCGCTAACGGTGTACCTCCTGCACCCGTTACCTGTCCGCTAATGGAATTGGTCGCATCCGAGGGTTCCAGTGTAAAATTTACATTGCTGAAAGTCGTGTCGCTCATGGCCCAGAAAATGTCGGCTTCGAAAATGGTTGGCTTTTCCTCGAAAAACTCGATTTTATAGCCCTCTTTATTCGCTGCAGCGATAAAAGCATAAACCGGCCATGGCACGGTAAAATATTGCCGGTCAAGATCGATGACAATTTTGTATTCACCGTTATCATCGGTATAGGCCATATATGTGTTCATTGTCATGTGCGTGCGCATGATTGGGAGAGATAGTTCCCAGACGCGCACCAGCGCCCGGGCAAGCGGGAGACCGGCATCGTCAGTCACACGACCGGTAAAAACAACTTCCTTAATGTTATTCAGACCGGGAATGCCAAAATCTATCCCTTCAGTCACTTCTCCGGACATGACAGGTACGTGCGCAGCATCATCTATCGAATGGACATTGTCGTAAAATTCATGGTAGATATATAAATTATCGTTATACTGATAACGACAGGAGACGATGTACTTCCCGGGAGGGAGATTTGCCTTATATAGTCCGCGTTCATTGGTGTAAGTCCGGTAAATGCTGTCGTTCTCGTTGCGCAGGTGGGTCTGAATTTCATACACCGGTATGAAGTGGATCTGCGCTTTGTGAACGGGGGCCAGAGTGCCATCAAAATATACTTTTCCGGCAATGGTACCGAGTTCCGGGATAATTTTTGGTGTCAGGTAAAAATCAAATTGAACCTCTGGTTCAAACAGCGGGAAATTGCAGAAAACCTCGGTTTCATATCCCCGGGCAGAGCATCTGAGTTTATAATATCCGGGATGGATTTCAGCGATCTTATAACTTCCATCAGGGTTTGAAAGGGTGTGATAGTATAACGAGTCACCCGCAGCGGTAAAACCAAGTACTTCAATATGCGCGGGATATACCGGAACCTGATCGGTGGTTCTATCCCAGACGTATCCCCATAACGTTACCTGATCGGTTGTCGGGAACGGCTCCAGTTTGAGATCGAAATCGGTAATCCAGGTATTTTCGTCAATTGCCAGCGTATCCGTAAAGGGATAATAGCCGCGTTTGAAAGCGGTAAGTTGATACTTTCCCGGCAGAATATTGTAGAACTGATAGTACCCCATTTTATCGCTTCTGGTATGGTAGATGATTTCGGGACCGTCAAGCTCCGGACCGCTCAGATTTGAAAGTGTCAAATGCACGTCGGGTAGTGCATCCCCCGAGTTCGCGTCGTATATGGTACCGGCAAGCAAATTGTGCACCGGAGGCGTAATCGGAATCAGATAAAAATCAAGGATCTGGTCAGCTGATGTAAAATCTACCTTCGGTACCACCTTGGTTTCATAGCCTCGTGCTGTACAGACAACATCAAAGATTCCCGCTGGTATCTTTTCGATCAAATAGGACCCGTCTTCATTATTGCGCACTGTAATTCCGATAATTTCAGGGGGCAGCGGGCTCTGATAAAGCGAAGGATCTGTCAATACGACGGTAATGAAAGCAGGAAAAACCGGCTCTCCGGTCTCCTCATCGAAAACGGAACCCGAAAGCTGATAATTCGGTACCGGTTCAACCGGGATTAAGTGAATGTCCAGATTTTCAATATGAAGCTCCGGTTCAACTTCAATTTTTTCAACATCGATGGCGGTTTTATGTCCGCGTGCTGCAGCAGATACAGTATATACACCCGGAATTATGTTGCTGAATATATATTTACCTGCATCATCTGTAAAGGTTTGATACGTCAGGCCGTTGGCACCGGTCAGCCAGACTTTTGCGTTGGGTATCGGGATAAAAACCGGTAGCAAAGGCGGCGTGCTGTAGACATGGCCGGAAATATGATTTCTGAGAGTGGAGTTTTGGAGAAGTAATTCAAAATTAACTTCCCGCCTGGAATCATCCGCCAGTTCAATCGGTGTATTCCGTTGCATTAAATAATCGGGATGCTGGCATCCTATCCAGAAGTCGCCTGCAGGCATTTGCTCGATTGCATATAGACCGTCTTTCCCCGTATAGGTCTCAAAGACTATCGAGTCGCCTGAACCGGCCATGTATCCAAGCGCAAAGACCTTGGCGTTTGAAACAGGTAAATTTGTGGCTGCATCGGTTACCAGTCCATACACCTGAGCAGCCTGTAAGGTGGTACCCAGAGCAAAACAGGCCAGCAAGATCAGCAAGATCTGTAAATATACCTTCATAATTCCTCCTTTGGACAAAACCATAATTTTAATTGGACATGGGTTCAGGATATCATCTACTGGTCAATTTTTTTTTTGAGCGTAAAATTATTCATTCAAATTGGATGCCATAATTTAAAAATGAATCATATTCATTATTTGTAGCCCACAGGTGATCTATTATACGGATTAAAACCGCGAAAAAAATTCGTACCTGTTGAAAAATTTGCGGACCATTATCATTTTTTCTGAATGATTCTGTTAAGGTAATTTGCAACATGTGGTCACATCTAATTTGATTATGGGCCGGATAACCGGATGAACATATTTAATTTTCGTTGAAGAAATGTAGATTTGCCTTACATGATACTTATTCATGCTACTTTTATCATTTTGCTAATTACCATTTTTACCGGTTAACCGGAAAATTCGCACCAACATAATCAATCCTAAACTCATCTGAATCTATCGTATGAGAATCATTTTACCCGTTCGTCGATCAACGCCATTTGTCAGCGAATAGTAATACATTCCGCTGGGTACAGGCAGCCGCCTGTCATCGGTAGCATCCCATTGTATTCTGTGCACACCGGACGGGAGTATACCTTCGAATAGTGTACGAACTTTTTCTCCGAGAATATTGGATACTTCAATCCTGATCACTTCTGCCTCCGGCAATCGGAAAGGAATGATCGTTCCGGCGTTGAATGGATTCGGAAAATTCTGCTCCAACTCAAATTCAGCGGGGATCCCGGATATAAATTCTGGTATCCGGGTACTCACCGGTATCATATCTTCAATTTTAATCCGTTCAATTACATCGACCACCGCCTCATTTTGCGTACGCCCGCCAAAAACATAGATCGATCCATTGCATACGACTGCCATCGGCTCTTTTCGAGCATGGTGCATAGGAGGACCGGTAAAAGTTTCAAATTTTGACCGGGAGATCAGGTCGGTACTTGAGAGCGCGTTCGAATTCTCTGAATAGCCGCCGACTACACATATATAATCAGGAAGTACGATCGCATCACAACCTGCACGTACATTGCTTAATTTTCCCACTTCCGGAAATGCCGGATCGGCTGATCCGAGTTTATCCAGATCTATTGCTCTGATATTGGCCGTAACGCCGTCATGCACACCACCAATAAGATATACCATATTGTCTATGCGCACCGAGGCATGGTGATACAGCAAGAGATATGGTCTGGCGAGTGAGTCAGAATTGAATACAATGCGGTTGCTGGTCAGGTCGAAAACAAGAATCTCCGCTAAATGCCCTGACACATCGGTGGCGGGTGACTTCATGCCACCAAATAAATAAAACTTTTTCCTGTAAGTATGACCAGAAAAGTAAACACGATTGCACAGGGCATTCTGAAAAATAACTTCCGGTTCGGATAAGGAATTCCGGAGGCTCCATTGTTCTATCGTATAGGAATTCAGATCGTTTTGCCAGGAACCACCGCATATCAACAGACTGTTTTTATCGATTGTATCGGCGGCGAAGGCATAGCGCGGAAAATTCAGCGTATCCAGATTGCGCCAGGTATTTCGGGCCGGATCATACGCCTGAATCAAGCTGCTGGGTCGTATGCGGCTGATCTGGCTGGCGGAGGCCTGGGAACCGCCGATGATCAGGATCATTGAATCTATGACAACCGCTTTGCCCCCATAAACCGGGATTGGCATTTTACCAACTTCCTGCCAGACATTTTGAGCGCGCAGTATAGGAATCAGGGTGATGGTATAAATAATTATCAGGCATAAACCGACTTTACGCATTTAATCTCCTGACGATTTTCTATCTTTTAATCATACAAAAATTATACCAATAACATCTGAAGAAATATGTTTACGTATCGCACTGAATTATAACATCTGCCGCCATTGATAACATCATGTGCAGAATGAATAAACTCAAGCGGATATTTTTCCACTTCATCTGAAATTTATATAAAGTCCCTGTTTTCTCATACCTATCTCTGATTCACTGTATCCCCATCTATGATTCATGGATAAAAATTGCGGCCGTAATCACAGAATTAACGCAGGCTGATATCAGTATCCTTTCTCGATCTGTTTGAGCATATGTTGTGCATTTTGGTTATTTGGATCGAGCGAGAGGGAATGCAGGTAATACTTTTTAGCGGCTTCATGATCACCCCTGCGATAATACACCTCGCCCAGGCTGTCAAAGGCATTAACAGACTCAGGAAAATGAGTAGTATTGTAAGAAAAGAGGGCGATTGCGACGGAATGGAGATTCTGATTTAAATACCGGTAACCCAGTGTATTGATGGTCCATTCATCAATCAGATTTTGAGCGGCGAGCCGGTTTAATAAACTATCCAGATTGTGCATATTCGTTTGGGTGCTGTCGGTATGGAGACGTTCCAGCAAAGCTGAAAAAACGACCAGTTCACCGGCGGCCTGATCATCGATGGCCTTTTGGTAGGAACGAGCAGCTGCTCCGGCCCGATCCAGCGCTATGGTAAATGCCGCTGTCCCGGTCGCCTTAACGTCAGGCACTACACCTTTTCCTTCCCAATTGGTGTTACTTACCGGATTGATTGCTCGTCCGGTTGGAATAAATATGCTGAATCGGGGTGAGATCTCAAATGCATAACCGGGATTTGCACCACCTCCCGATGACTCACCGATAATCAACGCCCGTTTTTGCATCTGCATGCTGTATGCGAATTCTTCTGCTGCCGAGAAAGTGGATTTACCGATCAGAATAAAAACCGGCACTTCCGGTCGCCGGGATCCCGGAATTTTCGGCAGAATATAGTAATGTTCAATGTAATCACCCCGGCGCCAGTAGTAGGAAAACAGGAGTTTTGGAGCCGGCAGAAAAAAACTGCAGATAAATTGAACGGTATTGAGATTCCCGCCTTCATTCTGACGCAGATCAAAAATTACCGCAGCCGTATTTTCAATCAACTTCAGAGCAGCGATGATTTGTGCCCGGGACATCTCGAGCGGTTCAAACGAGGTCATACTGATGTAACCAATGTTGTCAGGATAGATTTTTATTTCCTTAATACCATAATTATCTCTCTGACGATCCAGGGAGCGTGTGAGTAATGCAAGATCAGGTTGGGCTTCCTCAAACCGCCGGCTTTCGGGGGAAACGAAAGATAATCGCAGGTGCTGATCGTGATGAATCCCGGCGAGTTCGGAATTGAGTCTGCGTACAAATGCCCGCGGATGGGTGACTGCATCATAGGATCCCTGTTCAATCTGCTGCCGCAGATAATCTATACACTTCCTGGCCGTATCCGCAAATACATAATTGTCTGCCAGAAGGCCTTGTATCTTCTGTAATGTCTCTTTGCGCTCTTCGGCCGTGAGACGCAAATCAGCTTCCTGACCGTGGCTCCATCCTATCAGCATCCAAAAAATTATCAGAGTGTGTCTGAAGTACATAATTTACCCGTCACATAAGTTATCTCAGATAATATAGATGATGAAACAGGAAAAATCCAAAATTTGACTCATACATCATTTGAGCAAATACACTACCCCTGTCATCCCGCACCGAGTTCTGGATGACAATGGTGGTTGTCTGCCATAGCAATAATGTCACCATTAACGCACATACTCTCTATCCCTGTCATCCTGAATTGTCATCCTGTTTTGTCATCCTGATTTGCCATCCTATTTTGTCATCCTGAATTTATTTCAGGATCTTGATGGATCCCGAACCGAGTTCGGGCTTACATAGTGGGAATTCGGAGGGATACTTTATGGGTACGGAATAATACTAGTGGTATATTACTCGTTGCTCAAAAAAAAAGACAAAAATAATAAATGAATCTATACAATGAAGAATGCATATGTTTACATTATAACCAATAAAGGTCGATCCACTTTTTATATCGGTGTTACAAATGACCTTTGGCGAAGGATAGCCGATCATAATAACGGAATCGGTTCAAAATTTGTCCGGAAATATAAATTATTTGATCTGATTTATTATGAATATTTTAGTGATATCCGGTATGCCATTAAAAGAGAAAAGCAACTGAAAAACTGGCATCGTGAGTGGAAAATTAACCTTATAAAGACAATGAATCCACGCTTTAGAGATTTGAAGATGGATTTAAATATTACCAGTGATTCCAAAGTTTCCGCATCCAGTTAAGGATGATATTTAATTTGTTCGTAAAAACAATACTATCATCAGTCAATCACATCCCCTTCACCTCTGTCATCCTGAACTTTTTTCAGGATCTCAGAGATTCAGGAATAAATTCGGAATGACACTCTGAAACTTCGGATTGATATTTTCAGAAGTCGATATTGGAAAATCCGTGAACCTCCGTGAGTGTAAAAATTTTCTAAGCCAGCGGATCAAACGCCGCTGAACTGAATATCCTCAAACAGGAGACTGGGCATTCGACTGGATGAATAAGGATATGGATCATTACCGACAGCGCGGAGTTTATTCCAAAAATCTTTGCCGTTACCGCTGATATTCATTTCATTCACAGGCTGTACGATTTTTCCTTTTTCGATCAGCAGTCCAACAATACCATATGAAAAATCACCGGTGGTACTGTTGAAATTCCCGCCAATAAAGCCGTTTATCAGAATTCCTTTTTCAACCTGGGTGGTCATTTCTTCCAGGGATAGTTCCCCGGTCGTAAAAACCGTGTTCGAAGTGGAACCTGAATTCGGCTCCATTTCGAGTTTTTTGCCATAGTAATTGTCGATATAAAATTGACGCAGGATACCATCTTCGATCATGATTCTCTTATTAGCTGCCATGCCATCCCCATCGAAATACCGTGAACCGAGACCTTTCTGGAGAAACGGATCATCGGTTATGGTCAGTATCTCAGAAGCGATTTTCTTGTTCAGCATGCCGTCCAGATAAGATCGTTTCTGTTGCAGAGACCGGGCACTCATCGGGCCGGCCAGCATTCCCAACAGTCTTCTGCCGGCGCGGTTCTCAACGATCATGGTATATTGACCAGAGGCTATTTTTGACTGACCAACTTTTTGCAGAGCACGCCTTGCTGCTCCTTTGCCCAGCTCAGCCGGCCCGGGCAGATCTTCGAAGAAGCGGGTGGTCGCATAGAACCAGTCAGAGGGGCGACCGGCCTCTCCATCACGCACGGTGACCTCCGCTCCGGCTGAAAAATAGGTCCCTTCAATCTGCCCTGAAAAACCGTTGCTGTGGACCCGCGTGGTCTCATACAGAGTATCTGAATATCCGGCAGTCGTGGAAATGATCAGGTCGCTCTCAGACATGCCCTGTTCTTCGATCTCTGCCGCCAGTTTCTTACGGTTTGCGGAATCGATTGAATCATAGGTTGCATCACGAATATTCAGTTGCGGTTTGGTGGCCATATGATAATACTTGGGATCAGGCAGGGTACGAAATTCGTCTTCATTCAGATATTTTGTTGCCGACACCGCCTCTTCAATCAGTTTGGCCAGTGATTCCCGGCGCAGATCGTTGGTCGAGTGGCTTGAATATCGTTTCTGGGTATAAATATCGAGTGTCAGGCCGTTCTGGGTGGATTCTTTAAGTTTCTCGAGTTTTTTATCGCGGTATTGGAATTCGACATCCCGCTGGTTTGTAATCGCAACTGCCGCTTCATCTGCTCCACTTTTCGTGGCCTGTTCGATCACCCACTGGGCTAAATCAAGTTTATTTATTGTACTCATTTTATATCCTCTGAATTAACTGTGTGGTAGTTTGAATTAACTGACACCCCCAACCGTAATTTTCGCAACCTTTACGGTCGGCAGGCCGAGTGAGACCGGAACTCCCTGGCCATCCTTGCCGCATGTCCAGCCGCCACTGTCCAGTTTAAAATCATCAGCCACCATAACGATATCCTTCAGCACCCGCGGGCCGTTGCCGATAATATTGATGTCCTTAACCGGCCGGGTGATTTTGCCATTCTCGATCAGATAGCCGGACTTGACATAGAAGGTAAAGTCACCGGCCCCGATAAAAACCTGACCGTTGGTAAATGATTCGGCGTAGAGGCCTTTTTTAACGCTCGCAATGATCTCCTCTTTCTTATGCGGACCAGGTAACATATAGGTATTGCGCATCCTTGGTAACGGTGCATATCGAAATGATTCCCGCCGCCCGCTGCCGGTCGGTTTGACCTTGTAATAACCAGCGCTGATCCGGTCATGCAGGTAACTGCGCAGGATACCATCCTCAACCAGATATGTCCGTTCGGTATCGTTGCCTTCGTCGTCAATATTGATCGATCCGCGAACGTTCTTATCCCGTCCATCGTCCACAATGGTTACGAATTTTTCGGCCACCGGCTTGTTGATCTTGTCGCTGAAAATCGATATCTCCTTCCGGTTGAAGTCTGCTTCCATGCCATGACCGATCGCCTCATGCAAAAGTATGCCCGAGCTGCCTGCCGCCAGGACCACTTCCATTTCACCTGCTTCAGGTTTAACCGCTTCAAAAAGGGCAACTGTTTTTGTTACCGCCTCACTGGACAGAAAATCAATATTGGCGGGCGTAAAAAGTTCAATTCCCTGACGGCCTGCCAGAACCGAATAATTTTCTTCCCGTTTACCGTTCTCTTCTGCTGTCGCAAAAGCATAAATGCTGGTCATGGGTTGATAATCGTAAGTAATGCGGCCATCAGAATTGGCAAACAGGATATAGGATGTATAATCGGAGAATCCGACACGGGATTTCAATACACGTGAATCCAGGGCGAACATCTTATCGTTGATTGATTGAAGATAGGGAATCTTCTGATCGATGCCGACATCTTCCCAGGGCGTTTCAATCGGGTAATAATTCGGATGTTTATGCACCTGCATTTGCACAGGTTCAACCTGCCGGCTTCCGTCCGCGATGGTTGATGCTGTGCCGGCCGCCAGCTTCATTGCCTCCGGTGTGATCTCCTCGGTAAAAGAGTAGCCCGTCTGGTCACCTTTCAAAACCCGTATTCCGACTCCAAAATCGATGTTTGTATAGGCGCGGTTTACCGCTTTGTCCTCTAGGCCGACATTATTGGATATGGTGTGCTGAAAGAACAGGTCACAATAATCACCGCCCCTGGATAGTGCCGCTGACATCACATCCCGGATAACTTCTTCGCTGACGCCAAAGTGATTAAGGTAATCGGTTAGTTCCATTGTCTGGGGGGAGGACATTGAAAAGGCGCGGCTCATATCAACTTTCAGGATATAAGGCGCAGCTCCGATTACAGCCAGACCCTGGGAACCCTTCTTTAAAAAAGTTCGACGTGAAATACGCATATTCATAGGCGTACCTTCCTTTCTCAAGTGAAAATAGATCCAAAATCCCACTTAACAGTATTGATACCATGCAGTAAAAAGACAACCGGTTGGCAGATTAACATTTGTATACCTGGACCCAATGTACGTAAAGGGCAGGTATATGGTTTCACAAAGATACGACAATATAAAACAGAATGCATCCAATAATAATTTTGGCGGAAAAAAGCATCAGATAAAAAGCAGCTGGTGAACCATGCCGGGATAAATATTATATTATGAGGGTCATCTGAAAAATGAGACTTTTTACTGTCATTGCTCCAATGGAGTGGCTTTGCCACGATTATCCCGGGCCAGTCGGGGGATGAAGCAATGTTTCGTAAAGATTGAAATCAATGGATTCCTTCTCCCGGTTAAATCGGGACCGGTATGACAACAACAGTTTTCAGGAACAATACCAGGGAGAATCAATATTTGATACCATGATAAAATTCCGGCAGCTCTTCACAATTCTTTTGTCAGGTCTGGTCATCAGCGGTTCGGCACAGGATATTGTCGTGACGACAGATAAAATGAATCATGCCATCCTGGAGCGGGCAGATGCAGTTGAAAGCGCAGCAACAGGAGATTTAATCCGTGCATGGGAATTGCTGGTAAGCGCCCGGAAGCTGGATCCTTACCAATTGGAGACGATCTTTTTACAAAAAATTCTGGACGATTTTAATGCCGGGCTGATCGGACGATCGTTATGCATCCGGATCTTCTCGGCGATTGAAACTTTATACAGCCAGAGAAAAGATGCCATAAATGGGTCTGTTTCGGTCCAGCAGTCGGAGGAGCTGAATTATAATCCGGGCCGCTTGATTCTGGGAAGAATGTTAGCCATGAACAGTATGCCGGAGGGGGCATTGCGGGAATACAACATGGTTTCAACCAATGAACCGGGCCTGCCGCTGACCTACCTGTGGCGGGCGGAATTATTACAGGAGCAGGGCAAATTGGATTCCGCCTGTCGTGATCTGGAGACCTGTCTTGAAATTGTACCGGACAACTATCAGGTGAATTATGCATTGGGCAGGATTTGGCTCACTAAACGCGACTATGCAAAAGCGGTCTATTTTTTTGAAAAAGTGCAGAAGATTCATCCGGAGTACGCCTATTTTTTACAGCCAAACCTGGATATTTGTGCCGCCTATAATGGCAGAGGACAGACTGCAATGCGCCGGGGCGATCTGGCCGGCGCATTATCTGATTTTAACCGTGCCATTCAGCTGAATCCGCGCTTTGGCGAGTTCTATCTCAACCGCGGGATCATCTATCGGCGCTTAGGCAATATAAACGCTGCCCTCCGGGATTTTGACCGCGCCGTAATTCTCGATGGTAAATATGTCGAGGCCTATTTTAATCGTGGATTGCTTTTTACCCAGATTCAGTATTATTCCCAGGCACTGCGGGATCTTACACGTGTTATCGAATTGGATAAATATCACGTCAGTGCACGTTATCAGATCGGTATGATCAATATGGAGCAGCGCGCTTACCATGCATCGGTCACGGCATTCGACAGTCTGCTCATGTACCAGCCTGATCATTATCGGGCGATATACGCAAAAGCCGTTGCACTGGACGAACTCAAACATTATCGTCAGGCGGCAGAGGCGTATGAAAGATTCTTTGAAATGGCGCCCGACACTCTTTATGACCATAAACTGAAGGCATGGGAACGATCCCGCTTGATTCGCAAGGTGTTGCGTGAAAAATATGGTGAGGAATAAATTTTCTGCAATACAATCCTTCGGATCAACACCGCATCAGAAAAGTTTCAGAAAGCAGATTAGTTTTAAACGGCTGAATACGGCTGGGCAAATTCCGAACTGGTGGATTCGGAGTATTCCTGATCCCGCCTCCCTGACAACCCCAACCATGGAAGCATTTATGAATATCCGCTGTGGGCTATGAAAGCGGGCGGGTAATTAAAGGAGTTTGTCAAAAATGCGGGAAAAAATCCTCTCCGCAGCAAGGTGATATGTCACGGAGAGGATGACCTGATCAAAATGGAGGACCACTAGGTGGAATTACTTGATCAGGATCAGCTTGCGCGACTGGATAAAGGTGCCCGCCTTCAGCCGCGCAATATATACACCAGATGCGAGGTGACCAGCCTGCCAGGTGTATTTATATTTCCCGGGTAACAATTTTTCTGAAATGAGTGTCTGGATCTTCTCTCCACTGGTAGAAAATATTTCCAGTGTAACAAATTCAGGCACCGGATTGTTACAACATCTTGTGAAATCCTCCTGCCCGAGGGCAAGACCGGCGCTTAACAAGCTAAGCGCACACAAATACAAATACTTTTTAGTGTTACTGTACATGATAAACCTCCTCCTTTTGCCAAGGTTACACTTTAAATATAAGGAAGCGAATTTGGTGATATCTAACACATGTGTCTCATTTTCTATAACAATTGTTGTAAAATCATGTATTTTTGGATTTCATGTACCGGGATGCCCACCGGCAGGTAGGCCTGATTTGAAGTATCTTTGCAGATATTTAAAGAGGCCGGATCAGTATACGCTGAGGGAGAAAATTCTGAACCAAAATTATGCTTCATCATGGTTCTGGAACATACAATCTGAATCAGCTTTAAAAATTCCTCCAAACCGTTAAAATATAGTTTGCTTTTGTTCCACATTATATTTATACTTGCATCAAGTGTTTCTATGTATAGTAACAGTTATGAATAGTATCAGAGAGATCGCCGGTTATCTGGCTTCAGTGAATAAACCGCAGACAATCGAAGACTTCCTTTCAAGTATTTTTACCCCGGCTGAGCTGAAAACACTTTCTTCCCGCTGGGAACTGGTGAAGTTACTGGAGCAGGGTGTAAGCCAGCGCAAGATTGCCAAACAGTTGCATCTGAGTTTGTGCAAAATAACCCGCGGTTCAAAAGAATTAAAAAAGCAAAATTCGGTTTTAAAAATGGCTGTAAATACAATCAAATAATCTGAGAAAAGGAGTGATAAATGCCCGTGAAAGTGATGCTGAACGAAGATGAAGTCCCCCGGCAATGGTATAATCTTGCAGCCGATCTGCCAACCCCTTTACAACCGCCCCTAGGCCCGGATGGCAATCCCATCTCACCCGATATGCTGGCACCCGTATTTCCGATGAACCTGATTGAGCAGGAAGTCAGTCAGGAGCGCTGGATTGAGATACCGGAAGAGGTTCTGGAAATTCTGTACCGCTGGCGGCCCTCGCCACTGCACCGGGCTTATTCCCTGGAGAAGTTTTTGGACACGCCCGCGAGGATCTATTATAAAAATGAGAGTGTATCGCCCCCCGGCAGCCACAAGCCCAATACGGCGGTTCCCCAGGCATGGTATAATAAACAGTTTGGTATAAAGAAATTAACGACCGAAACAGGCGCCGGACAGTGGGGCAGTGCCCTGGCCTTTGCATGCGCCCTGCTGGGTCTCGAATGTAAGGTATTTATGGTACGGATCAGTTATGATCAAAAACCGTTTCGCAAAACTATGATGGAAACCTGGGGGGGGAAATGCATACCAAGTCCCAGCGATCAGACCGAAGCAGGACGACGGATTCTCGCAAAAAGTCCTGACACACCCGGCAGTCTGGGCATTGCCATCAGTGAAGCCATTGAAGCTGCGGTTACCGATCAAACAGGACAAACCCGTTACTCATTGGGCAGTGTCCTCAATCATGTTATGCTTCATCAGACGATTATCGGGCTTGAAACAAAGAAACAGCTGGCCAAGATCGGTGAGGACAAGGTCGATGTGATCATAGGCTGTGCCGGTGGCGGCAGCAACTTTTCCGGATTGGCTTTTCCGTTTGCGTATGATAAGATAAATGGCGCCGATATTGATATCGTTCCGGTCGAACCGGCTTCCTGCCCGACCATGACGCGGGCACCGTTTATATATGATTTTGGCGACACAGCAGAAATGACGCCGCTGATGCCGATGCATTCACTGGGTCATGAATTTATTCCTCCCCCGATACATGCCGGAGGATTGCGTTATCATGGCATCGCACCGTTGATCAGTCAGTGTATCGTAGAGGGTATCATGACCCCGCGCGCCATACACCAGCTTGAATGTTACAGCTCGGCAATTACCTTTGCACGGACGGAGGGGATCATCGTGGCCCCGGAGACAAGCCATGCGGTTGCTGCAACAATTCAGGAAGCTGCCAGGGCACGTGAGGAGGGAAAAGAAAAGGTAATTATTTTCTCGCTGAGCGGCCATGGATTAATGGATCTTACCGGCTATGACAAATATTTTGCCGGGCTTCTGGAAGATTATGAGCTCCCGCAGGAAGAAATTGAAAAATCCCTCGGAAATCTGTCAAATCTCCCAAAACCGGCCATGGCCCGTTCCGGTAAATGGTAGAACATCAGGGATTCTAAAACATGGAGATCTATTGCCGTAAACTGGGACATTATCTGCCGTTCAGTTATTGCTGCCGGGAGCAGGGACAGCTCCCGTGCCGGCAGGTTCTGGATTGCTGGCAGAAACACGGATTGCGCCCGGAACATCTTGCACATTTGCAGCAGCATCATGTTCAACCTGCGCCTCCTGCGAAATTGAGTCTTCTGATTCAAATTGCTTCGGATACAAAATCCTCCATTGCATGATAACAAAAGAGACGGGGATCAGGCCAACCCCGTCTTTTTTCTGTCTGGTCCGTAACTTTTGCACACGGTTATGACGCAGGTTTACAAAACATCCGGATAATTCTCCGGCCGGATCCCGCTTTATAAAAAGATATTCAGAATACAAAAAGAGTTATTTGGAATTTTTTGTGATTAATTACTATACTATGAGCAGCTTACAGATAATTCTAATATTATCGGAAAAGGGAATACATATGAGAAAGGTCAGAATTTTGCCACTACTTGCCGCAATTGCCATTTCTTCCTGCCAGCAGACAGGTCAGGACAATCCTTTTTTAAAGGAATTTGATACCCCATTCGGAGTTCCAGCCTTTGACCGGATAACGGAGCAGCATTATCTGCCCGCTTTCAAGGAAGGGATCAGGCAGCATAAACTGGAAATTGAAGCCATTGCGGATAATTCTGTCGAACCGACATTCGAAAATACGGTTGCAGCGATGGATTACAGCGGTGAGCTGTTATCCCGCGTGAGTGATGTGTTTTATGCACTGAATTCAGCGAAAACGAATGATACGATGCAGGCAATTGCCAAGGAAATCGCACCGATGATTTCACAGCACAGGGATGATATTTACCTGAACGAAAAATTGTTTCAACGGATCAAAAAAGTATATGACAACAGGGATAGTATGGATCTGACAACTGAACAGGGAACGGTCCTGGATAAATATTATAAGGATTTTGTGCGCGGTGGTGCTAATCTTGATCCGGCAAGCAAGGAGCGGTTTCGGCAGATCAATGAAAAATTATCGCTGTTGAGTTTAAAGTTCGAGGAGAATATTCTCAGAGAAAATAATGCGTTTTATCTGACGATATCCGATTCAAATGAACTATCCGGTCTGTCGGAGAATATCATCAGCGCAGCTGCAGAAGCTGCTAAAGACCGCGGAGAAGATGGAAAATGGGTGTTCACGCTGCATAAACCTAGTCTTATTCCGTTTTTGCAATATTCCGATCAAAGGGAATACCGGGAAAAATTGTTCAAGGCTTATATAAACCGGGGTGATTATGATAATGAACTGGATAACAAAGCCGTCGCCGACAGTATGGTCAATCTCAGGATAGAAAGGGCGCAGCTTTTAGGATATAAGACACACGCCGATTATGTGCTTGAAAACAACATGGCAAAGATCCCGGGAAATGTATATGCTCTGCTGGATAAAATATGGGAGCCGGCTTTACTAAAAGCGAAGACCGAGGCGCAGGAACTGCAGGCGATGATCAATCAGGAGGGTCATGACTTCAAACTGGAGCCATGGGACTGGTGGTATTATGCCGAAAAAGTCAAAAAAGCGCGTTATGATCTCGATGAGAAGGAATTGCGTCCGTATTTTAAACTCGAAAATGTGATCGAAGGCGTTTTTACTGTCGCACAAAAATTATACGGCATTCAAATTGAAGAGCGGAAAGATCTCCCAAAATATCATCCCGATGTGAAGATCTTCGAGGTCAAAGAAGCGGACGGATCGCATATCGGTATTTTGTATACCGATTATTTTCCGAGGGAAAGTAAAACAAGTGGTGCCTGGATGACTTCATTTCGAAAAGAATATTGGAAGAATGGCAAAAGGATCGCACCGATCATCTGCAATGTCGGCAATTTTACCAAACCGACTGCGGGTAAACCTTCTTTGATCAGTCTTGACGAGATGAATACGTTATTTCATGAATTCGGACATGCCCTGCATGGTTTGCTTTCCGATGCCACCTACAAAAGGGTTTCCGGAACGAGTGTCCCGCGGGATTTTGTCGAGCTGCCTTCCCAGATAATGGAAAACTGGGCCAATCATCCGGAAGTCATGAAGATGTATGCCCGTCATTATGAGACCGATGAACCGATACCCGACGCGTTAATTGCCAAAATTGAGAACAGCAGATATTTTAATCAGGGGTTTATCACAACAGAATTACTGGCAGCTGCGTATCTTGACATGGATTGGCATACGCTCAATAAAGTCGAACCACACGATATGCATGCGTTTGAACAGACATCTATCGATCGCATCGGGTTGATACCCGAGATCGTCGTGCGTTACCGGACGCCCTATTTTAAACACATTTTTGCCGGGGGATATTCAGCAGGATATTACAGCTATATCTGGGCGGAGGTCCTTGACGCTGATGCATTTGAGGCTTTTAAAAAGAACGGCATCTATGACCGTCAGACAGCAGATTCTTTCCGGAAGAATATTCTTGCCGCCGGCGGTTCGGAAGATCCAATGGTGCTCTTTAAACGGTTTCGCGGTCAGGAGCCGGATATCAAACCGCTCCTAGAAAGACGCGGCCTGGAATAAGCCAAGAGGCAGAAGGCGGTTGGCGGTCAGCAGGAAGCAGGAAGCAGCAGGCAGTTGGCAGGTGGGAATCGTCTCCTGGCAAATAGTAATAATATCATGCTGTCCCAACGGGATCTTCGATAAGGATCTTCCTGATTGGTCATCTATTATTGAACGCAGGAAGATGCTTACAGGATGACTGCTTTATAAATACCTTATTGTGAATCAAATATCTGTATTCCCTAACTGCTACTGCCCACTGGTTGATTAGAATCCCGGGTGTTTTCTCATAAAGTCACCTGCCGCAGATGCCGATTCTATATGTTAAAACAGGTTTCAGGTAAATTATATGTCCAGACATATATCGATTCTGATTGTGATACTTTTGTGCACAGAACTAACCGCCTGGCAGGAAGAAGATGAAATCTATGCAATACGGCAGGTTATTCTGCGTTTTGACGGGAAAGATCAGTATATGATGCTCAGTCCGGTGCGTATCTATTCTCCTTACAGTGGTCTGTATTTTGCGCTGAAACTGACCTATACACCCGGCATCACGGATCTGAAAATTAAAACCGGCGACCGGATTGCGTTCACGATTGACCACGGCCGGTTTGAGATAACGGCATATGAAGCAATATATGATCCCAAAGAGATCACGGCCTATTACCATATCGATAAATGGGATCTGGTCGATATCGGTAATGCCGGAAGCGCAACCGTAAGTATTTATGATCAGTTTACCGAGCAGAAAGTAGAATTTTCCCGCGAGAATATAACCAACTATAGATTATTTGCATCCGCATATGTTCTAGGTACGACTTATATTCCCGGTGCGGGAGAATCCTCAAAAGAACCGTGGGGATTTTTCAGTGTCGGTTATGGGACCGCATTCGGGACCTGGCTGGCAAAATATCTCAACCTTTTGTTTCCTGAATCCGACCTGGTCGCCGGTGATTTTATCTCGGCCGGGACCGGCTTCGCACCGTTCAATTATTATACATATCAAGTTACCAGATTTCCTGCTTTTGACATGAATACAGGCTGGTATCTGGATTATGCATATCGCCTGCCCGAGAAAACATCAGATCCGGTTTATCATATTGGTATCATGTACGGGGTGGTCAACCGCAGCCTGATCAGCGGAGCGTCGGTTGAACTGGGATTGTCGTTTCAGTATTTTATTCATCACACCGGTTATGATGATCAGAAAATTATCCATCAGACGCCATTGACACCGGATTCACCCGACCGGGTGTACAGGATCATTGATGGCACAGCTTTGAAGGGATTCGCCGGAGGTGCCTTTCTACAGGCCGGAATCATATGGGTGCATGTTAATACATCGAAAATCTGGAGTGCCGGACTCACGGCACCACTTCCATGGTGGTGACCGGAACATATTATTTCCCATATCTGTTCTTTCAGCGGATCTGGATGAAATATGATTATCAATATTAATGACTCCATTTCCTGCCTGAATTATTCACCACCACGTCTGCCTGTCCGACTGCCGGTCGGGCCGGCGGGCAGGGGCTTACGAAGTTTTATGCAGGAATACAGTTTGTTGAAAACAAAGTAACTAGACAAATTCTCCAAACAAGCAAAATAATATTATAATATTACAATTGAATCATGGGTAATTAATGTAACTCCAAGTCCATATCTGTGTTACTCCGTGGTTTAAGAATAGGTCAGGCTGGAGCGTTGGAGATAACGCAGCGCAGAAAATGAAACATATGAAAAAAACTATATTCACTCTCCTGGTGATGACCTGCTGCGCACTTGCAGCACCGGGAGATTCCACGGATACCTATCACCGGACCATAACAGCACTTTTCTCGATAACACCGGTTTCATCCAGAACCGCCCGGGTTGAGGATATCATGCTGGAGCGGGAAAATGCCCGGTTTGAATTGCGCCAGGGAAAAATGCAGTTGCTTTCTCCGGTCAATGATAAAACGGTTGCCGTGCTTTTCAGGGGAGAAGGTGTGTGGCATTTTTCACCGCCAACGGCAATCGAACGGGAACAACTCATGCGCTTTTATGATACGGACTCCCTTGTAAAATCCTTTAATACGCTGTTTCTTTTGTTTAACGATACCACACTCAGCGAACTTGAACATAAACTGAATTTTGAATCCGGCGGGGATATTGAAGATCATGCAAAAATAATTGATGATATTTTTGACTATCTCAGCGATGAAGATGTCAACTATTTCAAAAGTGCCGTTTTGAAATTCCTGCTGGATGGTTCCAATGATCCTTATTTCTATGCGCACTTATATTCTGACCAGAGTGAACCGTTTATCTTTGAGATCAATCCGTTTGAATACGAAATGGTCCGGTTTATGCACCGGGCAGAACTTGCCCATGTATATAAATATCCCGAAATCATCTGTCAATATCCGGCCGGGGAGGAGAAACCGGGTGCTTCAAATGATCTGATCAGGATCAATGAATTTGAAATAGATGCGAAAATCGCCGGCAACCTCGATTTCGCAGGCAGGGCGCAGCTGACACTGACCACACTGAAAGAGAAGCAGCGATGGTTGTATTTCAATATCTATCATGGGATGGAAATTGATTCGGTAATTTTAAATGATTCAATTCGCGTCGGTTTCTTCAAACCGGAAGATACGTCTGTCTTCTGGGTTGATTGCGGAACATATTATAGCCGTGATGCGCTCATAAAACTCACGGTTTTCTATCGGAGTGATGACCTCCTCGAACGCGACACCCGTTCATGGATATACCTCAGATCCCCTTTATACTGGTATCCACGATATAATCTGTGGGAGCCGGCCAGATACCGGCTGGTCTTTCAGTGCCCGTCTGATTTCACGCTCGTCAGCATCGGTGATCGGATCGATTCCCTGCAAACCGGAGACACCCTGACCACGGTATGGGATTCCGGAACGCCCGTAACCCATGCTATATTCAACCTGGGATATTTCGACCGGTACCCGGTCGCCCGTGAAGGGATGCCGCCGGTGGTTATATTAAAAACCGCCCAGGGTCTGTTGTTCCGAAGCCGCGATATTGAAACAGAGATTGCCGAAGACATCATGCGGAGTATCGCATTTTATCAACGCCTGTTCGGAGAAATACCCTTCGATCATCTGTATGTGAGCGAAATACCGTATGGCCTCGGGATGGCATTTCCCGGCCTGCTTAATTTGTCCTGGAATACCTTTTATCAAACCGGTATAAGAGGGTATGATCAGATTTTCCGGGCCCACGAGGTTGCCCACCAGTGGTGGGGCATAGAGGTAGGATTCGAGACCTATCATGATCAGTGGCTGAGCGAGGCATTTGCCGAATTCTCAGGTCTGGCGTATCTGCAATCGGTATCGGAAGACGAAGATCTTTACAGCGATGTGATCGAGGAATTATTCGAACTGGTTATAACGAACCGGAAATATATCCTGGGCAAAGGGCAGGAGGCGGGTCCGATCTGGCTGGGGACCAGGACCGCATCCACCAGAACCGAAGGAGATTACAGCCTTGTCATCTATAAAAAAGGCGCTCTTGTTCTGCGTATGCTGCAGCTGATAATGAGCGATCCGGCAACGGGCAGCGATGACCGGTTTAGAAGTATGCTGCAGTCATATTATCAGCGCTTTCGCGGAAAGCGGGCAGGAACCGAAGACTTTATCCGGGTGGTATCGGAATACATGGATGAAGACATGCGCTGGTTCTTCGATCAGTGGGTTTATGGTACGGATATCCCTCAATATGAGTATGGCTACCGGATCGATGAAGATCCGGAAGGAAACTACCGGCTAATCCTGCGGGTAAGACAGGAAGGGGTACCGGCTGCATTTCGCATGCCGGTGCCGGTGGAAATACTATTTGAAAATGAAGAGCTGCCGGCGTATCGGGACTATATCCTGGTCGACAGTGCTTACGTCGAGCAGACATTCACGCTGTCTGCCGCACCTGATGAGCTCATTTTCAACGCCGGTCATGCTGTGCTGGCGGAATGGGATGAATCCGACTTTGAGGAGATCCGGTAAGATAATACAAAAGTTAAACTTTAGAAATTCAAAAAAGACGGAATTTCATTAATCAGATGTGAATAATTGATAGTATTGAATTTGGTTATCGTCATATTCTTGCTATTAATTATTCACTTCACCATCAGCCATTAGGCCACCGATTTAAAGACCGTGAATAAAAGTGTTAAACTCAATATAAACAGGAAATCTCTCCTTGCGGGAGACCAAAACGCTTTCGACCGATTTACCTGAAGTCACCCGATTTTGTCCGCACCATCATTTGCCAAATATTGGTCAAAAATGTCATTTGTCAATGAAATAAATATTTGATCGCTTGCCAAACAATTATGATAAGTCATACCAGAAGCCAAAATTAGCTGGTAAATGCCGGGCTATTTATTATATGCCATTAAATTCCCAACTAGTGACAAAAGTAGTGACACAACTTAACTGCTTTCTTTAAAGTATATTTTAAGGAAAATATCTCTTAGCAAAATCGAATTTTTGTCCGAGAGTTTTGACAAGTTAAATCCGTTGTAAATTCACTACGGTGAGAACTACCTATGCGATGAGATACAGGAAAAGACAATTCAAGGTAATATTTACAGTGCCTGCATATTTGCCGAGAAGTTCATTCGGGCGTTGTTTGATGAGGGTGAACTTCTTCCTCGTTGTTCGGCAGTGGACACGGTTCCGATTGTCGAAAATCCGGTGAAGAAAAATTGCCGGGTTTGTCATGAGTCTGCGATTGGCAGTTCCTGCAAACCGAAAATTCGTCTGTGGCTGTTAATGGGCCATGGTGGCGAGATCAAACCGTTCATTTTCAATTTATCCCTTACTTCCTTGAAGCACTGGAATGCACACAAGAAACGCTTGAAACGGAGTAAACTGCCGGTAGTGGCGGTGAATACCGTGTTCACCCTGGAAGATGTGAAAAAGAATTCCTATCGCTGGGCAGAGGTTAATATTGATATCGATGGGATTGTTTTGAAGGAGATATTGTTGTTAGCGAAGCAATACCGCAATGAGTTGAACCGCTTGATAGGTGTAGTAAGTGAGAAGGATTATGATGATCCGGGGGATAAGGTTGGTGCGTAGAAATAAAAAAAGGCCGGCTCAAAGATGAACAGGCTTTTGCATTTTGATGACAAAACTTGATCGAAAAGTGACTGATTAATGACAAAAGTTGATTGAAAAGTGACTGAATAATGACATTTTTTGATTGAAAAGTGACATATTCTGATTGTTGAAGACGTTATTACGTGTTGTTTTTTAAGGAGTAAGGTGGCATTTAATCGTATTAGGGTACTATTTTCTCTTGTCTAAGACCACGTCATACGCGTGTCGAAGATCCCCGCCGGTTGGCGGGCAGGCTGCCTGTGGCGGGACATTAAAGGACAAATAAATGTTGGGCGGTCATGGATGCATTTGTGCCTTCTTGATTAATACTGGTGTTAGATGTTCAGGAATACCCTGTAGCTTAATCTGTGCGCACCCGAGCTTATATGCTTCTTCTATTGTACGACCTGCTCCCAATGCTTGATAAAAACCAATGGCGAAAGCAATAGCGGCTTTGTCTCCAATTTCTTGGTTCATTCCAATCACGTATTCGATGTATTCTGCAATAGCCTTTGCCTGATTCTCTGAATAACAAGCGTTCAACAACACACAATTTACTTGATGGGCGAATTGCTCAAACAATGCAGCCAGCGCATCCGGCTGAACAAAGTGAGTTTGTCCTATTTCATTCTCAAAACACAACGCTCCAGTGGATGTGCCGTGACCGGAAAAATGAACGATTTGTGGCTGTGCGTCTAAAAACGCTTGACTAATGTCTGCCGGTCGGACGGACAACTGAGGCAATTCCAATCTGAAACAGTCTCTCAATTGGGCTAGTTTGATTTTCTCCTGAATTTCCCGGAACTCTTCGTCCAGCCGCAAACGGCAAGTATCTGTGGGATCTGCGGCAAGGAACAAGATATTGATTGTGCTTGAGACAGTCTCTGCAGGATGAGCGTCTGTCGCTGGTCTCCCCGGGCCAATATGGTATTTTTTGATCTCCTCGATGTTAGCGATTTCATACTCCCAGGAAATAGGCATTTGCTCTATGAACGTGATCAACGATAAAGCGTCATCAATGAAACTCCTATTTCGACAGTGGTCTCTATAGATTAAGATACCCACCAAAGCTGTGATTGCGCTGAATAAACCAACTTTGTTCAACCTTTTGTTGATATACTCGCCTCTTACCAAAACATTTTCCTGGGATTCTGGCGAAGAATTAAATTCAAATAAACCATAACGACGTTCCCCCAAGTTGCATACCATCGAGATCGGACGGCTGTACTTTTTGGCGATGTTGCACACAACTCTTTCTACGGCAGAAGAGGAGGCATCTTCTACAGACCAACCAGGGTCAGAATCTAAGAATAGAACGCTGATCGGTAAGACTTTATATATATCTTTCCATTGTCGAGTTTTCAGAATCAGCACTTTGCTTTTCAGGGCCAGGTTATGCCCCAACTGGTAAACCATATTTTGAGTAAAAAAGCCTTGAGAATAATCGCATATAAAAACAATGTCTGGCGCTTTTGGTAATTCCTGCAGCGCTTCCGAGAGGCTATCAGCGTATTCTAAGAGTTCTAACAGAGCCTGGCCTGTATAACCACTGCGCATCAGTTTAAGTACCTGGATATTTTGCCCTCGAAATATCCTTTCACGAAATGGCGATGCTAGATCTTCTCTGATTGGCAGAAGGTCTACAATGTTAGCCAGCTGGATGCTCTGTTTTTTGAAACTATCTTCTAACTCTCGGCCAATGATGTCGGTGCCGATTGCTCCGACACAAGTCACATGAGAACATAACTCTTTGCACTGCCTAGCAATAATTCCAGCCGCACCAATCGAATCCACCTGTTTTTGCCACACGTATTCAAGCCCGAAGGGATCCGTGTCCACCTCGTGTTCGAATTTATTGACTTCAATCCATTTGTCGAGCACAAAATCACCGATCACCAGAACTTCTGTATTATTACATTTTTGAATGAGACTCTCTATATCGATCATAATGGGGTGCCTCCAGCATAATACCTGTGCTAATGAGAATAATCATCAGGGCAATGAACGGTTATTTTTGGCAGAAAGTCCCAGACCGCACCTTCGCAATCGGGTATTCCTTCGCGTCCACCATAGAACTGGCACGAATAGGCAGCCGTTGCATTCGAGAACATCACAGTTTTTTGCATTGGCCATTCGTTTAATATCCCAAAGAGGAATGCTCCGTGAAATATATCCCCTGCACTGGAGTCGTCGATCACGCCAACAGAAATACCATCTGTTTTGATAACCCCGCAATCTTTGCTCCAACAAATGGCTCCCTTATCCTGCAACGTGATAGCGATAATTCTTAACGGGTACTTTTTACGGAGGTAGTTGAGCGCCACTTCCGGCGAAGAACATGCGCTTTCTTCAAGCGCAAATGATCTGGATGTTACCAGGATATCCGCGAGGCTGAGCAACTTCTCCATACCCTGTCTTTTTCGGCCGACATTGATGGAAACTAGCACCGCTTGTTGTTTGGCAAATCGTGCTAACTCAAGCGCGTCATCTAGGTAATACCCATCGAGATGTAAAATGGAGGCACCTTCGAGAATGTTTGGATTTGAATAAAGAGTGTCATTAACCGGAGAAACCTTAGGCGTGATGACAGTGGCCTTGTGATTGGACGCATCAACAATAATGACCGTCCGGTAGGTCGCCTCACCCGCTACCTGCCTCACTAGGTTGCAATTCACACCTTTTTGTTGCAAGGCGTCGAGCAAGAATTTTCCATCTTCGTCATTCCCAACTGTAGAGATGAATTGGGTCTGTATACCTAAGGCTGATAATAACACGAGCCCAGTCGCAACGGCGCCACCACCAAAACGTGTTGCAAAGGCAGAGCTGACCTTCATTCCGATGGTGGGGTAAGTCTCCACCACGATGATTTCATCCAGGGGGCAAAAACCCAAGCCAACTACTCGTTTGCCAATCATAACCATCTCCTGATTATCATTGCCTCAGAGGCTATATGAGCACGCGTATTTCAGGTCTCACGAAATCAGGTCTGTCTCTGGGTGCATTTCCAAATGCACTTTTTTCTGAAACACTCGCATAAAAAGCCTGTAGTAAGACACAATTTTTTCAGCTGAAATGCTCGGTTGCTGAAGCAGATAGGGACCATAGTAGCTTGTTTCAACGTCAGTCTCCTTTATCCAGCCGTTTGCTTCGCATATTTGATATAGAGGTGTTCCCATATATGGCTGAAAAATGGATACCCTCACATATTCTGGAGCAATGAATCAATTGAGTTCAAATGTTTCCCTCAAAGTTCCTTCAGTTTCAAAAGGCACTCCAATTATATTATAGGCCAAAGAGCGTATTCCGTGATTTTTGACAATCTGAAAAGCCATGATAATTTGCGCATTGGTCACATTTTTTTTAAGCACGATATTTCTAAGTGCTTCGTTTCCGCTTTCGATACCCATCCGAATCTCGACACAGTTGGCCTCTTTCAACCATTTGGCAATCTCGTCATCCATGAGATCCACGCGCGTATTAGCATAGAATGGAATGCCGATCTCACTCGCATAATCGTGGCAAAACTCGTGTAGCCAACTTTTTCCTAAAGTGAAACAATCGTCGTCAAAACCTATACATTGAACGCCCCAATACGATTGAAGGGTAGACGAAATTTCGCCAAGCAGGCTTCGAACACTTCGCCGCCGCAGTTTTTGTCTTCCCGGATAGATCTGTTTAAGATACGGTTCAGCACAAAACGAACAAAAGTTTGGACAGCCCCTCGTGGCGTTAAACTTAACCGTGCCTGTATCTTCAATTGATTTCTGTAAGTTGAAAATCTCTCGATCTGGCAAAGGCAGACTATCCAGATCATCAACCAATGGGCCAAGTGAATTTCGAATAATACTTCCCTGGTGCCTGACCCAGAAATTCTGTGTCAGGCTGTAATCTCTGCCTTCCTCCAATGCGCGTACAAATTCACGTAATGCCAGGTCACCTTCACCGACACAAATGCCACAAGCGGGCTTGAATTGTGTCATTGCTTTTTCTGGGGCAACCGTCGGATAGATGCCCCCGACGATAATAGGGATATGGTATCTACTGGCCCACTTCACGAATTCCACCGCTTCCCTAGTTTTACCCGACCACACCGATACACAGATGAGCTGGGGGCTGAACTCAGCTATGCAGTTCTCGAATGACAGTGTATCGATACTTTGGAAAGATAATAGCTTTGTAAGGTGGCCATCTGCTTTCATAATCGCAGATAGTGACGATATACCATAGTCAAATGGAGCATGGTTATAGCTCGATAAATAGGGATAAACAAATAGTACTCTCATACACGGATCGGTCTTCTATCTGGACCTTGTACTCCTTTCTATCTCCGGGTTCACCCAAATATGGCATTTCGGGATAAAAAGTAGACAAAAACTGTCAGTTGCGAGCCATTTCCGGGTTATGGATGGCAATTTCCCTCGATGAAAGCAGGTACAATTCGCCATATCGGCCGCTTTTATGCTCAGAATCAGAGAACCCATAGATAGCGTCAATGACAATTTTTTACTGCGCAAGCACCCAACGAGACTGTCGAAAAAGCTATTATTAATAATGATAATCATTTTAAAATGAAATTGCTAGCATTTTTTAATACCGGCGTTAAATTGATAATAACCATTTGCTTAGCTAAATTACTACCGATTTTTGAATAACGCCGGATATTCATTATGGCAAAATACAAAAAATATAATTATTCCCAGATGGCCATGATACCGGTTTCCCTTGAAGATCAACTGGTAGCGGGCACATTGGAATATACGATTCATGAAGTTGTCGAGACCAGAGTCGATGTATCGGTCTTTGCTGAAAATTACAACAATGATCAGACCGGTGCCCCTGCCCATGATCCAAAGTTGATATTAAAGGTCGTTTTACTGGCTTTTTCACGGGGTATAACCGGTTCCCGCAAGATAGAAAAAGCATGCCGGGAAAATATTATCTTTATCGCTATGTCCTGTGGTATTGCACCGGATCATAGTACGATCGCTCATTTTATTTCGGCGATGAAAGAAGAAACGATTCATATTTTCCGTGATATTCTTTTATACTGTGAGGAGTTAAACCTGTTAGGCGGCACCCATTTTTCACTGGATGGCTGCAAACTTCCTTCCAATGCCTCCAAACAGTGGAGCGGTACATTTAACGAACTCCACCATAAACGCAAGAAACTGGAGGAGAAGGTACGGAAAACAATCGCTGAGCATGAAAAAACGGATCAGGAAACAGGCGCTGTGGCGGACAAAAATAGAGCCGGTCAGCTTAAACGGATAAACAGAAATATCGATCGTATCGATAGATTTTTACAGGCCAACAAGCCCAAACAGGGAAAGGCCAAAAAAGAGATCCAGAGCAATGTTACCGATAATGACAGTGCCAAGATGCCGACCGCTCATGGTGTAATTCAGGGCTACAATGCCCAGGCCCTGGTCGATGCCAAACATCAGGTCATCGTCCATGCCGAAGCGATGGGCAACGGCCAGGATGCGGATAATCTGTCGCCGATGATCGATCAGGCCAAAGCAAATATGGCCGCGATCGGTGGCGATGAAGATTATTTTGAGGATACTATATTAACCGCCGATGCCAATTATCATACCAACCGGAATATCGAGAAATGTGAACAGGAAGGCATTGATGCCTACATCCCCGATAGCTTGCACCGGAAACGCGATGAACGCTATCAAAAGCAGGCCCGCTTTAAGGATGGGGTGAATAAACCGCCCAGGAAAATATGGTATGAACCCAAACGGGCGACCTTTTCCCGGGAAGTGTTTCCCTATGACCGGCAAACCGGCTGTTACCAATGTCCGGCAGGCAAGTATTTATCCCAAAAGAGCCCGAAACATAAAACCGGTAATAAATACTTCCAGTATTATCAGGCGCGGCAAAGCGATTGTCAGGCATGTTCCTTAACATCAAAATGCCTTTCCACGGCAAAATCAAGATCGAGAAGTTTACTGATTCCCATCGCCGTCAGCAGGAAATACGAAAACAACAAATTATCCGCCTCCGGGAGAATGCGCCAGAAAGTGGATTCAGATACGGGAAAAGTAATTTATGCCCGACGACTGGGCATTGTTGAGCCGGTATTCGGCAATATTCGCTTTATCAAAAAACTGGATCGTTTCAGTTTTAGAGGAAAAAGAAAAGTAAACAACCAGTGGCTGCTCTACTGCATCGTACATAATATCGAAAAGATTATGAATTAT
>Ga0209536_100001224_pt1 | contig 42674 bp, 72 predicted proteins | sample DeeMarSeWOR28_12_FD_187461 | JGI IMG/M metagenome (GOLD analysis project Ga0209536, IMG submission 187461) | Marine sediment microbial communities from White Oak River estuary, North Carolina - WOR-2-8_12 (SPAdes) (version 2) | ecosystem: Environmental > Aquatic > Marine > Intertidal zone >...
AAGTGCAAGTATTGTGACCAGCCGGCAGCGGTGAGTCTCATCTGGGCTGACGGTCGGGCCTACATCCCGGTCTGCAAGGCCCACGAGCAGAAAGCTCGGAACCGGGTCAAGTCGCAGAACGACTCCGTGGTGGATGTGAAGAAGGTCGAGCAAGGCCCCATCGCCTACCGAGAGCACACCTTCATGCCACAGGCTCGTATGGAACAGGCCCTAGAGCCCGCTCTGGCGTTCGTGGAGGACGAGGAGCCAGGAACCTACTTCGGCCTTCAGGCGGACGACACGAGGCTGGAGAGCGCCTTCCTGGAAGCCCCAGCGGACCCCCCTCCCCGGGCGCCAATCGGCCGGAGAGACATCCCGCGCGGTGCTGTCGTCCAGACGCGCACGGGCGGGGACATCATGGGAGTGACGGGCCAGGCGATCAAGCGAGCCACCGGCAAGGGGCTCGGTCGTGGCACCCGTGGCGTCACTCGCCAGATCATGAAGCGGACCCGACGTCGGCAGGAGATTCCCGACTCCCTCATGCAGATGCTCGGGACGGACTGGAAGACCATGCGTGCGACTCGCGTGCACGACAACCGCATGACCGTGACCATTGACGGGGTGAGGTACTCGGTCTACACGAGGAGAGGGTAGAACCATGACAGACCATCACAGCCATCTTCACCGTCTCGTGGAGTCCCGCGCGGACGACATGGGCCGAGACCCTATGACCCGTTTCCAGGCGCTCGCTGGCATCCATCCGACGCTTCCCGGCCTGGCAGAGATGAACCTCGGCGGCTTGGGAGTGCCTCCGAAGATGCTGGCCAAGCTCGGAGACCCGGTGAAGGTCGAGAAGGCGGGCGTGATGAAGATCTACGTCTACCACGCCCCGAAGGCCAAGGTCGGCGGCAAGTACGTGGGCGTCGTGCAGGCACGAGATGGACGGGAGCTTCCAGGGGCGAGCGGCAAGACCGCCGAAGAGGCCCTGGCCAAGACCAAGGCGCTCCTGAAGAAGGCCGGAGCCAAGGTCGAGTCGTCCGAAGAGGACATGGACGAGGCGAAGCAACAGGGCCTCGACTTCGGCGGCGGCAAGGCGACGAGCACGGAGCCCAAGCCCGGCTCCCGGATCAAGATCAAGGGGAAGATCTGGACCGTCACCAAGTCCAAGAAAAGCACGGGAGCTTTCGGCGGCAAGGCCATCTACTCCATCGAGTTGGACGGCCCCGGCGGGAAGAAGTTGAGGGGCACCTACCAGCCGCACTCCGGCGCGCTCCGCCTGGACCCGCCTGGCACCCTCACGAGGCTCGGGGGCCACATCTCCACGGTCCACCAGAACGACATGAAATTCATCGAATCGGTCGAGGACGACGGGGAGAGCCTCACCGAAGCGATGAAGCGCATATCCGGGCTCGCGTTCGAGGTCATCGACATGCGCGGCCAGAGGGGATTCCCCTCGGGTGATGAAGGGCTCGTCTACCACCTGAAGGTGGAGTACAAGCTCAAGGACAAGTACACCGGGGAAGAGAAGAAGTGGAAGCGACAGTACGTCATCCGCACCGACCACAAGAACAAGGGCTGGCGGATCGATGAGGTGGCGCCTCCCATGCCGGCCGAGGCCGTGCCGGGCCTGGAGAGCTACTACAAGACCCCGCAGGCTGCCGCGAAGGCGCTGGCAGGGTACCTGAAGGGGATCAAGAGCAAGGGCGTCTATGTCGAGGAGAGGGAGAGCCTGACAGAGGAGCTACGCCTCTCCAAGGCCGATAAGAAGGTCATCGACGCCTTCATCGACGGCAAGCGGGCCTCATCGAAGAAACTCCACACGGACGGCAAGACGCTGGACGGCATGTGGATGGGTGGCAAGAACATCGCCACCTGGGAGGGCGGCAAGATCGCCATGGACGACCCGCCCGGCCGCGCGGTGCAGACGGTCCAGCGAGCCCTTCGCCGGATGGCTCCCAAGCGCATGCTCGGAGAGGCGGACCTGACCGAGTACCTGAAGCCGGGCCGGTCCGGTGATGTGGACATGAAGCTCTATCACATCATCCGCAAAAACCCGGGCATCGTGAACGGCGACCTGATCAAGCGCGCCCTGAAGACGATCAGGGAGCCGGGCCTCGACAAGGACGACGTGCTCGATTTCGTGCACCGCTACAGCAAGGCCCTTCTCATCCAAGCCAAGGGCCACGGATGGAAGGTGAACCCGGAAGCGGAGAAGCACCGGAAGGCTGGCACGAACGTCCCAAGCGACTGGTACTCGGAGGACGTGGACGACCTGGACGAGGCTCGGCCCTACGATCCGGAGGAAGACCCGCGCCGGGCGACCGATCTCAACCTCTACAAGCTCCTCGCTATGGTGCAGGACGTCGGAGGCGAGAGGAAGCTGGGCAAGGGGGCCTTCAAAAAGGTCGCTGCGGTCAAGCGCGAGATGACCAAGCGCGGGCTCCCGAAGAAGATGCCGCCGAAGTCGGCGTTCCATCGTGGCTACATTCAGGACAAGCGACTGCTCAACCCGAAGGCCCCGGGCGGCGGCATCCGGGCCGAGGACGTGGACGCAGAGCAGACCGAAGCCAAGATGACCATGAAGACCGGCGGCCTGACGTTCAAGCGCAGCCTGTCCGGCTGGGAGACCATGGTGGGAGGCGTCCACTACACCGCGAAGAAGGAAGGCGGCAAGTGGGCGCTCTACAAGTGGCCGAAGGGCTCGAACCGCACCCCGGTCGCGACGGGCGCCACGCTCGGCAAGGCGATCCAGACGGCGAACCTGTCCGAAGACGCGGACGACCTCACCGAAGCCCCGAGGTACCGCGCCGGTCAGAAGATCAAGGTTCCGAAGGGGAGCCGGTGGCCGGGCGAGATGGACACCTACAAGATCATCCGCGTCTACCCGACCAAGGATGACGCGGTTGGCCCCTTCCCCTCGACGCTCACTCGCCTGATCAAGAAAGGTGAGGGAGCGCTGCTCGGAGAGCTACTTCCCGGCAAGGGCGAGAAGAAGGAGAAGGGCGGAATCTCCGGCCCGAGCGATACCGGCGGGTACTGGAAGCCGGCGTACTACATCCTGTACGTCGGCAAGGATGGCAAGCAAGAGGGCGGGCCTGTCTCCCTGAAGCCGCATCAGTACAAGCGGGCGATGAGCTACCAGTACAGCGAGAGCGTGGAAGACCTCGCTGAGAGCGTGCCCCCGAACGCGAAGAAGATGGTGGACTGGCTCAACAAGGCCCTGAAGGGCAAGGCCAAGGCCCACTACGACAGCGAATTCGGTGATGGCGGGGTTCGCATCGGGTTCTCCGAGCCGAAGGGCGCGCACCACCTGGAGAAGTGGGCAGTGCTCCCGAGCGGCTTCATCAACGTCATGCGGAGCGACCCGGGCAACATCGGGCGCGCGGTGGGGGACGTCTCCAAGGCGTTCAAGGCGTGGGTGAAGAAGGAGTTTGGAGAGGCGGTCGAGCCCCGAGCCGTGGCTGACGGCGCCGTGATCATCACGGAGGATGTGCGCCGGTTCAACGTGCTGGCCGGCGTGGCTCCGCTCCCTCCCCGCCGCCTGGAGGAGCGGAAGATCGGCCTGAAGCGCTGGATTCGGGACAACCGGGCTGAGATCGATCAGATGATCAAGCAAGCCTACCCGTCCCTGCGGAACCGCAAATTCAGCGACAGCGACCGCGAGGAGTGGGTCATGAACGACGAGGGGCTCTACCGCTGGGCGGAGTCCGAAGGCGTCAACGTCTAGCGCGAGAGACGGACGACTGCGAGGAGTGACGGACGATGGACATCGTGGAGAGGACGTGGAACGAGCTAGGGTACAGCGTGGAGGCTACGGGCTATCGGGTGTGGGTTCGTACCCTGCCCCATCCGAGGAAGATCGGGAGCATCTGGCTTCCACCGAAGGCGGCGAGCTTCCATGGCGAGCTACCGCACCTGCGGACGATCTTCGCGGTGGTTCTGAGCGCTGGCCCGAGGGGTGTGGCGCAGGAATTGAGGCCAGGGGACATCGTAGCCTTCAAGCGCCTGGAGTTTGCGTGGTGGGCGAAGCTGGAGCCGACGCAGACCGATGAGTACGGCGGAGACGAGGAGTACGTCGGGTACATCGACGCCAACCACATCGTCTACGTCGTGGAGGAAGCCGATGGCGTTCGAGTCGCACAGGATCTTGAGCCAGTTGCGGCGGCTGTCTGAGGCTGCCCCGAGCACGCCGGTCGGCACCATGGTCGGCTGGAAGGCCGCCGGCAGCGAGGTCTACGGCGTGGTGATCGGCAGGAGCGGGAAAGACCTTCTGTGCCTGACGACCTACGACAAGACCCTGGAGAAGGACAAGGGCATCCGCCTCTATCGTGACGAGGCTATGTCAGGCAAGCTCCCGATGGTGACTCCGACCGTCCGGATGAGCCTCCAGCGCGTCCCGGCGGCCAAGGCGTTCACGCGCTCGCGACTGACGGGCTCGGCCCTGAAGCCCTACGTGCAGGCAGCTTCGGTGCTTCAGATGGAGGAAGCCACGCGGTGGATTCAAGGCGCCGTGAAGAAGCCCGGCCGGCTGCGGAAGATCCTCGGCGTGTCCAAAGAGGATTGGGAGGCGCTATCGAAGGAGAAGAAGCTGGCCATGATCAACCAAGCGCTGGCCGGCGACCCAGATGATTCCGAGCGCGGTGCCCTGCTCCTCGGCAAGCGGTTCATCGGGGGCGAATTCAAGCGCAAGGGAAGGAGCGAGGACATGGACTTCACCACCGTCAACGCGAAGCTGGAGGGCATCCGGCAATCTCTCACCGAGGGACGGGTGCTGGCCGAGGACGCGGCGGAGAGCGCCTTCAGGCAGGAGCTTCGCACGTGGGCCGCGAACGAATTCGAGGGCTTTCTCAAAGACCTCGACAAGAAGATGCTGGCGATCAAGAAGGGGAAGTGGCCGACGCACGGCATGGAGTACGCCGTCACGCGCTACCGCCCCGGGAGCATGACACACGAGGACTTCATTGACGAGGTGATGGACCACTACCTCGCGTGGCGCAGCAACATGAAGCACGCGGCCAAGACGGAGTAGTCCTGTGTCCCGAGTCACGATCGACCTCTCAGCGCTCAAGAGCGACCTGGCCGGTGAAGCCGAGGACATGGCTCAACGGACGTTCACCGATCAGAAGAAAGCTCTCAAGAGCGGACTCACCCGAGACCGCATCGCGAATCGCCTCACGCAGGCGTTGGGTGCCCACGTGTCCGAGAAGGGCAAGATCGGAGAGCACCCGGAGATCGTGGCTTACAGGAATGGGGAGAAGAATCTGGGGAAGATCCTCACCCTGCTCATGGACGTGGACGACTACCGGCTGGCCCACGACCTCCGAAAGGACATGCTGTCCCTGTCGAAAGCGGAGGCAGGGCACGAGACCTACGACGAGATCCTGAAGGGCTACATGCTCGGCGTAGACGTCGTGATGAAAGACACGGAGAAAAACGCCAAGCGGGTTGCCAAGGCGCTCGAACAGGCGGCCCGAAGGGTCCGGGAGTGGGGCAACCACTCGCTGTCCGTCAAGCCGGTCTACGACCTCCAGGACATGGACTACGAGCACGGCGTCGGGTCGTTCAACGTGATCATGCAGCCGCACAACCTCAACTTCACGGTCTTCACGGACGCGAAGCTGGAGATGGGTGACGTGCTGGACGCCGGAGACCCTGAATTCTTCCACGATCCACAGGCCGAGATGAATTATTTCGACCTCGTGAAAGAGATCGAAAAGCCGGGCTCGTCATCGAAGCCTGGCAAGAACCTGACGCTCTGGACGGCGCGACCCACCAAGGATCGAAAACTCTACCTCCACGCGAAGCACGTGCCGTCCAACATCTTCCTCACGACCGACATGCACCGGGCCTCTGGGATCGCGCACGACCTCGGGGCCGGAGAGGTGCGCGATCTGTGGAAGATGGTGATCAACGAGTTGCATCTGATGAAGACCCTGGAGGCAGGGCGGATCAAGGACTACCAGACGATCGGGAAGAAGCAGGTTCCCGTGGTCCGCACCATCCTCGTCGCAGAAGGGGAGGCCGATATGAGCATCTACCAGCGGGCGCTCCCGCTCTTGCAGGAGCTACAGGCGCAGATGGGCGAGCGAAAGCTCCCCCTGGAGGAAGCGGACACCATCGAGGAGCGCACCCGTGGCGCGCTCCATTGGGTGAAGCAGAAGTACGGCGCCGCCAAGGCGGCAGCACACCGCGCGTTCCTGAAGATGGTCCGCAAAGATCCGGCCGCGCACCGCCGGAAGATGCGCCAGGACAAGAAATACCACCGGATGCACAAGTGGCACGACGCGCTCATGCGCCGGACCGCCCGGAAGGGGTGGAAGCGAGAAGCGGTTGCGGCCGGCGGCGACTACCGGCCCTACTGCGACTTCGGCTCGCAGGCGTTCTCCCGGTACCTGGAGGCCAACCCGGACATCGACCCCGAGGAATTCGGGAGGTTCGTGACGGCCTACAACCGGGCCGACCGTGACTCTGGCGAGTTGGAGGACATCGCCGCCGACGAGATCGCTCGCCTCGGTCAGGAGTTTGCGGCCAAGATGGGGCTGGAGGAGCGCGACCCGGGCCAGGCGTTCATGGACCTGCCGTTCGAGCTTCGCGTGACCGAGCGCAGTGACCCGTCCTCCATGAAGGTGCAGACGCTCATCTTCTCCAAGGACCGATTCACCCGGAAGTCAGCGGTGAAGTGGGCCACGAGCCACGGGTTCACGGCGAGCAAGGTGGACGAGAAGGAGAACACCTTCCGCATCCGCCAGAAAGACCCCGGCCAATTCGAGACCTTCCGCACGATCACGTTCAAGCCGGGCCTGAAGGCGGTCGTCGCCAAGGTCTAGCCTTTGCTCTTGACTAACAAACTCCTATCTGGTACGCCTCTGTGAATGAGCAGCACAAAACGGGGCGGCCAGCGCTCTGAAGCCGACAACTATCCGACGCCCTTCTGGTGCACGCACCGCTTCATGGAGCGTGTGCCGCTGCCGACCCATGGCATCTGGTACGAGCCCTGCGCCGGAGACGGATCGATCATCCAAGCGATGAACGTCCGGAAGGAATACCGGCAGTGGTGGGCGAACGAGATTCGAGAGGAAGAGAAGCCGGTTCTGGGCATGGTCACGCCCCGCGACGGCGTGGTCACGATCGGGGACATCCTGGACCCCTCAACCCCGCTGCCTCCAAGCGACGAGGTGACGGTGGTGAAGACGAACCCACCCTACCGGATCGCGTGGGAGCTACTGCACAAGATGTTGCGGGAGTTTCCCAAGGCGTACATCGCGCTCCTGCTCAGGGTCAACTTCTACGCCTCGGAAGGTCGCCACGGCTTCATGAGCAAGTACGCCCCGGACATCCACGTCCTGCCGAACAGGCCGGGCTTCAAGGGCTGGGGAAAGACCGACAGCCCGGAGTACGGGTGGTTTCTATGGCCGCCGATGCCACGTGCGCGCACGCAGGGGATACACGATCTGCTGGACCTCACGCCGGTCGAGGAGCGGAAGCGCGTTCCCGATGCTCCGATCATCTATCCGGTGGAGGCGTAGAATGTGCTCCTGTGGCGAAGCGAGGCCAGCCGGCGGAGAGCATGCCGCCTGTCAGCGATCCAAGGTGGGCGGAGTGGTCCGCCCCGCTCCTGGAGTACCTGACGGAGGCGCCCCGGACGTGGAAGCAACTGGAGAGGTGGCGCAAGTCCCAAGGTGTCAGCGGCTTCCTGTTCCGCAACTGCCTTGCCTGGCTGGAGGACGCGGGGGTTGCCCTGTCTGAGGGGAAGGGCAAGCGAGTGAAGTGGACGGCGAGAAAACTCGGAGAGGAGACGGACGATGGCGATCAGATTCAAGAACGTGATGGTGCTCTGTGATGCGTGTGAGAAGGGGCCGTTTCAGCATCGCATCACGGCCGAGACGAGCGCGGCTCTGGTCGATGGCCAGCTTCGCATTCTCATGCCGCATGGCTGGACGCAGGACGGAGACACGCTGATCTGCCCGACGTGCACCGAAGCGAAGGCACTGGCGAAGGTTCACGAGGCGGAAGTGCCGGACCCGGCCAACGACCCCCCGGCGCTCAAAGAGACGCGAGAGGCCCGGCTGGAGACCATGAAAGAGGTGGTCCGCGCCGACCTGGAGGAGCGAGAGGCTGAATTCCCCGAGCTACGGGATTTCGTGCGCCAGTTGGTCCTGAAGGACGGCGACGTGCCGGACTTCCTCGGCCACATCGGGGACGCGCAGGTCAAGACCGAGGTGAGGGTTCGCGGCAATTACGTCGAAATCTCCTTCGGTTCCGGCTTCGGTCCGTGGCTCAAGGGGGAGGGCATCGGGCAGGGAATGTCGTTGACGCTCTGCCACGACAACCTGGAGATCGTGGACCCCCCAGCATTCGTGGATCGACAGGTGCTCGATTGGGTCCAGAATTGCCTCCGGACGATGACGCCTGCCGAGGTATCAGGTAGCGACGAGCCTGTGGCACAGTGAGGAAGATCGGCTATACTGCCCCACCTTTGGGGTGGACACGATGTTGGAGACGAGGAGTGAAGTCCGCACCCTGTTCGGGAGAGCGGAGACGAGAGCAACGGACTCGCGGCGGAGCCAAGTGGCCGCTGCGAGCTACCTGTACCAACTGGCGGAGCAAGTACGCGCCGGGACGGTGCAGGATTTCGACGTCCGGTGGGCTTCCCACGGAGACGTCGAGGCGAGCGTGACGCCCAGGCGGTAAGCTCCCGGGCGTCGAGGAGACGACGATGGCGAAGAAACCGCAGAAGAAGGCCCCCGTCGATGCCGGCGGAGACCCCCTGTACGACAGCCTGCCTGAAGTGCCGCACCAGCCGTCGCCGGCCAAGGCAGCCAAGAACGTCGCGGCGACCAAGCCGCCGGCCCTGCGCCAGCGGTTCGAGGGCGCCCCCATGGACGACTCAGAGGACGACCCGCTCTCGGACGATGGCGGCGGTGGCGTGGTCATCCCGGACTACGATGAGGGCTACAGCCCCCCGACTGGTCCCAAGACCGTGGAGGACGACTTCGCGGGCGGGCATGCGGCGTCTGCGATCCGCATGGCGTTCATCGGTGCCGGACAGGGTGGGGGGCGCATCGCGCAGTCGTTCTACGACTTCGGCTACCGGCGCGTGTGCGTGTGCAACACGACCTCCCAGGACATGGAGTCGCTGACGATCCCAGGGAAGCTGGTCATCGGCAACAACCGGGGCGGCGCGGGGAAAGACCCGGAAGAGGGAAAACTCGCTGCTCAGGAGTCCTACGAGGATCTGATGGACCTCATGATGCGCTCGTTCGGAGAGGGCGTGGAGCACATCTACATCTGCGTCGGCGGTGGCGGGGGCTCCGGGACGGGCTCGTGGCCGGTCCTGCTCGACGCGGCTCGGGAGTACGCCAAGAGCACGAACGTCGAGAAGCCCTTCGGCAAGCACCTCGGCGTGATCATGAGCCTGCCGAAGCGCTCCGAGGGCTCACGTGTCCAACGCAACGCGCACGCCGCGATCACGGACGCGCTATCGAAGCTCAACCGAGGGCTCATCTCCAGCCTGGTCATCGTGGACAACGCGAAGATCCACGAGCTATACCCGGGCCTGCCGGTCAAGCAATTCTGGACGGTGGCCAACCGCAACTTCGCGGCGGTCCTCCACACGTTCAATCTCCTGGCTGCTCAGGACTCGGAGTACAACACGTTCGACCGGGCCGACCTCCGAGGCGTGGTGCAGAACGGCCTCATGGTCTTCGGCATGACGCGCGTGGAGCGCTGGCACGGCCGGGAGGACATATCGAAGGCGGTCCGGCAGAACCTCAAGGGCACCCTGCTCGCGGACGGCTTCGATCTGAGCAAGGCGAACATGGCCGGCGCCATCGTCCTGGCTCACGATGAGATCCTGTCCGAGATACCCATGGAGAACATCGACTACGCCTTCAACTCGCTCGGTCGGGCGCTGGGGAACGAGGGCATCACGCTCCACAATGGCATCTACGAGAGCAAGGGCCAGGTGACGATGCGGGTCTTCACGATCATCTCTGGCCTGGAGGCCCCGCAGAGCCGCATTGACGAGCTAGACCAACTGGCTCGCTAACCCCTCAATCCCCGGGGAGTTTTCATCCCCGCCTCTTCGCGCTACCATGTAGCCGTGGCTGGTCAACAGGAGTGGGAGTCCGAAGTGACCCCGCCTCGACCGCAGCCGTTGTGGAAGCTATATGTGGACGGGCAACTGAAAGCCCTGTACGGAATCGAGAAACGAGCGAGCGGCACGAGGCAGGCGAAGCTCTACGCATGGGTGGGAGCCCACCCAAGGCGGCGTCGTCGCGCCTCTTGATCCTGGTCTCGAAAGCTCGATCCATGCTATAGAGGATGGCTATGGGCGTACCGACGATCAACACGAGCACGTGGCGGTTGCCGAAGCGGGGACACTCCTCGCCCGAGAAGACCTTCACGGATGAGATGTACCGGGCCAAGGGTCTGCCCGTAGCCCCGACGCCGACGACTGGCGGCTCTGGCCTGCCTGTTCTCGACACCTCCGAGTGGAGACTCCCTCCGAAGGGGGCCGCGCTCACCGAGGGGAAGAAGCGGCAGCCCCACAAGTCGTTCGAGGTGGAGCTTTCCGACGAGGAATTCGATGACCTCGGGGACGACTACGACCCCAGCGACTTCTCCGACCTGGAGAGCGACTACGATGGGGACATGGACGAGATGTGCGGCGCTTCCCACGGGAAGAAGAAGCGCAAGCGGAAGGGCCAGCCACCCATGGCCGAGGCCGGCTGCGCTGGCGGGAAGAAGGGGAAGAAGTCCTACCTGGTCAAGCGCAAGGGCGCCGGCATGCCCGAAGAGGACACTCGCTCTGTCCAGCGTCGGCTCGCTGGCCTAGAGATGGACGAGCACCTGGAGTTTGCGACCGGCGCCCCGCACCGCCGCCTCCCGGAGCAGGCCGAGGCCCCGTTCCGGCCCGAGCGGCGGGAGCCCCTGTTCGAGGACAACCGGCAGAACGCGCTTCCGTCCGAGCAGGCGGCGCTGGCGGGCCTGACCGAGCGCGCCCCGCTGCCTCACCCGATGCACGACACGAGGCCCCTGAGCACTCCGAGAGCCCACGGCGTCCTGGACGACGGCAAGGACTCCGGCGAAGCCTACGTGGAGCAGGTGCTCGCGGAGTCGCGCTGGTTCTTTCGCGACTTCGGAGACCTCGCCATCGGTGAGCGCCCTTTCGGAGAGGCCCCGGGCGGTAGAGCAGGACCGTGGCGGGGCTCCGAGGATGAACCGGCCGAGACGCCAGTGGTGCGGCACGGCAAGGTCAAGGGCGCGGTAGGCGACGAGCCGGAGGACGACGACGAGGACGAGAAGAAGCAGCCCCCGCCGGCCAAGGGCAAGCCGAAAGCTCCCCCAGAGGAAGAGGAGCCGGAAGAGGAGCCCGAGGGCGACGAGGAAGACGAGGACGAGGAAGAGGAGACCTCCGAGGCCAAGCGGCCGAAGATGCTCAAACCGGCCTACATGGACATGCTCATGACCCTGCCGATCAAGGTAGGGCAGCAGCCGAACCGAGCACGTGGGCAGAAGACCAAAGCCCAGATGTTCTCCAAGCTGTTCAAGTCCGGCTACATCGCCTTGAAGAAGGGCGGCGGCACTTACATCCTCACCCCGAAGGGTGAGAAGATGGTGGCCCTGTGGATGGCTCATCCGCCGATGATCGAGGCCGAGGAGACCCGCGCCGGCCGCGCGGCCCGGGGGTTGGGCGGTCGCCTGAAGGCGGCTGGCGAGCGGATGCGATCGGGCAGTGCTGCCTCCAGAGCCAAGCACGGGCTCCACGTCCACCTGCGGAAATTCGCCAAGAAGCACGGCATCGACATCGAGAAGCACTTCCACGGCTCCGACGAGGACGGGAAGACCAAGCCCCACGTCCCGAAAGCTCCCAAGAAGAAGGCCAAGGCGAAGCCGACGCACGCGGCTCCGACCAAGCGACATTCCGGCCCGCTCACCAAGCACGCTCCGGTCCTCCACGGACCGCAGATGAAGAAGCACAAGTAGCTACACGCACCTACACTTCCCGACAAATCGACATGGGCTCGCACGTTTGCCATTGACAGCCGATCTTCGGTGCGCTAGGCTGGGTATTGACGGTCGGGGATGCGTTCCCCGAAGGAGAGTCAGATGGCCAAATCGAAGCAGGTTCCCTTGAAGGTCCAGTACCACCTCATTCAGAAGCGCTCGCTCGCTCCGAGCCCCGCAGCGTTCAACGACGCGGTGCGCGCGATCCTCGCGGGCGCGGGTATCACGGAGCCGACCCCGGAGCAGTGGGTTCAGGGCGCCAAGGCCGTCTCGTTCCCTTGCGCGCGGTGCGCGGGCACGGGCCAATTCATCACGCAGGTCGTCAACGGCAAGCCGACCGGCCCCGGCGGCATCTGCTACCGCTGCGACGGCAAGGGCCGGCAGAACGACGCCGACCGCCGCCGCAACTACGGCTACGACAGCTACGCCTTCGCGAAGGCCGCGCACGCCATGATGGGTGGCTCGGACGCCGACGCCGCGTAGCTCACCGGCCCCGGGGGCGATCTCGGGGAGGTGGGGGTGAGAAATCTTCGCTCGGGGTGTCAGGAATCGGGCTCCCCGGGCGTCTATAGGATGGATGGCCGATGCGTTCGGCCATGGAGGCACCATGATCGACTTCTCAGAGCACGACCGACTCCGCTGGCGCTACATGACGAGCGACCTCGAATCGCTCCCGACGCTGTGCGAGGGCCAGGCGGAAGACCTGAAGGTGGAGACGACGCTCGCAGACGGCACGCCTGCGCGCGTGTGGCTGTCCCGCTGCGGCGTGGAAGACGGCGAGCCGTGGGAGAACACGGTGAGCCTGGAGACGCGCTCAGAGGGCCGCTGGGCGACCGTGCTGCGGTGGAACGGAGACGACCCCGTGGAGTGGGCCGAGACCGAATAGGAGACGCCATGCAGAGCCAGATATCGTTCTCGTTCGAGCACGAGGGGGAGACCTACGTGGTCTACGGCATCGCCGGCTGGGAGGGGTTCGTGGAGCCCCAGCAAGCGCCGGACCCGGACTGCCCGAAGTGCCACGGCGAAGGCGTGGAGAAGATCGGCTACGAGCCCCCCGACGAGTGGAACGAGACCGGGGAGGACATCTACGACGGCTGCGATTGCTGGCGGGACGTCCCCGGCACCGGCCGGGCCGGCTACCCGACGTTCGAGGCCGAGGAGATCGAAGGCCCGGATGGGGAGTACCTGACCGACGAGCAGGTGGTCGAATTCGTCGCGGCGGTGGGGGTGAAAGCTCTCGCCCTGGCGGCTGACGAGATGGTCGATGCTTGTCAAGGATGAGGTCATCGAGTAGGCTCGATCGCGAGCCTCGGGAGGTAGACGATGGGTTTCGAGAGCGATGCTTCAGTCGTGCGCGAGTTGGAGCTATTCATCGACAACGACGCGCAGTTGCATCGGCAACAGTACGTGCCGATCCTCAAGAACCTCATGACCAAGCACGGCCAAGGCCGCTACAACCGCGCGCTGGCCGTGAAGCTGTTCATGTACCTCGTGGACAACGGCGCGAAGAAGTACGCCAAGGAGCACGGCGGCCCCGGCGGCTCCCCCTGGCACCAGATGTTCCCCAAGCCGATCCGCGTGAAGGTCGCGGAGTCCCTGCGCGACTCGTTCGAGGACGAGGCCGAGTTGGGCAACTACGACGAGTACATCCCGAAGAAGTACCAGGGCAAGGTCTCCGGCAAGACGATCAAGGAAGGCCAGGAGCCCGAGGGTGAGCCCGTGGACGAGGACGGACCGCTGTTCTCCGGCGGGACGCGGCAAGCTCTCTCCGAGGCTGCGGGGTCCAAGCGTGGGTACGCAGCGCTCCCGGGGCTCCAACGGACGGCGCAGTACGTCCAGGACACCGTGTATCTCAGCAAGAAGATGCACGAGGCGTTCAAGGCCAACGACGAATCCAAGGCCAAGTCCCACATGCGCGGCATGCTCGCCGCCCTCGAATTGGGCCTGAAGGGCATGGGCATCGAAGAAGCCTCTCGCCTCGTCTCCCAGGCTCAGAAGCTCGTCAAGTAGGGAGGACCGCGATGCTCAGGCACACCACGGTATCCTCGGTCGGTCTCAGGAAAACTCTCCTGGCCGAAGCCTACAAGGGCTGGGAGAAGAGGATGGCTGGGATCGGTCCGGCTGCACTCAAGGCCCCGAAGCTGGACAAAGCAGTGCTCCGTCGCCTGGACAACTACCTCATCCATGTGGAGGAGAGTGTGGCCGAGGCGCGAAGGGCGATGAACCTGCTCAAAGCGGCCGGCTCCCCGGCTTCGATCAAGATGCACGATGGCCGCGCAGCGTGGGCAGTCCTACTGAATGGTTTCAAGGGCGCCCTGTCATCCGCCACAACCGGGTACAACGCCCTCAAAGCGTAGACGAGGTTCACGATGGACTGGAGACGTTCCGATCCTCTCAAGCAAGGAAAACTCAGGTACGCCAAGGAATTGGGGTACCGCATGCAGCAGTGGCACTCCAGCGCGGGAGACCCGATCTACGCGGTGGGCTCCTTCATCTCCGGCGGGCACATGGAGACGCCCGAGCGTGTCCAGGCCGCGATCGATGAATTCGAGAAGATCCTCCATTGGGCCAAGGGCGGCGACCGCCAGGACGTGGAGAAGATCATCCGCGACCTGAAGAAGGGCCTGAAGGAGAGCGCCGACGAACCCGAGGGCGAGGAGCTTTCCGAGAAGGTCCGCCGCCGGCAGCGCCGAGGCGAGCCCAAGCGCATCCTCCGGCGCATCATGGGTCAGGTCGCGCAGAAGCGACTTCGGGAGAAGGCATGCGCCATGGAGGGCAACTCGCTCGGCGCCTGCTCCCGGTTCGAGACCTTCCTCCGGGCGCAGTTGGCCACGGGGAAGAAGGTCGGCCGCAACGCGATGGTGAAAGAGCTATCGTCGCACTGGTACACGTCGCTGCCGAAAGAGACGATGGACGCCGTGCACGACTACGCCATCGCGCTCGCCAAGGCCGGGAACAAGGAAATCGAGCAGGGCTCCATGGATTGGGGCGAGAGCGTCTCCCACCTGCGGCGCACGATCGTCACGGAGGCGGGGATGCGGAGGACCGTGACCGAGGCCAGGCGCCCGCTCTCCTACTACCCGGGGATCAAGCCCCGGAAGCCGCAACCCGCTGTCGGAAAGCTCGCCACCTACGCGATCAAGGGGAAGGCCGGCATCGAGGTCAGCCAGCGCGGCTACATCGTCACTGTCAAGACGGACAAGGGTGTGAAGGATATCGTCTACATCCACACCCGAGATTTCGACAACGAGGACGCCGCCTACGCCGAGGCCAAGCGGATCGCGCTGTCGATCGACAAGGGCCACTGGTCCGGCGGCCGAGATGACCACCCGAGCAGGCGCATCCGGGAGATCCGGGTGAAGGGCAAGGTCATGACGGTCGAGCACGACAAGTAGACACACCATGTCCGATGCCGCCCCGCCCACGGTCTGCCAGGCCGAAGGATGTTCCGCTCCGCCCGAATTCGTCTGTGACGCCTGGATCATGACGCCCCCGACGCGCGGGTTCCTGACCGACGAGGTGTGCCTGTGCGCGAAGTGCGCGGAGAGGTTCGAGACGGACAAGCGCATCTCGGTCATCCTCTACCCGGACAATCTGGACCTCGTATCGGCGGCCAGGTGGCGGGACTGAAAAACTCCCTCCCAGGGGTTGACACGGCTCTCGGGCGACTTACCTTGCCAGCATGACCCGCTCATCCTGCCATTGACAGCCAGCCCCCCGAGGGCTCCGCTGTCGGAACACCCGACCTCGTAATCACCCCGCCGCGTGCGTTCGTGCGCGATGGTATCCTTTGCATGGGTAGCTCAGTGGTAGAGCGCCTGGACCCGAACCTGCTTCGGCAGGAGAGGGGCCGGGAGGCCGGTGGTTCAAGTCCATCCCCATGCACTCCAGGGCGTGTAGCTCAGGCTGGCAGAGCACCCGGTGTAATGAGCCGGGAGGCCGTGTGTTCGATCCACACCGCGCCCAAACTCTATGCGGTCGGGAGGGCCGACCTGTCCCCGGGGCTCCGGGTAGCGCAGATGTTCCACGCGCTCCGGCAGTACGCCTCGGAGTACCCGTTCGTGGAGAGCGAGTGGTTCCGCAACTCGAACACCATCGTTCTCCTGGAGGCCCCGGACGGGGAGGCCCTCTCCGACCTCGCTTCCCGAGCCCGCGCGAAGGGCGTCACGGTCACGGAGTTTTCCGAGCCGGACTTCCTGGACGTCGGGCTCACTGCGCTCGCCCTCGGCCCCGATGCTCGGAAGCTGGTTTCGTCCCTCCCGCTGGCGCTTCGAGACCCACATCCACCTACAGGGGGGTGATCTCCGGCCGATCTTTTTTCTCGTTTGCCATTGACAGCCGCGCCGATCTGTGCGAAGCTGGTTCTCAGATGGCCGATGACTTCGGCCAGGGAGGCAACATGCAGACACTCAGGTCCGACACCCGAGAGGCCGAAGGGCTCCCCTACTCCGTCAACCTGTGGGGCTCCGATCCCCAGGAAGGCAACGACGACTGCAACACGGGCGGCGACTACGCCACGCGCGAAGAGGCGCTGGCCGTCTACAACAACCCGTGGAGCGACTTCAACCCGACCTTCTCCGCGTGCACGGCGTACATCGAGATCGACGGTCCGGACGTCTACGACTCCAGGCCCAACCCCGACTACGCCGGCCCGACGTGCGACGACGACTCGGACTGGATCGAAGAGATGGCCCGGCAGAACGGCATGGCGTTCGGCTGCCAGGGCTACAACGACACCTACGGCTGGTAGGGAGGAGCGCGCGAGAAATCTTTACCCCGGCTGTCAGAGAAGGCGGTTCCGGGGCGTCTAGGGGGCAGATGGCCGATGACTTCGGCCAGGGAGGCAGCGATGGCGACGTACTACCAGACGATCAAGAGCTACGACAAGTGCGAGCCCGACGAGCACAACGTCCTCAACAACCCGGCAAGCGTGGAGATGCACTTCTCCTCGTACAACGATCTCGTCAAGCGCTTCGGCAGGAAGATCAAGGCTGCCGGCGGGACGTACACCGCGTGCCGTGGGCGCCGCACCACGCGAACCGTGTGCCTGTCGCTCAGGGACGACACGCGCGCTCTGATCAACGCGCTCGTGAACGCCTACGGCGGACCCAAGACGCCGATGATCGCCAGAGGTACGGGCGTTCGAGGGTCGATGGCGTGGATGGACGTCCACTACGTCCACAAGAACGACGACGACCCCGTGGGGACGTTCCTGGGCCTCTACTGGCAGGCCGTCCGGCAAGCGATGGACCGGGGCATCTGCAACATCCACGAGGGCACTCCGCCCGAGCCCGACCACCTGCTCTACGCCCGGCGCCGACAGGCGAGGGCGGACGAGCGAGTGAACGCGGCGCGGGACGCCCTGGCAGAGGCCAAGGCCGCGCAGAAGGCGGCCTACGAGGAAGTGTGGCGGCTGGAGAAGCTGGGGGAGTAGGGCCGCGAAATCTTCGATGGAGGAGACGATGGACGTCACGACGAAAGTGGAAGACACGCGCATCGCGGACCTGCTCTGCTGTGCGTTCGAGGGCGGCGTGGGCTACTGGTGTGTCATCACCGGCTACCGCGCGCCGGCCGAGCCCCGGAGCATCTGGGGAGAGGGCACCGTCTACAAGCACGTGGACTACCCCTTGACGGGCGGGGCGGTCGTGTGTCAGGTCAACGACGAGGACGACCCGGCCGACCTCGTGCTCGACCGGGAGGCCGTGGATCGCGGGCTGCGACTCATGGCGGAGAAGTACCCGAAGCATTGGGCCGACTTCATCTCCGAGAACGAGGACGCCATCACGGGCGACGTGTTCGTCCAGTGCGCTCTCCTCGGAGAGATCGTGTACGGGTGAGATGAGTCCTGACGCGAAGTTGCTTCTGGAGCTAAGAGAGCGCGGCTTCATCGACGCTGCGGATGCTCTGGAGGTCTGCGGCCGGTGTTGGCGACGAGCCGACCGCGCACTGAGGGAATTGACACGCGATGGCGTGTTGAAGAAGGCGGACGGCCGGGCGAGGCGGAAGTCACGCTGGACGTTCGTGGGTTGACAATCTTCCGGTTAGCTGGTACGGCTGATCGGGCAAGGGAGAGGCCGGAAGGCGGCCTCTAGGACGCAAGCGAGGAGAACGGACAATGGGCGGACAAGCATTCAAGGCTCCCAGGACGAACGTGTTCCACGTCGATCCCAACGAGTTGGTCATCGTCGGCGGCGACGGGCCGAACGACACCGACAAGAACGACGAGGACGGCAACCTGCACTTCCTCTACGACGAGCGCGTGGAGATCCCACTCAACGAGGCGTTCGTGGCCAACGTGATGAGCCTCGGCGTCAAGAAGAACGTGATCGTCCACAAGATCGGGGAGCGCGGGTACGTGGTGGACGGGCGCCAGCGGGTGCGCGCGGCCAGGGCCGCCAACCGCAAGCTGGCCGAGATGGGCGAGCCCACTCTTCGCGTGCCGATCGTGGCACAGAAGGGCGAGGAGTCGCTCCTCATGGCCATCGGCGTCTCGACCAACGAATTCAACCACGAGGACTCGCCCCTCAACAAGGCGCGCAAGGCCCAGCGGCTCCGCGACCGGGGGCTGACCGACGAGGAGATTGCCACGACCTTCGGTGTCTCGACCAAGGCGATCTCGAATTGGGAGAAGATGCTCTCTCTGAGCGCTCCCGTGAAGAAGGCGGTCGTCTCCGGCCAGGTCTCCGCGAGCGCGGCGGCCCAGCTTCACGACCTGCCGGCGGCCGAGCAGAAGGCCCAACTGGACGCGCTCATCGAATCGTCCAAGGCCAACGGAGGCAAGGCGCCGACGATCAAGCAAGCCAAGACGGCGGCGAAGAAGGCGAAGGGAGAGAACACGAGCACGGCGCCATCGAAGAAGGTGCTGCGCTACATCGTGGACACGCGGAAGGATCACGAGGTGCTGTCGGACGATTTCGTGGCCGGCGTGGCGTTCGCCATCGGCCTCCGTGACCCGAAGTCGATCAACGGGCTCACGGCGGTCCTGAAGGCGGCTGCGGACGCCAAGGCCGCGAAGAAGGCGAAGAAGGGCGACGGCGCGAAGAAGGCCGGTCCGAAGGTCGCGAAGAAGCGCGGCGCCCCCGCCTCCGCCTGAAGTCCTCCCCGACCTCCCGACCCACAACCCGAATCCCGGACAACCGATGCGAATCACGAGCAAGAGACAGATGTACGCGATGCTTCGACAGGGAAAACTCGGTAACACGCTCCGGACATGGGACACGGAGGAGCAGTACCTCGCCTCGGGCTTCCGGGGGCGCACAAGCCTGCGGTGCCGACACCCGGGCGTGACGTTCCGCCATGGCATGACCCACGAGGACGCGCTCCGCGCCGGTCGCGAGTGTTTCGAGGGCTGCAAGCCGGAGGACTTCATCTACTGCGAGGCGGCTCCCGATTGGGAGTGCACCTTCCAGGGCGAAGTCCAGCGAGGGCTCTACGGTCTGGACCTGTTCTGGTCCACCAAGAAATCGAACCACCGCATCGCCATGCAGAACGCGAAGCAGACGCACGGCGTGGCGGCGCTCACTCTCCTGCAAACTCACCTGGACCCGCAGGACTTGGACGATCTGATGGCGCTGCTCGACCTGTACGAGGGCTGCGTGATCGAGTTTTCCGTATTCCGGGTCACGCTGGGGCAGATGAACCGCCGGATGATCGTGTGGGAGGTCCGTCACTACTGACGAACCGCATCGGCTCCCGCCTTCCGCCTCGCTCCATGAACCACCCCTTGCCGCGTCCGCCGAGGGTCTGGACAAGGGACACCATGGCTCTCCGAGGGTCGAGGTCTCCGCACGTGAAGATGTCGGCCGCGTAGTAGCCTAGCTCGGGGTAGGTGTGGATGGAAGCGTGCGACTCCGCCAGCCCGATCAAAGCGGTCACGCCCTGCGGCTCGAACGAGTGGTACCAGGAGTGCAGGAGCGTGGCTCCGGCCTTCTCACAGGCGGCTTGGAGGGCCGCCAGAACCTCTTTCTTGTCGTTGATCCGATCGGGGTCTGCGCCCCAGACGTCCACCACCACGTGCCGGCCGACAATCGCCATGATCGGACTCTACCGGATAGGGAGTTTTCCTACCAGGCGGGGCTCCGGAACCGGGTTCCTGCGACCACTGGTCCCGCCTACACCGTCGCACACTATCCGACAAAAATGCACGGGGGCTGTCGTTTGCCATTGACAGCCGATCTTTGGTGCGCTAGGCTGGGTATTGACGGTCGGGGATGCGTTCCCCGAAGGAGGGTCAGATGGCAGCAACGTTCAACGCAATCGCTTTCACCGCCCTTTCGACGTTTCTCAAGTCGATGGGGTTCGAGCCTACGACTATCAAGACCAAGGACGGGCACGAGGTGGTGTTCGAGCGTCGGCACCACGGCGACGAGCAACTGATCGTGCTCATCTACACGTCGTGCTCGCCCGATGGGTCGGCCGTGCGGAAGAAGGGCAAGGACGCCATTCGCGTCTGCCTCGTGGCCGAGTCCGATCGCGTCAAGGCGGTCCAGAAGCACTACGGCAGCTACAGGCAAGACGGGCGCATCGGTCTCGCCAGTGCCACGCGCGTCAACCGGGCAGGCACGACGGAATCGATCTTCGCTCGCATCCGCTCCCGCGCGCAAGGGATGTATCGGCTCGCGAACCAGATGCACCGCGAGGCTCACTGCACCTGCGGCGCCCCGCTGTTCCCTGACACCGGGAAGTGCGTTCTGCGTGGCTACTGCCCGGACAAGCCCAAGGCGACGGAGGCCGCGTGATGCCGGACTTCGATATCGTCGCCACGTGGACGTGTGCGAGCAACTTCTATTTCGAGCGCGCCGTGAAGGGCTCCAAGGGCGATCTGTACGTCGTTCGGTGGGGCCGACTGACCGAGGCGCGCATCATGGAGACGGGCGCGCAGCACGGCTGGCAGTGCACGTGCCAGGGCTATCGGTTTCGAGGCACCTGCCGGCACATCCGGGAGGTCGAGGCGAGCGGCGAGCGGTGCGGGTGGAACGCCACGCTAGAGCCGGCGGTCGAGTGCGACCATGACAGCGACGGCGAGCCTTGCTGCCCCGAGTGCGGCGGGCCGGTCCGAGCGATGCGGGTGGCGGTATGAACGTCCAGGACTTCCCAGAGTACGAGTCGGTCGAGACGTTCGTGCAGGAGTGCTTGGACGACGAGCGCGACTACTTCACGACGGCTGACATGCAGGCCCTCAACGCGGCGACTCAGATGCGCCTCCAGGACGTCCGGAAGGCGCTGGAGGGGTACGGGCTCCGGTTCGTCCCCCGGCAGCCTCAGAAGCGCGTGAGGGGCTTCAATAGCAACCCGCACGATCGCTGGTACGGCCCCGGCGCGGACCGGACCTATGGCGGCTCCGGCTGGGAGCAGATCAACGGCTTTGCAGGGGAGAAGTGGAACCCATGAGCAGCTACTACGACGGCAAGGTGCCCTGCCCCGACTGCGACGGGGAGTGCGTGGTCCACTACGACCACAACGGGCAGGACTGGCCCGAGCAGTGCTACCGCTGCGGGGGCTCCGGCTGGCTCCCCCGTGAGTCGCTCACGAACGAGGAGTGGCTCATCGCCACCTGCCAGGGCGGGATGGCGTGCAACGGGTTCGACCGATGAGTGGGGGCGAGAAATCTTCGCTCCCGGTGACGTTTGCTCTTGACTTGCCCTGCCGGCTGTGGTAGGGTGGTCTCAGGATCGGGGATGCGTTCCCCGAGGGAGGATAGAGAGATGAAGTGGCCATTCAAGACCTTGAAGCGTACCTCGTCCTGGCCCATGCAGCCGATCGTCGTGCAGTTGGCGGCGGCCGTGCTCCACACGCCCCCGGAGGACCGGCAGAAGGCGGCGGCGAAGGTCATCGAGCGGTGCATCCGCGCGGGCGCGCGGCTGGCGGTCGAATTCGGCATGCCCGCCCCGCTGTTCGTGGAGGTGGCCAAGGCGCAGATCGTCCGCGAGGCCGGTCCCGAGGCGCAGGCGGCCCTGGCCGAGGCGTTCGGGGAGGACGTGCTGGCGGCCATCGACAACGCCGACGAGGCGGTGGCCTCCGTGCAGGCGCAGGTGGCAGAAATCTTCGGCAGCGGTGACGAGGTGCCCGAAGCGTAGGGTGACAGTCTGAAATCGGCTTGCCTCCGATGACGACTTTTACCAGCCCGGCCCGGCGGCCCTCCCCCCAGGCTGCCGGGTCGGGCACCCATAACCAGTGCGGGATGCTTCCCGCAGGGAGGACGACATGATCGGACAGGAACCCACTCTCATCACGGCGTCCGGCGAGCCCGGCGCGACCCCGCCCGCTGGCGAGCCCGTGGCGGCCCCTCAGACGGCTCAGGAGACGCTCTGCGACCCGAGGGCTGTCCTGGTCACGGAGCCCGTCGAGAGCGCTCAGGACGTCTCAGAGGGCGACTGGCTGGCGGCTGGCGGCTGGTCCCGCCCCCGGCGCGTCGAGTGCGTGGACGCGACCGGCGACGGCGCCGTGCTCCACATGGCCGACCCCGACGAGTCCCGGACCAACGACCACGGCATCCGGCGTCTCGACCCGAGCGGCTGGGTGGCCCGCGCTCCGTGGCGGCGCTACCCCAACCTGCGGCGCCTGTGGGACGCCGCGCACGGTGACTCCTGACGACGCCACTCCCGGACCGGAGATTGCTCTTGACCTCAAGACGTGCGATAGTACGTCTGAGGTTGAGACAGTGGCTACGAGACAACGGGAGTGGCAACAGCGCATGCAGGCAGAGGGCAGGTGTATCATCTGCGGCGATGAAGCCGTAGTGTCCTGCTACTGCGAGGTCCACCGCGACCAACGCATGCAGAAGATACGGGAGCGACGGGGCGACGACTACCAGCCCCAGCAGTGCTCCATCTGTGGCGAAGAGGGGCACAACCGACGCACCTGCCCCAACGCCGACGCACCCCTGGAAGAAGCATCCTAGCGAACGCGGCCCGGAGACGGACCGCGTTTCGCTTTGGAGCCCGAGGAAAACTCAGGGGATGGAGGACGCCATGGGAGGCATGTCACAGAACGACGAGAACGAGCTTCTGCTCACCATGTTCGGAGACCCGGTGAGCGAGGTGGTCGATGAGGGCGAGTTGGCCGAGATGAGCGGCGGCCACTACTACGACCCGCCCGAAGGGTTCGTCAAGCCGGCCAAGTACCCCGGGCTCGCAGGCTTGGAGCACGAGAAGGCCCTGACGCAGGGGTACGTGGACCTCGGCCTGATCAACCCCGACATGAAGGGGCTGGAGGGGAACAAGAAGATCCGAGCCGTCATCTTGCGGCACGTGGTCAAACTCCTCATCGCGTCCAAAGGGAAGCAGGCGTTCATCCGAGACCCCGAGTGGGTTCTGAAGAAGGTCTACCCGGGGCAGATGGTCAAGACCAACCTGAAGGTGCACCTGGAAGAGGCCCTGGAGGCGATGTTCGACATGCCGGTCTGGGTCACTGTCACCGGGTTCAAGGGCAAGACCGGGTTCGGCTGGAGGTTCAAGGCTCCGGCCCTCTCGACTCACCCGAAGGTGGCAGCGTGACCGAGCATGCCCCCACCATGAGCCATCGGGGGCCGCATGCCGATGACGCTCTCGATTGGGATGAGGCCCGCGACCCCATGCGAGCGCCTGACAGGCCCGTCAAGGCCCCGTGGCGCCTGCTAGGGCTCAGAGACCGTCAGCTACTCGACGCGCTCTCAGACGGCACCTGGACGCCGGAGGACGCCCTTCGCGGGCTGCTCCGCTGGGGACGTCTGCGCTTCTTCCTGACGACGACGCGGATGGTCATCGCGGGATGGATCGAGGCGCGGCCGGCAAACTCCTTCCTCACGAGCGAGTACCGGCTGAGTCCGCAGGTGTGGCAATGAGCCGCGAGGTCATCTTCACGCTGTCCAAGGCGAACGGCGACTTCATCGTCAAGACGGCCCGGAGCAGCGGCCCCGGTGGGCAGAACGTGAACAAGCGGGACACCAAGGTCCACATCACGCACCCCGCGTCGGGCGCGAAGGCCGAGTGCCAGACGCACCGGACGCAGGAGCGCAACCGGGCCGAGGCGTTCCGCCGGCTGGTCAACGGCGAGACCTTCCAGACGTGGCTGCGTCTGGAATTAGCGAGACGGGGCGTAGAGAGTGCGCCCCAACACGGGGGCACCGGACCGACAGGCTCCCGTGGTGAGAAGGTGCGGACCTACCACTTCCCCCGCGACGAGGTGACGGATCACCGCGTCGGTTTGTCGGTCAAAGGGGTGAAGCGGGTCTTGGACGGAGACCTCGACGTCTTCATCGAAGCGTTGACTCTCCAAAGGTGCGAAGATGGCACAACCGAAAGCTCCCTACGTAAAGGGGTCATCGACTAGCAAAGCGGCGGCTCACGCCATTGAGCCCCACCTGGGTCGTCTGGAACGGCTCGTGATGGACGCGATCGAAGCGGCCGGAGCGAACGGCCTGACCGACAAGGAAATGGAGCGGCAACTCAACCTCGAACACGAGACTGGTAGCCCGCGTCGGTGCCGGCTTGTGGACTTGGGGCTCGTGGTCGATTCGGGGATGACGCGGCCCTCAGAGAGGGGCAACCCCTCAAAGGTCTGGGTCGCCTCTGGCACGTCGGGGATCAACCCGCCGAAGAAGCCCCCGAAGCCGACGCCGAAGCAGGCGCTTGTTGCCATCGGAGAAATCGAGCGGGTATTCACCGAGCACGCCAAGCGCACGGGAGAGAAGCCTAGCGCCGAGTTGATCAAACTCCGGCATTGGGTCAAATACTACGTGGGGAAGGTACGATGACAGGAACAAGCGCGCCGGGAAACAAGCACTGCACGCACGACTGGCGCATCGTGGACACGCTGATCAACCGGATGCACGGGCCGGACAAGAACCCGACCTTCAGTCTGAAGTGCCGGCTGTGCGGAGCGGAGAAGCAGGCGCAGGGGCAGGCTGCTCTGAAGCAGATCGTGAACCAGACTCCCCTCGGTTCCGGACTAGGGTAGGAGTTTGCCATTGACAGGTGTATAGCGCTCTGCTATACACGTCCCGATGGGAACCCGATTCAACCGCGTGCTGTTCGTCCGCGTGGACGACGAGCTACTTCGGATGCTGGACCGGCTCGTAGAGAAGCACCAGAAAGCCAACCCCCAGAATCCAGTGAGCCGATCTCGCCTCGTGCGTGACCTCTTATGGGATGAGGTCCGGGCCGAGTTGAAAGCGTGGGAGGATGGGGGCAGAGGGACGTGATGCCGTATGTCATCGGAGTAGACGAGAGCGGGACTGGCGCATGGGCCGGTCCCTTCCATGTCGGGGCGGTCGCCGTGGAGGTGCTGCCGTTCAACAAGGCGATCGGTCGCTATCTACGCGACTCCAAGAAACTGAGCGACACCAAGCGGCGGAAGGCGTGCCCTCTCATCCGTGAGCACGCGGCGGCGACGTCCGTGATCGAAGTGCCGGTGTGGGAGATCAACCTCGGGCCGAAGACGGCGTGGCGCATCGCAATCTCCAAGGCCCTGGGAGAGATCAAGAAATCGCTCGGCATCGAACGGGAGCAAGCCGACGAGCACACGCTTCTGATCGACGGGCCGGACGATGACGGGCTGATCAAGATGCTGGGCAGCGGCGGGTGGTACCATCCTCGGTTCGAGGTGGAGGGAGACGACCGCTTCCCGGCCATCATGGCGGCGAGCATCCTGGCCAAGACGGCGCGGAACGACGCGATGGTGGGGCTGTCCTCGGAGTTTCCCGAGTACGGCTGGGAGCGCAACGCGGGCTACGGTACTCCCGAGCACAAGCGCGCGTGCGAGGAGCACGGCGTCACCAACCACCACCGCCGGATCAGACGGCTGCGACGGTACAGCGGCTACGTGGAGAAGGGCAACTGGTTCGATGACGAGGGCGAGCGTGCCAACGACTGACGAACGGTGGCAGGCGGTCCTGGAGGCGCACAGGATGGGCGGACCGGAGTGGGAGCGCGAAGAGGAGTACCAGCCCCTCGGAGCACCGGGGGAGGTGGTCGGGATGAAGTGCGCGGAGAAGGGCTGCGATGGCATCTTGCGCCTGAAGTGGTCCGATCGGGTCCAGCGCTACTGGTACTCGTGCTCCCGGTGGCCGAAGTGCGACGGTTCGCTGCCGGCCGACAAGGCAGGAGCCCCGCGTGGGGAGCCCCGGACGAAAGAGCTACAGGGCTGGCGCTCCAAGGCGCACGGAGTTTTCGATCGGCTGTGGAAGGAGAAGCACTGCTCCCGGTCGGCGGCCTATGCGTGGTTCCGGCGCGTGATGGTGTGCACGCCGGACCAGGCGCACATCTTCAAGCAAGACATCGAAGGCTGCAAGCGGCTCATCGCGCTCGTCGCGGAGAAGGGGCCGGGAACCGACTTCTGGACGTCCTGGTACAACCCGGGCAAGCGCGTGAAGCCGAAGAAGGGCAGCGGCACGCGGCGGCGTCGATCTACTTCTCGGGGGCGGGGTCGGTGATGAAGGTGGCGACCCACTTGCGGGCTGCCTCGTGGTCCTCTTCGGTCATGTCCTTGGTGAGGATGTTGATCAGGAGCCCGGGGTCGTCAGGGTCGTATGGCTTCTCCTCTGGCTTGGATGTTGCGAGCCAAGGTTCCCACGCCATGATCGCCTCCGGGAAAGCTCTATGATAGACAGGAGAGAGGCAATGGACAAGTGTGAGTGCGGGGAGCGTCTGCCGATGCACCTTGCTGGACTAGGGCTGCCGAATTTCGAGCACGTGTGCTCATGCAACCGGGCCTATAAGGTGGAGGCCGGGAAATTCGTTCCGAACGGGACGCAGCACAACCCCTTCGCGGAGTACGATCGGGCGCATGCTGTGGAGAAGAAGGGGACAACGTGATGAAGGTAGGAAAACTTCGCATATTAGCGTACATCCGGGAGAAGGCCGACGCCGCTGTCCACAGGTTGCTCAGGCCCTACGTCGGGCGCCTCATGGAAGAGATCGTGGAGCGGTGGGAGTCCGACGCCGAGTGCGAGGACGAGGACATCCCGGACTGCGAGCACTGCGAGCATAGCGGGCACTGCCCCTACGAGCCGCAGGCGGTCTACGAGCCGCCGCCCGGCTACATCCTCGTTCGCCCCGGGCCGCCCCCGCCTCCGTGGTCGATCAACTAGGGGAGCTTTCCTCCCCGCGCGGGCTCCGGCCTCGCCTTCGGCTCGGCCTACATCGTCCTACACTATCCGACAAATCGACACGGGCTCGAACGTTTGCTCTTGACAGCCGGGCTCCCCTGTGCGATGCTGGGTACATGGTCGCGGTTGCTACCGCGAAGGAGAGGTCCAGATGGCTACGACGACTGAGAGGCTCATCGCCCGCAACCACATCACGCACTGCCTCGCGAACGCCCGCGAATACGGGACGCACGTGAGGGTTCTCGGTTTCGAGATGCACAACGGTCCGATCTCGAACACGGTGATCGAGACCGTCCTCTGCGAGATGCTGGCTCAGGGCACCGTCGAGGAGCACTTCGATGGCCACGGCACCTACTACGTGGAAGGGCGATAGGTGAGCACGATGATCGTCGCGAACGAGAATTTCACCCCCGCGCAGTCGGCCATCCTCAAGTCGATGGTCTACGCCCCGGCCGCGTGGCGCTGCCCGCTCGTGTCCGATGAGGACATGCTGGACGACCTGGCCTGGCTCGCGGAGCGCGGCTACATCGCGGCCAGCGATTGGGACTGGCTGCCCACCCGGCTCGGCCGGCGCCTCGTCTGGTCCGTGGACTAGGGAGAGGTGGGGGAGAGAAATCTTCGCCGCCAGGTACGTTTGCTCTTGACACCCACCGCCAGGCGTGGTAGGGTGAGAATGAGATGGCGGATGTGTTCCGCCAGGGAGGACCGACATGCCCAAGATCAACGTCACTGACAACGACCTCGACACGATCGTCGCCGCCTTGAAGGCGAAGGGGGAGGACGCGCTCGCGGACTCGCTTCTGTGCGACGACGAGGACGAGGACTACGAGGCGGAGTGGGAGCGCTACAACGACCCCGACCACCCGGACTACCTCATCGACGGGGTGGGCTTCGCGGACCCCGGGGGCAACAGCGCCCTGCGCGCGGCCACGCGGGGCAATCCGCGCATCCACCCGTGCCCGACCTGCGGGCGCCCGAACATGCTGACGCCCATCGACGTCCAGCGCGGCTACCAGTGCGACCGCTGTGCCGACATGGCGGAGAGAGGGGGCTGGTGATGTGGATCTTCACGCCGATCGGCTTCTTCAGTGCTACGCTCACGAACCCGAAGTACAAAGAGCTACCCGAGCACATGCAGCACGGACACATCATGGTCCGGGCGCGCGTGCGGGAAGACCTCGACCGTCTCGTCCACGAGCACCAGCGCATGGGCTACGGGAGTGAGCCAGAAATCTTCGCTCTGCCGGGGCACGACTACCCGTACCGGATCGTCGTCCCGTTCCCGGAGTGGGTCGCGCTCGCCGCGCACCTGGCCGAGATGATCGACTACTCCAACTTCAAGAACGCCGTGGAGGAGAAGGCCCTTGACGGCTTCGCGGGGCAGGCCCGGCACGACCTCTACATGAAGGTCTGGGGCGTCATGCACGGCGCCGAGGAGTGGCTCAGGAAGCGCGTGGCCGACCTCAAGAGGCCCAAGGGCTACCAGGGCGGCTTCACCTTCTGGGAGAGCCCTGCGCGTCACAGGGGCGATCCTCGGACCGATGCCGACATGGCGGCCCTCTACCAGTCCCCGCGCGGCTGGGAGGACTGGCTGGAGGACGACGAGGCCGAGGCCGTGCTCTGCGACCTCCCCGAAGGCACCGACGAGGCTATCGACCTGGATGACGACCCGGACGACCTCGTGATCGACAACCCGACCCCGGACGACATCGCTCGGTTCGAGGCTGCGATGCTCCGTCGCCGCCGTCGCCGCCACTAGGCAATCGCCCTTCCAACAGCACCGCCCGAACCTGCTTCGCCATCCGTAGCTTCTGCTCGTCTGTCATCTCGTCCCAATCCATGACCCGAGCGTAACGGAACCAGGACCGCGATCTTGCACCGCTGGTCATGAAAACTCCCTGCGTGCTATGCTCGTGGCCGCCCAAAGGGAGGGAGTGATGAAGAAGCTGATTCTTCTGGCGACGTTCGCAGTCGTCATCGTGTTGCCGTCCGTGGCGATGGGGCAGCCGTGCCCGCCCGTGGACGTGAACCTGTCCGTGGCCGATCAGGCGCAAGAGTGGTGGATGGTGCTCCTGGACTTCCTGGTCCAACTGTCGGCGCCGCTCGTCACCGGCATCCTGGGCGTGCTCGGCACCTGGCTCGTCCGCAAGCTCACCAAGAAGTGGGACACGGAGAAGCAGGAAGCCACGGTACGCCTGACGCAGAACATGATCCAGGCCGGTGTCGCCTTTGCCGAGGAGCAGGCACGCAAGGCCCTGAAGACCGACAGGGTGAAGACGGAGAGCGCCGACAAGATGCAGAGCGCCGTGGACTTCATCCAACAGCAACTCGACGCCTCTGGGCTGCCTGGCATTGCCGAGGCCGAGTTGACCAAGCTGATCGAAGCCCGGCTCCAACAGGAGAGGGCGCGGCCCGATGGCGCCGTCCCGAGCGAGCCCGCCGACTCGACGCCGGAGCCCGATCCCGAGCCCGCCAAGTCCTGACTATCGCTCCCTACCACATAACGTTCGCTCTTGACACATCGGCAAACTCCTGCCTATGCTGGAGTCCTTTGGGGCCGACTTGGATTCGACGGGTATTGAGAAGGTAGCAGGAGCGTGCCGGGCATGATCGTCGCCCGTAAAAACGCGGTCAAAACACAGTTGCCAACCGTGACAACTACCCGGAGGCCCGCCTGGCGGCGTGACCTCCCGTTCCACCCCGGAGTGCCCACGGCTGGGGATGGGGCGCCATGCAGTGGGCTGGTCACAGCGCGGCTGCGTCCGAGCGCGTGACGAGACATAGGGCGCACCCTCGCGGCGCGCGGTCGCCGGTCCGAACGTCGCGAGTATCAAACCGGCTACGCACGTAGAGCCTACGACTGGACAGTGCGCGGACGCGGGTTCGACTCCCGCCGGCTCCACTAGGTGTTGGCAGCACCGTTATGGCCTCGCCCTCTACTCGCAACCGGAGGGCGGGGCCGCAAACTCCTGGAGGGGGTATATGGCACTGGTCATCCGAGGCACCGACGTCGAGGTTCCCGGCCTCGATATCCGATCCTGGCACGACGACCCGAAACTGAAGCTGGACGGTGAGGACTACCGCACCCGGCCCGACACCTGGGTACGCGGGATCATCCTCCACACGACGATGGGCATCCCCGGCGGCCGGATCAAGACGCCGCAGGACATTCAGCCGGGGCTCGGTCCCGACACCAAGCGCGACGAGCGCATGGCGCAGATGTGGTCGATGGACAACCGCCGCGCGGGCGCGCACATCGCCGTCGATTGGGACGCTTCGATCTGCTGCTTCGCGGACCTCCAGGAGCACATGCCCTTCCACGCTGGGAACGTCAACGCGGTGACGATCGGAATCGAGATGTACCAGAACGCCAAGGGCCGGCTCTATCAGGGCCAGTTGGAGGCCGTGGTCAAGCTGGTGGACTTCCTCACCAAGACGTTCTCGATTCAGCGTCAGATGCACATGCCCTACGGCCGGCAGGCGCTCAAGAGGGGCCTGAAGCGTGGCTTGGACATGGTGGGAGTTTTCGGGCACCGCGACGTGTCCAACAACCGAGGTGAAGGCGACCCCGGCAACCCGATCATGGAGATGCTGCGAGACGCCGGCTACGAGGCGTTCAACTTCGCCCACGACGAGGACAAGCACGCCTGGGAGACCAGGCAGGAGAACCTCGGGCTCTTGCCGGATGGGATGCCGGGGCCGAAGACGGCCACTACGCTCCTGAAGGCAGGTCACGCTCACGGTCTCTGGGTAGACAGGCCCGGCGACTGATGGGCGATCAACTCAGCCTGGACACGGGGCCGAACCCCTACGCGACGTTCGAGGGGAAGACCTACCTGAAGGCCGTACTCGTGGCACAGGCAAACTCCGCCCTGGCCAAGGGGGAGCAACTCATTCTTCCGCCCGGTGTGGTGTTCGAGGCTGTCAACTCGGACCGGCCGTGGCGTTCTGTGAAGCCGCTTCCGTTCGCGGGTCGGTTCCTTGCGGAGCCTGCGGAGACCTGCGACGACATGAACCGCCTCCACGCGCTGGCCCATGCGGTCACAGCGATCGTGGAGGTACCCGACGACTGCCCCCCGGTGGGGCGCTGGGAGAGAGCCAATGGTGTGTAGCCTCTGCGGAGACCCTGGCCACCGAGACATGCAGTGCCCGTGCTTCGGGTACTCAGGCGCCGAGTATCGGCCTCCATCGGAGATCGAGAAGGCGTGCACAGAGCGGCTCCGGCGAGAGCGTCGGGGCCGGGAGCTTTCCGCCTCGCCAGCCTCCCCGCACCAGCCCCCCAGCAATCCGCGCCGATAACCACATCCGCCCACACTATCCGACAAATCGACATGGGCCGCAACGTTTGCTCTTGACACGCCCGGCGGGGTGTGCGATGCTGAGAGTGTGGATCGGGGATGACTTCCCCGAAGGGAGGCACGATGTACTACTGGCGACCGAAGCAGATCCCAGATGCCGTCCTCGACTTGAACGAGCGCGCTGGCGCGGCTGTCCAGCGCTGGCAGAAGGCCAAGACCAAGGCGGAGCGCGAAGCGGCCGAGGCCGAGGCCCGAGCCCTCATCTCGGAGGGGGAGGCCATCGACCGGCGGCCCTACTGGACGCGCTGGTACGTGTACGTCAACGCGGCGCGCACAGCATTCGGCCGCGTGGACAACGTGGGCAAGCGGGGCGGCGTCTACGGGCGCACGTACTACCGCACCCGGCCCCCGAGCAAGCCGCATTCGATCAACTGGTAGGGAGGTGGGGGTGTGAAATCTTCGCAAGAGAGGCGGCTGGAAGCCCTGTTCGAGACCTACGAGGCCGGCGTCCAGGCCATCGCTGACGAGGTGCGCGCGAAGTACCTCATCCCGTTCTGCGACAAGCACGATCTCAGGTTCGTCGCGGGCATGGGCTCGTGGGTGTTCATCGACCGCGCGGGCACCTACCTGTTCGAGGCCACGGAGTACGGCGGCGACGATTGGAACATCCGCGAAGACCCGATCGGCTTCCTGTGGTCCGGAGAGGGCACCACCCGCTACCGCTGCAAGCGGCTCCTGCACCTGCTCAACACGTGCCCGGCCGGCTACGAGCAGGGCCTTGGCTCTTTGATGAGCGACTACCGCCCGGGTGAGGGGGAGAAATCTTCATGACCATCCGCATCCCAGACCAGGAGAAGCTGGCGACCAAGTGCCCCCGCTGCGGCGCGAAGCCAGGTGAGTCCTGCGTGGCCCGGCGCCCGTTCGACTGCCACCGCATGGCGACGTTCCACCGGGAGCGCAGGGAGGCCGCTATCGTCGCGAGGCGGCGCGCTGGCATCCCCACGGGCGATTGCTATCAGGCGGCAGCCAACTACCTCTCACGGCTCGGCCCGAAGGAGTCCGAGGGCCACACGTTGGTCCACGGCATTGTGAGCGGGCAGGGGCCGCTGGAGGGCAAGCGCCTGGACCACGCATGGGTCGAGGCGGAGCAGCCCGTCCCTGGGGGCAGCCTCACCATCGTCCTCGTGATCGACGTCTCGCAGGGCAAGAACCTGCTTCTGCCCCGCGACCTCTACTATCGCATCGGTCGGGTCAACCCGGCCGAGTGCACGCGCTACACGCCCGAAGAGGCGATGATCAACATGCTGCGGTCCAAGCACTTCGGACCGTGGAACGAGACGGAGAAATCTTCATGACACAGCACAGCACGAAGCTGGCGAACCGGCTCTTGCGGGAGCACTTCGATCGGCGGCAAGAGGGACCGATCGTGCGCTACCACCCGAAGACACCGGAGGCGCACCACCCGAGCATCCGAGTCCACACGGGCGTCTGCCCCGAGTGCCTGACCCGATCGATCACAGTCGGCCGGTGTATCCAGTGCGGCTGGGAAGGAGAAGACCATGGCTGACGAGGAGAAGAGAGTCACCAACCTGTTCCTGTCGCTGGGCCGACAGTGCGACTGGAAGGGGAACGAGTACCGGACCTACGTGCCCATCACCAAAGAGATGCTGGACGACGGGGAGATTGCCGACGACTACATCGAGGAGCACAGCTTCAACTTCAGCGGCAAGTCGCTCAAGAACGCCGCGAAGTACATGGGCGGCTCCGCAGGGATCGTCTACTCCATCGAGCAGCCGGCGGACAACCTCAACTCGGTCTACACCGGGACGGCCCGCTACCACAGCATGTGGCCCGACGAGGAGCGGCGCGCGGCCTGGCAGATGGCGGACCAGACCGCAGGGCAGCAGATCGCGCTGGCGAAGAAGGCGAAGAAGGCCAAGTCCGACGACGCTGTGCTAGAGTGCTTGGAGCCGATCCGCGAAGCGTACCAGCGAGCCCGAGGCATGCAGCGCAGCCTCATCCTGGCCCGCGCCGTCCAGTACATCACGCGCGGGTAGGGGAGGGAGAAATCTTCTATGGTAGGGGACAGCCTCATTCGCCAGTGCTCGTGGTGCCGTCGCGTTTATCGTGACGGGCAGTGGATCGTCGCCTCCGTTGACGAGTCGCGATTCCACGTCACGCACGGGCTCTGTCCGACCTGCCTCGACAGACACTATCCTGACTGCTCACGGCCGACGCCGACCCCGGCTCCGCACCCACGACCGACCCAGAAATCGTAGCTCGGAGCCCTACCGACCTCGGCGCCCACGCCGGAAGGGGTCATAGCGGCGCCAGGAGAGCGTCAGGAGCCCCGTAGAGCGATCCAGGGTGCCAGGGGCCTCCCTGTCCATTTCGTCCAGCAGAGGGGCTCTGAGAGCCCTTCTACAGCCCGGCGAGTCCCCGACCCGGCGAGCCTCGTGGAAGAGGTGTAGGATATCCTCGCACATATCGTCCGTCTGCCATGCCATCGCTGGTCCTCCATTCCTGGTCCCAACCGCCTCACCCAAGAGAACCGGCAACGGATGGGACACCCCGGGAACGGAAAAGGCTGATCACGCCTCTCACCCCCTCTACGGCGAACCGTGACAGCGACCAGTGGTCGCATCGAAAACTCCCTCCGTTTGCTATTGACCATGCACTGGCTATGTGGTACGACGGTCTGGAGTCGCCCGTGGTGGGCGGGAAGGTTGGCTTAGGAGCAGCCATCCTCTAAGGAGTGGCGAGTGGTATCGAAGGCGGGGAGGTAGCGACCCCGTTGGAGAAAGACAGCCAGGTGCAGGGCGGATCGCGACCGCTGCCCGGACCCGAGGCCGCCTGGCGTACCACAGGGAGTGACAGCAGGTGCAGCGGCAGTTGCGGATACAACGTACTAGGAAGTCTCTGTCTGCTCTGTCCGTGCGAGGGCCTGCCAAGCTGATCGTCGTCGTTTGCCCCGCTAGTACGAGAGGGACGTGGGGTCTGACGGGACGCGCGGTATGAATCGGGCCGGCGCGTGACTCGGATGCGGCGGCGAGCCCTCGGAGCCTTTGGCGTAACAGCACACCCACCACCACGGACGGCTCACTGGAAAACTCCATGGAGGGAGACGATGGAAGAGAAGGCGGTTCCTGACCACGGTTGGGGGCAGGACGAGCACGGCGTGAGCCACCTGGTCTACACGTTCCCCCAGGGCGTCAAGCGCATCGTGCAGGGCGTCCAGAGGGCAATCGAGCGGCTGTCCGGCATGCGGCCGATGCTCATCCCCAAGCCGTTCCCCATCGGCTTCCGCAATCGGGCGGAGTGGTGCATCGGGGAATTCAGGATCGGTGCCGAGTATAACGAGGAGACGGACCAGTACGAGGGCGGCTTCGTCGTCCGAATCGAGGTCCGAGACTTCGGCTCGGAGTGCCCGCCTCCCATCAACGGCACGTGGCCCGATCGCATCCTTCACGTGTTGAACGTCGTGGCCCCATTGGAGCGGCTCATCATGCTCTCGGCCTACACGCCGGAGGGCTTCTACGTCGGCAGCCTGGAGGACGCCATCACGGTCTTCGGCAGGTGGGGGCTCACCAATGTCCAGCCGTGGAGCGTGGCGGCCGGCGGTTGTCGCTTCACGGCCATCTCGGAGAAAACTACCTGCTCGGTGGGGTTCGACCCGGAGAACCAGAAGTGGATCGGGTGGTCTCACCGCGCGGCCAACGGCTACGGCATCGGCTACGTGGCCGAGGAAGGCTACCCGGAGACGTCCAGCGGCTTCTGCCCGGACTGGATCGCAGAGCACCCCGAGGACGACGTGTCGGTCCCGATCGGGTTCGAGTGCAAGACGCTGGAAGACGCCAAGCGGTGCGCCATCGCGTGCGCGGAGTCGCTGTCATGACCTGCAAAGATCAGTACGACTCTTTCGAGAAGGGCAACGCGGCGCGGCCCGGAGAAATCTTCGATGCCTTCAAGGTCACGGCCAGCGTGGACAAGAACGAGGGTCGGTTCGGCGGCATGGAGACGATCGGTGTCTTCTTCCGGCGAGCCGAGGCAGAGAAGGCGGCCAAGGGCCAGGACGTGATGGGCACAGACGGCAAGGTCGAGAGGGTGCAGGCAGTCATGGCGTTGGACGGGCACGCCTACATGATCGGCGTGCGAGTCGATCGGACCTACGACGACATCGTGCGAGCGAAGGCGCTGGCGAAGCTGTCCGAGCGGGAGAAGAAGGCTCTCGGGGTGGGCTGATGATCGAAACATACGAGGGCGAGCAGGCGATGGTGGAGCGAGCAATGAACCGGCCGCGCGTCGGCGTCGGTGTAATCGTCCTACGCGACGGCCGGAAGGTGCTCATGGGCAAGCGGACCGGCGCTCATGGTGCCGGCACGTGGAGTTTTCCCGGGGGCCACTTGGAGCACGGCGAGACACCCGAGCAGGCGGCCTATCGTGAGCTACAAGAGGAGACCGGCATGCTGTCGATCGGGCTCCACGATCTGCATTGGGCCACGAACGACGTCATGGAGGCCGAGGGGAAGCACTACGTCACGCTGTTCGTGCGGGCAGAGGTGGACCCTGGAGACGAGCCGATCATCCGCGAGCCCGAGAAGTGCGAGGAGTGGCGCTGGTTCGATTGGGACGAGCTACCCGAGCCTTTGTTCCTACCGATCCGGAACCTTCTGGAGTCGGGCTTCCGGCCGGTGTTCCCATGAAGATGTTCTCGGACTGCTCAGGCCCGTGCCTCACGTGCCGGTCCACCGGGCACTGTCTCGCCGGGCACGGGGACGACGACTACTCGGCAATCTCCCAAGAGGAAGCCCTGGCCCGCCTCGAACGCGGGCGGCATGGGCCGGACCGATTCAACGACAAGCCCGGCCGGTTCTACACGCCGGACGAGTTGACGACGCTTCGCAAGCACGCAGGGCTCGACCCGTACCCCGGGCCTGGTCCACAGGCAGGCGAATGGCCGGAGTGCTGCGGGGAGGCAGAGCAGCACATCCGATGGAACGACACGCCGCAGGGAGGGGACTGGACGATCGACCTGGCGAAGTCGATGAGCGTTGCTCGTGTCCGCCTCTTGTTCTGCCCGTGGTGCGGTGCTCGACTGCACAGGTGGAAGCCCGATGACTGACCACTGCGCGCCACCACGGAGCCCTGACGGCGGCATCGGCGTCCCCAGGAACGAGGACGGCATCTATCGGCCGGAGACGTGGGAGCAGGCATACGGGCTCATACTCGCCATGGTCACGGGTGCGGTGCCGGCGGAGACGACCTTCGATCTGTCGGCTCTGCCACCACTCACCCCGATAGACGAGATCGTAGCCGTGCAACCGATGACGGCACCGCTGCCCCCGGAGTGCGAGGGCTGGTTCAAGTGGGTGGATGCGGACGGGGTGGAGCACGACGAATGCCCGTTCGCAGGGAAGGAGAAAGCTCCCATGACCGAGACCGAGGAGTGCAAGCACGAGCGCCAGACCAAGAAGCGCTACCCCCACATGGCCCGGTGTAAGGACTGTGGCAAGTCGATCTGCCCGGACTGCGACGGCACCAAGGTCGGGGCGTGGGGCCGCTGCGCCACCTGCAAGGGCACCGGGACGATCGAAGAGGAGAAGCCGACATGAACGCGATCCACTGGTCAGGTGGTCTCGACCTTCCCAAACAGAAGATGCTGAAAGGCTGGCCGGCGTGCTGTTCCGGGATGCGGGCCTACCGTATCCAGGACTACGGGCTCATGAACGGCTCGGACCCGAAGGAAGTCACCTGCAAGCGGTGTCAGCACCTTCTGAGAAAGGCAGGCATGCTCTGATGGGCGTCCAACCGCACGAGCCCGAAGGCTGCCCGCTACCGGAGCGGGAGAAGTGGCAGCTATGGTGGGTGGTGCTCGACAGGACGGGCATCTCGTTCGACTCCTTCGCGGCGATGAGTAAAGAGGACCGACTGAAGCTGATCGACTACGTGATCAACACTGAGGTCGCGAAAGGAAAGCTCCCATGACGGACAGACGGGCCAAGGTCACACGACTGCCGGATGGAACCTACGAGGTCGAGGGCGTGGCCTACGTCGCGGGCCAGCCCAACGTCAACGGCATGATCTACCCGAAGGGGGTTCTGGAGAAGGCGCTGGCCGAATTCATGGCCAAGGACTTCCGCCCTGTGACGTTCGGGTGCAAGGCGCAGCCGAAGCTCGGAGACATGATCGGGGAGGTGACGGACGGCGAGATGGTAGGGAACGAGGTTCGCATGAGGATCAAGACCCTGCCATCGCATTGGGCCGCTCACGGCATGGCGGCTCGGAAGCTGGACGCCGCGCTCGCCGGCTCGGGCATCGGAGACCTGGACGAGAAGACCAACCACATCCGCGACTTTCACATCACGTCGATCGGAATCGTCGGCGTGGGCGACGTGGAGCCTGGGAAAGCTCCCGAGGAGGACTGATGATTCAGCCATTGCAAGACAGGATCGTGATCAAGCAAGCCGAGGCCGAGGAGAGGATCGGCAGCATCGTCGTGCCCACGGGCGCGCAGGAGAAGCCGCTGGAGGGCGCTGTCGTCGCCGTGGGGCCGGGCCGTGTCCTCGACAACGGTGATCGCCTGGAAGTCAGCGTCAAGGTCGGGGACACCGTGCTGTTCTCGAAATTCTCGGGCACGGAGGTCGAGATCGACAAGACGTCCTACCTGATCATCCGGGAGCCCGACGTCATCGGCATCCTGCACAGGGACGACTGATGCGATTCGTGCGCCTCGTCACGAACCATTGGGGGTGGGGCCTACGAGGCATCCGCACGTGGCTGCGCTACGGGTGGGGGAAGCCTGTCGAGCGTTGGGGAGTCGAGGGAAAAGGCCGGTACGTCAAGGTCGGGCCGGTCTCATTCGGGCCGTTCCCGGAAAGCTCCTGACCTTACCTCAAGTCTGATGTATAATGATCCTCCCCCACGCAGGGGAGGAAGGAAGGGAACCATGGACAACAACCTGTCAGAGATCATCGTCATCACGGACCGTAGCTCCTCCATGAGCAGCGTGCGGGACGAGGCGATCAAGGGCTTCAACGGCTTCCTGAAGGAGCAGCAAGAGGCCGACCTGGGGAAGTGCTTGCTCACCTACTGCCAATTCAACACGGAGTACGAGATCGTCCACAACGGCATCCCGATCGAAGCGATGAAGCCACTGGACCACCGCACCTACCAGCCGGCCGGCATGACGGCTCTGCTCGACGCGGTGGGCCGGACCATCGACGCCGTGGGCGATCGTCTCGCCAAGACGCCGGAGAGCAAGCGCCCCGGCAGCATCACCGTCGTCATCCTCACGGACGGGGAGGAAAACTCCTCTGAGGAGTACGACCTCGACAAGGTGAAGGCGATGATCGAACACCAGGCCGACGTCTACAAGTGGACGTTCGTGTTCTTGGGCAAGGGCCTCGACGCCTTCCATGGCGGGGAGCGGTTCGTCAACGCCGACCATCCGCAGATGTTCATCGGCCAGGTGTCGGACAACCCGGACGGTCAACAGCACGCCTACTTCGCGGCGAGCGCGGCGGTGCTCGGCAACCGGAGCAAGGCACTGCGAGGCGTCCAGGCATCGTTCTCGGTCCAGGAGAAGGCAGCCTACACGAGCGCTCTCACCGGAGACCATGACGACGCCGACGCGATCAAGAACGACTCGTCGTCCACGGGCTCGTGATGGACAAGCTCCATCCCAGCCTGAGTGGCATGGAAGACACGATCTACCACCTGCCGATCATCGACGTGAAGGCGACGGTCAATCGGGGGTGGTGGACCGTGATGGTGCGGTGCGAGCCCATGGGGCCGTGGTACGAGGGGAAGAAGGATCGAAGCTACTTCTCGGCCATGGCGAAGTCGTTGGACGAGGCGATGAAGAGGACCGGCCACCGGGCCACGTAGCGACCAGTGGTCGCAGAATGATGATCGGGTGAGGACGATGGAAAACTCCAATGAATTCGCGGAAGCGCGGCGGACGATGGCGAAGCATCTGAGGGAGGACGAGGGCCTCATGATCGGGTACCAGGCCAACGTCGCCATGCTGCTTCACGACCGCTACGGCATCACGGACTACGAGACCCGGAACCAGGCGGCCAAGGACATCCTGGCTCTCGTGTTCGAGTCGTAGCATGTCCAGGTGGGGCCAGCACTGTCACGACTGCCCGGAGTGCGGGAAGCGGTTCAAGTGCAAGTACGACTGCACCTTGACCGGGCTGACGACCAAGCCGATCTACCCGGACCGTCCTGTCGGCCCAACGGTGCATGGGGGATCGGGAGCGATGAAGTTGGGCGGTCCGAAGCTGTGCCCCCGGTGCGGCGGTGACAGGCAATGACCGACTGCCCCAACTGCGGCCGACCTGCCGATGGTCCTCTGGTAGAGTGCTTCTGTCGTCAGTGTCTTCGGGAGATTGACGCCGAGGCCCGACCCCTCATCTTCGCGTTGAACCGTCTGCCCGGCATCACCACTGTTGAGTCGTGCTGTGGTCACGGGTCTGAGCACTTCCGCATCTGGTTCGAGGTCAGCCTGTACGAGAAGGCAGGACTGACGGCCATCGAAGCGGCCATCGCTCACGAGGACTGGCCCAACGGCGAGCGATGGCGCGTCTACCACACGCAGATGGCGTACTTCACCTGGATTCTCGAAAGCGCGGATGTAGGCCCCCACGTCATCGGTCAGTCTCGACTGCTCGCTCGCCACCTGGTAGGGTGATCGGAAAGCTCCTGCCTTCCACGCGGCAACAGGGCCGCTGGAAGGAGTGCGAGATGGAACGGAAGCAGCCACACGTCGGAGACCACGTTCTCTACACGGACGCGCGGGGCGGGGATCGCAACGCGATCGTCATCTGCGTGTTCGGGGACGTCGAGCAAGAGGGGTCCAGCCCCTATGGTTCGATGCCCGGGGTGAACGTCGTCATGGCCAACAGCGACCCGGAGTGTGACGATCCCTACGGTCGGCAGATCGAACGGGAGACATCGGTGGTTCACAAGACGGACCAGCCGGCGCACGGGTGCTATTGGCGATGGCCCGGCGAGGAGCGGAACCCGATCCAGGAGCCCACTGAGAAGTAGGCTCTGACCGTTCGCGCGGTGCCGATGAGGTGCCTCACCGTGTCCGGTTGTCGCGTGGAAGGCAGGTAGAAGAGGGCGAGCCATGCGGAAAACTCTGTTCACAGAAGAGGAGAGGCAGGCGCTTCTGTCCGAGGTCAAGAGCCCCACGTTCTACGCGATGAAGGCAGGAGCCCGAGAGGCGGCCTCGTCACTGTTCGAGGCGTCCTATCCCGAGCAGGCCAAGGGCGGCCGGGCGAAGTGGGAGAAGGTGCTGGTCGAGTTGGAGAAGGGCTTCAAGCCGGTGGTCGAGAAGGTCTACCGAGAGTACATCCAATGACCTGGAAAACTCTCTTCTCAGAGGCTCGGAGGAGAGCCCTCTATGAGGCCCGGCTGCCCGAGGCGGTGATCGACATCCTGCGGGACCACGTGGAGCAGTCGGGCGACCTGGACGATGCCATCTCGGATTTCGAGAGCTACGGCGACCGTGAGATGTTCCTGCCGGGCAGGGTCAAGGCCAAGGCGTCTGACATGGCGGCCGAGCTTCGCCGCTGGAAGCCGAAGCCGCACCCGGGCAACACGACGGTCTACCATGCGACCTCACCGCAGACGGCGGCCTTCATGCTCAAGAACGGGGTCATCCCGCAGATGAAGCCCTGGACTCTCGCGGCCCGTCGTTTCGCGGCCGGGGAGCACGCCGAATTCCAGCCCGGCGCCGGAGTCGAGCGAGGCATCTACGTGGGCAGCACGCCGCACGTCGTCTCAGGGTTCGGTCACGTCATCCTCGCGATGAAGGTGCCCAAGGCGTGGGTCAAGGTGCCGGCCGAGTTGAAGGTGTTGGGCCACCATCCCAACGACGTCGAGGGAGCCATGGAGACCGAGCACGGCGGGCTCGTGAAGGAGCCCATCCATCCTCATGCGATCAAGAGGCACCACTGATGAGGAAAACTCTATTCACGGAAGCAGAGAGGCAGACGCTTTGCGAGGCGGCGGCTTCTCTGGACGACATCCTGAAGGCTGTCCACGCCGAGGTGCTGGCCACGGCTGGCGAGGCCACTGACCGGCTCATCGCGAAGAGAGTCGGGATGCCCGTGATGGCCCTTCGGAAGGTGCTCGCTCAGGCGAAGGAGCAGCGCCTCGTCCGGTCAACCGTTCCCAAGACCGGCCACAAGCGAACGGTCTGGTTTCTGTCGGCGTCAGGCAAGCGGAAGGTCGGGTTGAAGAAGTAGCGACCATCTGAGCGACCATGCGACCACTGGTCGCACCTGGCAAACTCCCACCTTCCCGTGCTATACCAGTGACATGGAGCGCGTCTGCTTCATACGGCCGAAGGGGCAGCCCGGACCCGTCCTCGTGATGGGCACTGAGGCACCCACTCGGATGCTGGCGATCGTCCAGGCCGGCAACCCGTCCGAGCTAGAGCTACTCGGCTCGGTAGACGCTGCTCTCTACCCAGAGGCGTGGTGGCACGACACGCTGGCCCCCTGGCGTCTCAGGGGGGCCTGGTACCAGCCCAAGGCCCAAGTCCTCTGTCGAGTCGAGGACGCGCTCAGAGGGCGCCTGGAGGCCCCGGAGAGGCTGGACCCTCTGTACGATGCCCCGGAGCCCTCAGAGAGCCCCACAGGGCCACTAGAGCGCGTTCCCGGGCACGTCCTGGCTCAGGTCGAGACCCCGGAGGACATCGCCCGCCGGAAGTGGGCCTTCCCGGAGGTGGACCAGGCCGACCTCTACCCGCCCGTGAAGACGACCCCGGTGTCCGTGACTCGGGCCTTGCCCCTCATCAGAAAGCTCCTCCAGGCGGCAGCGTAGGATCGGCTCCAACCGCGCCTCTCTCGTCTCTCGTAAGTCCTTGATTTCATGCTCTCTCGCACCCCATACTTTGCGACCTCATGGTCGCCCTTTCTGTGATCGCTACCCACTAACTCGATCGGCCGGATTCAGCCTGTTCGCGGCCCATCTCTACCCGACCGACGAGCGGCCCCTGGACCTCTGACCGGCTTTCGAGCGGCTCAAAGATCGGCTCGTCCAGACGACGCCCCGGGAGCCCCGGCGGAACCCGTCTCGCGGACCCGCCCTCTACGAACGCGCGCACGCGCTAGGCGGCAAATCGAACCAGCCACACCCGAGCACGACCTACAGCTACAGACCATCCCCCTATAGAGGCTGCTTATGGGCCTGTCAGCGTTCTAGCGTTCCAAGCCCTGCGACAACATGGTCGCACCCGGTCCCCCAGGTTGCCGGGGAAAACTCTCATTGATGTCGCGTACTTAGCC
>Ga0209536_100001225_pt1 | contig 42650 bp, 40 predicted proteins | sample DeeMarSeWOR28_12_FD_187461 | JGI IMG/M metagenome (GOLD analysis project Ga0209536, IMG submission 187461) | Marine sediment microbial communities from White Oak River estuary, North Carolina - WOR-2-8_12 (SPAdes) (version 2) | ecosystem: Environmental > Aquatic > Marine > Intertidal zone >...
CCAACTAGGCCCGATTACCATTTATAGCTTTGGACTCATGGTGGCCGCGGCGCTTTTTGCCGGTGGCCTGATCGTGAGCCAGGAGCTCCGCCGCAAGGGACTCGACCCCGGCTTGGGCTGGCAAATAACGTGCTGGGCGGCGATCGGCGGCCTTGTCGGGGCCCGGCTCTGGGCGATGGTCGACGACTTCGACCGCTTTCTCGAGGCACCGGTCCATTTTCTGCTGCTCGGCGGCGGCGTTGTTTGGTACGGCGGGCTGGTCGGCGGGTTTCTCGGTGCGAGCTGGGTCATTCATCAAAAGCGCCTGCCCCGGCTCGTCGCCACCGATTGTGTCGCGATCGCGATTCCTCTCGCCCACGCGATCGGCCGCATCGGCTGCCAGCTTGCCGGAGATGGGGATTGGGGAGCGACAACGACGCTGCCGTGGGGCATGAGCTATCCGAACGCAATCATTGGCTGGGACTACCCGCCGGGGGTGCGCGTTCATCCCGCTCCGCTGTATGAGGCGGCGCTCTACCTGGGAATATTCGGCCTTCTGTGGGCGCTGCGGCGGCGGGTCGAGCGTCCGGGAACCATACTTGCTCTGTACTTTGTGCTCGCCGGCACGGCACGATTTCTCATCGAGTACGTCCGCATCGAGCCACGGGTGCTCTGGGGCCTGACGGCCGCGCAACTGTTCAGCGTCTTGCTCGTAGCGGTCGGCGCGGCGTTGCTCTACCGCGTAACCCCAGGGGACAGACCACCAAGGAAGTTAACAGGCTAATCGGACGGGATTTCAGTCTTGGTGGCCTGTCCCCCAAGCGGCGGTATTCCCCCTGGCTTTCCTACTCCACTTCGACCTCGCGCGCGAGAAAGTGGCTGGAATTCGAGCCGTAGAGCTGTACCTTGGCGACGGCATTGTCGGCCAGCGTGCCCTCAACCTTGCCCAGCTCGTCTGCCTTGGCGTAGTTCACTGGCAGTGTCGTGCCCGCTCCATAGCCGAGCGTGAACGTTTGCGCAGCCCCGACCCATGCCGAAATTGTTCCCTTCGCCTTTACGGTAATCGCCTTGAGCGGTTGCGCGGCGACGCTTTGGGCGATGCACGTGTGCGGCGTCGTGCTGGTGTCGATGGTCTGGCAGCGCACCGTGGTGCGCAGTCCGTCTGATTCCGCGCGCTCCAACAGCCCGTCGAGGCCGTCCTGGTCGGTGACCCCGGTGTAATCGACCGTATACGGGGTTCCCTTCACGGTGAGCGTGAAGCGGTCGATGCCGGCATCCAGGTCGGACACGGTGCCGGCGAGGCTCGTCCGGTAGCCGGCCGCGAGCTTGTTATCGGCACGGACCGGCGAGACCTTGAGGGTGACTTCGCAGGGAGTGGGCGTGGTGTCGACCGTGAACTCCTTGAGATCGACATCGAGCGCGACGTTCTCCCGGGTGCTGGCAATGAGATTCACGGCCCCGGTGATTTCGAGCGCGCAAACGACCTTGGCGGAGTCGTTGGGGTCGATCGTGCAGGCGAGCCGGTTCGGCCGGACGGAGTTGTCATCGTAATAGGACACGAATTTGCACTCCTGGGGCGAGTCGCTGGAAGTTTGCTGGAGCGTGACGTTTTCATCGAGCTCCACGTACAGCCGGTTGTACGGACCGGCCTCGCAGGTCGTGGTGTCGACATGCTCGACGATCTGGTCGCGGCCCAGCTCGGCAGCATCAAACTCAAGCGGCCCGGCGATGATCTCGCAGGAGCGGCCGCTGGGGTGACGCAACTCTGCGCTGTTCACGGTGAGCTTAACGCTCTCATAACCCCCGAGATTGTCGGTGATGTAGCCGAAAACCGTCGTCGAACCGGCGGGGTCGCCACCGCCACCGCCACCGCTGCCGCAGGCGTAGAGCGTGGCGGCTGCAAGCAGCGTGCCTAGAATCGATAGCAGGGTTTTGTGATCACGCATGGCTGTTCTCCTGAATAGGCCAGGACCTCGATCCCATCCGGGTCTCCCGCCGAGCCCGCGCGCCGGGAGCCGGCGCGGATCAGGTCGCATTCCGCGGGTAGACGAGGTCGCAAATAGACAAGGCTTAGTGTAACGCCCGCGAGCTCGCGCCAACGCGCAGAATGTCACGTCGCACGTCAACTCGTTGTCGCCGCAGGGCGACATCTCCTCGGTGTTGCTTCGGCAGAGCGAGGCGATTCGAAAACAAAAAATGGGGTCGGCAAAAACCTGACACCGTCAGCACGGTGGTAACGGTTGTCGCCCCGCGGCGGCAACGCGACTCGGCCTGATCTCCCCGCTTAGCCGAGCTCTGGCGCCCATCTATTCATGCGGGCCTGAAGCAGTGCTCCTGCATGGCGGGACAGAAGCTGCAATTGGTCTGTCGTAAGGCTCGCGAGATCCGTCGGGATGTTCGAGGCAGACTTGGCGTCTCCTCGATTCTCCTCACCCTTTTGGCTGTCGATTGAGAACCACAGCGACTTGGGGTTTCCCTCGATCTTCTTGGTCGTTACTGCTGCCAGGCGGCTGAATTGAAGCGAGCGTATTTGCTCCATCATGATGCCAATGCTCGCGTAGAGCGCCCCTAGTCCGGACTCGGCTGCCCGCGCGTCGAGCTTAAATGGTTTTCCCCCGTCGCTCACAATCAGGTAGTCCAGGTTCTTTCTTTGGCTGACCAGCGGGTTGACACCCATGTTGTCATACACGCCGCCATCGGTGAGCGTAACGTAGGACTCTTGCCCCCCGGTATCTGTATGCCAATTGTCGTGCAGATAGTCTTCCTCACCAAAATCCCAGCCGATGACCTCCGCCGTTTGATTCTCATCCTCACCCGGCACCGACTTTGGATACTTATCCTGGTCCAGGCGCAGCGGCGGATACACAGGCGGGAAAGCCGACGACGCAGCGACTGCACGACTGATAGGAAAGTCCCCGGCTGAAACCTTGCCCATTTCCCAATCACGCATGTGCTCCGGTCCGTTAGGACCACCCGCGATGAAGGAGAACATGTTCCCGGTCGCAAGGTTGGTCGAATTTAGATAAATGCGAGGCCCGCCGCGCAGGTCGAGGAGGGTTTTCTTGTGAAAGAGGTCCTCGTCATACGAATCGGCCAGCTTGTCCAGCCGGGAGGAAAACGGATCGAACAGCCCCCCCAGAAAGGTCGAAACGGAGATCGACTTCTCGTTAAGGTAGTTTTCGAGATCGACGAGAGCCTTATCGGGGTCATTCCAGTTCAGAGCCAAAAATGCTCCGGCGATGCTGCCACCGCTCACGCAGGACAGAAGTGAAATATTCTCGAGAAGCCCCAAGGCTTTCAGCTTCTTGAACACGCCGAGATGGAAGGCGGCGGCTCGAAATCCCCCGCCAGAGAGCGCCAACCCAATTCTTTTCTGACCGCCGGTCATTTCTGACATGAACTCTTCCTCAAGTAGACACAGAGTGGTCGTTACAAGTCCGCGAATGGCCGATAGGGACTGAATGGGGGCGGAGCAACATCTCCGCACCGACACCATTCTTTAGCAGGCAAAGTGGCTCCGACCCTATTTTCCATCCTGATGATGTTATGCGAGAAGCCGCGCTGCTGCCAGACGATCCAGGAGTCAGCAGCTCCGAAATTTGGCCGCGGATGAAATGGAAGCCAGTGACCAGGTTACTAAGCGACCAGGTGACTAAGTAATAACTTGAAACCTAGAACGTGGAACCTTGAACGCGGAACAAGACCTTCTGCCTTCTGACTTTGGGCGTGAGATAAGTCGCACTTCCCCTCCTTCCGGTGTCCGCAACAGCACTTTGTCCTCCTTTGTTATTCAACAACCTGGCTAGAATCTGACCCTCCAAAAATTACGATCCAGGGAGGGTCGTGTGTCGAGACGGAAGCATCTGCTGCACGAGGTTGCGGATCTGCCGTGGTGGAGCGGTCTTATCCTGGCGGGTTTTGCCTACGTTCTTCTGAGGTTCATGGTTTTTGCGATCTTTCCGCCGAGCCCCGCTGGACAAGGGATCGCGCGGGCGGTTTCAAATCTTGCCTGGCTGGTCACGCTTGCATTCGTCGGCGCGGCGCTCGTTTCAGCGGTCCGGCAGTTCGTCCGCGAGCGGCTGCTCGACAAGCAGTCAGGTCTCGCCTCGATCCGGGCTTTGTCCTGGCAGGAGTTTGAGCAACTGGTGGGCGAAGCGTTTCGGCGCCAGGGCTATCAAGTGGAAGAGCGCGGCGGCAGCCAGCCGGACGGCGGTGTGGATCTCGTCCTGCGCAAGGCCGGCACAAAGTCGGTCGTCCAGTGCAAGCGCTGGAGATCGACGCAGGTGGGGGTAAACCTCGTGCGGGAACTCTACGGTGTGATGACCGCGGAGGGCGCGGACGAGGCAATCGTCGTCTCCAGCGGGAAATACACGAAGCACGCGCGCGAGTTTTCTGAGGGGAAGCCGATACGCTTGATCGACGGCCAGGCGCTTCTATCGATGATTCGCGAAGAAATGAATGGGGACAGACCCCATTAAAAGAGAAGTAGATTCATTGGGTTAATCTGTCATCGCGGTAGCTGGTTCATGCGTTTTAAGGAGCTGGTGAGGATGCCATCGAACCGCTCCCATGCCGCGGCGCAAGCGCCTCCAGATTGCTGGTCTTCCGACGCACATCATCCAGTGCGGCAACAATCGTCAGGCGCGCTTTTTCGCTGACGACGATTACCAATTCTTTCTATATCACCTGGCGCAGCTCGCGAAGCGCTTTCGCTGCGCGCTGCACGCGTATGTGCTGATGAGCAATCACTTTCAGTTGCCGCTCACGTCAGTGACCCCATTTTTCGTTTTTCGCTATTCATCCAGTCTTCGCAGCGCTCGCGCTGCCCGTCCTGGCGTTGAGCTTCGCCAGCTTCTTCTCACGCTTCTCCAGTAGCGCGAGCTGTTTCCTGTTTCTCTGCTTCTTTCGCCTGGACGCCAGCATCTTGGAATGACTCATTGGGGCTTCCTCGTCGTTGACCTGTTGAGTGGCAGGTCAGTTTGCGCCGTTTTGGGGCTCTTGTGGTGCTTCGCGGCGACGACCGCAACAAATGGGGACAGACCAACACGTATCCGGGTCGGACCAGCGCAACTAATTGGTTGCAGGTAAGAAGCGGCCGAATTCTCGTCCAAAAAGAACCTTAGGAGGCCAGTTTCAAGGGAGAGATCGGCGCTCCAAGCAAACGCTGGATGAAAGTGGCTGGAATCGGTTGTCGCTAGCGCAGCATTTTCGGCGTCGAAGTTGGTGTTCTAAGAATGAAAAAGGCATCACGTTTTAACCATAGATCCCGCCCGAACCGATACTTAGCTCGGTCCGACCCCAAGACCGAAGACCCGAAGTTCTTCTTCCTTACTGGAACCCCTCGGGGGGCGATATTCAGATCCGCTCTGTCCGTGGGCTTTTGATCTACAATCGCGCCGCAGTCCGTGTTAACCAAAAAGGGGAGAAGGAGAATGCCTGCAACATTTCGCAGTCGCGCGGCAATCGTCGCGTTTGTTTCACTATTTGTCCTTGCCGCGCTGTCCGTGGACGTTCTGGCGCAGACGCGGCCGCAGCGCACTGAATTCGAGGGGAAGCCGCCCCAATCGATCCTGTGGGTCGGGAACAGCTTTTTCTACTACAACAACAGCATGCACAACTACGTCGGCCGCATCGTTCGCGCAACGAAGGGCAAGCATCGTTCGAGCTCGGTGACCATCAGCGGGTCCGGCCTGGACTGGCACGACGTCGAATCCTATTTCCGACCGAACGGCATAGGAAAGTACTCATTCGTCGCTGGTAACGAAATCCGGTTTAACAAGTTCGAGAAGCTCTTCGATGCGGTCATCCTCATGGACTGCAGCCAGTGTCCGATCCATCCCAAGCTGAAAGCCGTATTTCACGATTATGCCAAGAAGCACAGTGATACGGCCCGACGGCATGGGGCGGCGCCGATGCTGTTCATGTCGTGGGCCTACAAAGACAAGCCGGAGATGACGGCCCAGCTTGCGGAGGAGTACACCAAGGCCGGGAACGACAATGACGCACTCGTGATTCCCGCCGGCCTGGCGTTTGCAAAGGCTATCGAAAAGCAGTCCGATCTCGAGTTGTATCAGCCCGACAAGCGGCACCCGAGCAAGCTGGGCACTTACCTGGCTGCCGCGACCGTGTACGCAGCCGTTTACCGGAAATCACCGGTCGGCAACACCTATACCGGCGGAATCGACCCGGAAACTGCCCGCTTTCTGCAGGAAGTGGCGTGGCAAACGGTCGGGCAATATTTCCAACATTGAGCCGCGCAGGTAGATGGGGACAGACCACCATTTCGCGCAAGCAATTCCGGGTCAGCCGCCCATGACGAGCGGTTCCGGGACCTCGAAGCGTTCATCCCCGCCGAAGGTGACAACCCAGCCGCGGTCGTTGCGCGTGAACGTCATCGGCTGCGGCACGTCGGCCGCCACGGGCGTTCCCTTGAGGAACAGGATCCGGCGCTTCCCGCTCCCGTCCCAGCGCAACTCGACCGTGGCTGTACCGTCGAAGCCGCGGCGCACCACGAGCGCTTCGCACTCGCGCGTCTTCGTGTACAGCGGCTCGCACTTCACGGTGGTTTTTGCATGGTAGCGAGTGCCGGCAATCAGCGCGTCGATCTTTGCCGACACGGCCGCGAGCGGCTTACCGGTGATCGAGATCGACAACGAGTAATCGCTGCTCTCCTTGCGCCGCGCCGCAGAGCGCATCAGGTAGACCCGCAGCGTGTAGACGCCGTCATCCGGCAGCAAGCCGGCAAACACCCTGCTGCCGGCGCCGGCAATAAACATGGCCGCGTTCTCTGATTCCGGGGGCAGGATATTGAAATAATTGGCGAGGTTCGTTGCCTCCATGCTGACCTTCAGCCGCTGTCCGGCGCCGGCGCGTATCCGGTAGTCAACGTAGTGGTAGCCTGTGATCTTGCCTTTCAGGACGGCACTTGAGCTGCCTTTTGCGAACTGCACTTCCGTGACCGTTTTGTCCCGCTCCGCTGCAGCAGGCGCTCCCGCCACGAACAGCAAAGCAAACACGGCAAGAACGCAGATAAGGGATTTCTTCATGACGATTTTCAAGAAGCTCCGGAAAAGTTGATGTTGCCCAAATGTTGAATGTTAAATGCTGAAGGATCAATGGCAAGAGCCGTGACCTGTGACCGGTGACCATTAATGTAGAAATGGTGATGAGTACTGGTGATGAGTACTGGTGATGAGGGATGGTGATAAGTTGGTAGCTGCGTTCGTATCACCAGTTTTCATCGCCATCATTCATCACTTTTTCGTTGGATCTGCGTTTATCTGCGGATAATAAAACGGGCTACGACCTTTCGACTCACGACTTACGATTCACGACTCACGGTCGTTTCATCGGCGTTCATCGGCGGCTAATGGAGCGGGTTACGGGGTTTCGATTCACGATTTCCGATTCACGACCGTAAACGGCGTCTTCGGCTAACACGGCGGGTGCTAGAATCCCCACGCTATGCAAGCCCTCAAGGATTTTTCGGTGCTCATCCATCCCGGCCTCAACGGCGCGGGGGAAGACCATTGGCAGACGCACTGGGAGCGCGCGTTCCCGGATTTCGTCCGGGTGCAGCAGGCGGACTGGGAGCGGCCGGTGTATGACGTGTGGGCAGCGCGGCTGACCGAATACGTGAACAAGGCGCCCAAGCCCGTCATTCTGGTTCCGCACAGCGCCGGCACGTCGCTCGCGATGAAGTGGTCGTTCGACCAGCCCGCGCTGGCGAAGAAAGTGGCGGGCGTGTTTTTCGTCGCGCCGAGCGACCGTGACCGGTGGAAATCGCCAGACGGTGGCGGACCGCAAGGCTTCGGCGGGATGATCCTGAAGCGCCTGCCTTACCCCTCCGCCGTCGTCGCCGGCCGTGATGACGACCGCGTCACCTTCGACCGCGCGCAGGATTTCGCGAAGGCCTGGGGCTCGATGTTTTTCGACGGCGGCATGAACGGCCATCTCGGATCGGCCGCGAAGCTCGGGCTCTGGCCGGAAGGCCTCGTTTTCTTGGGACAGTTTCTCGCCACGCTCCCAGAGTGAAAAGGCAGAAGGCGGAATGAACTGAGAACCCGTCATGCGTTGTGCGCAATGGGTGATGCGTGCTAACACCTGCTATGGGAGTGTCGAGTTCCAGTTTCCAGTCTCGAGTTTCAGGTTTAAGGTCTAAGGTTTAAGGTTTCCGGGATTGGCCGCCCGTCTCCTCTAACCTTTCGTTTCATGCCATCTGCGTTTTTCTGCGGCAAATAAACGCTGTTCCGGGTTCAAGGTTCCAAGTTGCCACTTAGTCACTTAGTCGCTTAGTAACCTAGTCACCCGCTTCTATTTCATCTGCGTTCATCTGCAACCAGGAATTAAAAAGCGGCCGGGCTCGAACATTGCCGGCGGTTGCATCCGCCGCGCAATTCGAGCCTGGCCGCTTTAATCGTGCGGGCGTGGCGCGTCTTATTGCAGGCGGATGTTTGCGTCCCTGATGACGGCGGCCCACTTCGCATTTTCCTTCTTGATGCGCGCGACCAGCCCCGCCGGCGTGCTGGGCTCTTGCTGCAGACCGAGGCGCTCCATCGAGGCCTGCACGTCGGCAGATTGCAGCGCCCTGACCGAATCCTTATGAATGCGCGCGACGATCCTCTTTGGCGTCGCAGCCGGCACGACCAGACCATACCACTGCATCGCCTCGAATCCGGGGTAGCCGGACTCCGCCACTGTCGGCACCTCCGGCAGCGATTTGCTGCGCTTGGTGCCGGTGCTCGCCAGCGCGCGCAGCCGTCCAGACTTGATGTAGCCGATCGTCGAGGCGGTGGAGCTGGTGTTCATCTGGATCTCGCCCGAAATGACGGCGGCGGCCGCGGGACCCGCCCCTTTATACGGGACGTGCACCATGTCGAGCCCGGCAACCTTCTTGAACAGCTCGGCGGCGAGGTGGTTCGAGCTGCCCACGCCGGCCGATCCGTGGCGTAACGCCCCAGGCTTCTGCTTGACCAGGGCAACGAACTCCTGAAGCGTCCTTGCCGGAACCCCGGGATTTATGACCAGCATCTGGTCGGATACGGCAAGGATGACGACGGGCTGCAGGTCTTTTTCGACGCTGAACGGCAGCTTGTAGAGAAGCGGATTCGCGGTGAGTTGGGTGTCGAGCGCCAATAACACGGTCTGACCGTCCGGATTGGCGCGGGCGACGATCTCGCTCGCGATGTTGCCACCGGCACCGGTGCGATTGTCCACGACCCAGTTCTGGCCCATGTACTGGCTCAGCTTCGGGGCGACGATTCGCGCGGTTGTGTCGACACCGCCGCCGGGCGAGAACGGAACGACCAGCCGCACCGGGCGGGTTGGATAGGCGGATTCGGCGGCCTGCGCGGCGCCGGCGGCGATGAAAAAGCCAAGCAGGACAATGGCGTTGGTGATGCAACTTGGGCGGACGCGGCTCATCATGGCGGTCTCCTTGCTCTGGTTCAATTACGTCAATTCGTTTGCCGCGTCCTCGAATGCGGCCGCTCTTGGCGCATAGGATTTTTTGCGGCTCCCGTTTCGCTGACCCTCACTGGGCACTGTATCCCTCGCCAGTTCGGGGATCAATCAGATAACAAGCAACAAATGGGGTCAGACCCCATTAAAAGAGGAATGAGTTCAGAAGCTTAACCTGTACTCGAAATGGCTGCTCGATGTCACGGGTGGGAGGGCCGGGCCTCAAAGCTTGAATGCAAGCTTCAAGACCTGACCCCGTTAACTTGGGTCATCACGGAGGTGACAATGGCACGCATCCGGCACATTGCGATCGGCACGCAGGATCCCGAGAAAACAGCGCGGTTCTACATCGAGGGGCTCGGCTTGAGGGAGGTCGGCCGGGTCAATTCGAAGACCGCCGAGGGCTACTACCTCAGCGACGGCCACGTCAATGTCGCGATCCTGAAGTTCAAGAGCGAGGATCCCGCCATCACTGAAGGCGCGCCACGCTACACGGGGATCCATCACTTCGGCGTCGAGGTCGAGGACATGGTGCAGGCGCGGGCGCGGATTGAAAAGGCGGGTGCGGTGCACCGTCCCTATCCGGGAACGGAAGAGATGAAGAAACGCGGCAATATCGAAGTCAAATTCACCGGGCCGGATGGCGTGACGATCGACTTGTCGGAGGATGGGTGGCTCGGCACTAAAACGCAGCGCCCCGCCGCAAGCGCTGCATGATTGGGGTCATGGCAACATTTCTGCACCGGCGGCGTTCGTCACGCCAGAAAAGTCAGGTCATTTCGGATTTGTGGGACCTTCTCACGCGCTCTCCAGGGCGTCCCCGCCAGTATTGAGCGATCCCGTGTTCCAGGGCAGGGCACATGGACCGGGCCGAACGCTTCTGCGAGCTCCCGTGCCTCGCAGCCGCAAGGAAGCAGAGAAGTCACGGAATCACGGGGCCCAATCCCCCCGCAGCGACACGTGTCAGACCGTGACCGCGGCTTCCGAATCCTTGGCTTTGCGGAACACCTTCAAGCCGATCAGTGGCAGCAACAGAACGGCAATCACCGCGAACCCAGTCATCTTGTAGCTGATCCACGGCAGCGCGCAGAGAATGCCGGCGACAACAAGAACCATCCGCAATGCGAATCCATGATACGTGGAGCCGCCGAGCGACCGCCCACCCCGTCCGGGCCACAGAGCGCCCACGCCCAGCATGTAGCCCTCCAGCGCCGCCGAAATCACGAACATGCCGAAGAGCGTGGTCACGAATGCGGTCACGATCTCGGCCGTCGTGCCGATCAAGAGCAGGGCGGGATCGAGCACGAAGAGGAAGGGCAAAAGGTACTTGCCGGCGCCCATGCGCGCGGCGCTGACCGCCACTCTCATGGGCGAGGTCCTGGCGAGCACCGCTGCCGGAAACGCGGCCATGGCGATCGGCGGCGTGATGTAGGAGAGCATGCCCACGTAGAGGATGAACATGTGCGCGGATAGCTCCGGCACGCCAGCCATGACCAGGGCGGGCGCCAGCACGACGGCGAGGAAGATGTAGACCGCGAGCAGTGTCATGCCCATGCCCATGACGAGGCCCGCGATCGCGGAGAGAATCAGCAGCCAGGCGAGATTACCGCCGGAGAAATTCATCAGCTCGCGCGCGAACGAGACGCCGATTCCCGAGAGCGCGAAAACCCCGACCAGCATGCCCACGCCGCCGATCACGACCATCAGGTCGACCAGGCTCCCCGCGGCGTTCTCCAGGAACACCAGCAGCTTGCGCCAGCTGAGCCGCGCCTCCCTGGACAACTGGGACAGCACCAGGATGCAGGCGGATCCGGCAAATGCGGAGATGCCGATCTTGCGCTCCCAGAACAGGTAATAGATCAGCACCAGCGTGCCCGGAATGTAGAACCATCCGGTTTTCAGCGTCTCCCAGAACGACGGCAGGTCTTTCCGGTCCTGGCCCTTCAACCCGTTCTTCACGGCATAGCCGTCGACCTGGATGTAGAGGCCGAAGTAATACAGGAACGCCGGTATCGCGGCGGCGAGCGCAATGGCGGAATAGGGCATATTGAGAAACGAGGCCATGACGAAGGCCGTGATCCCCATGATCGGCGGAGTGAAAGTGCCGGCGGTGGAGGCGCAGACTTCCACCGCCCCGGCAATGTGCGGCTCGAACCCGGATTTCTTCATCGCCGGAATCGTCACGGCGCCCGTCGTCAGAACATTCACCATGGGCTGGCCGTTGATCGACCCGAACATGGCGCTGGAAACCACGGCAACCTTCGCTGTCCCGCCTCTCATGCGCCCCACCAGGGCGAGCGCAAGGTTGAGGAAGAACGCGCCGCCGCCGGTCTCGACCACCACGATACCGAACAGGACGAATCCGAGCACGATCTCGATGTAGGTGCGCAGCAGCAGCCCGATGGCGCTCTGCGGGCTCAGCATGTGAAAGGTCGCCGTCGCGTCGAACGAGCTGCCGATGCCTTCCAGGAATCCGGGCATGTGCTCCGCGAACAGGGGATAGAACGACACCAAGGCAATGACCGAGAAAAGCGTTGGCCCGAAGATGCGCCGGATCGACTCCAGCGTCAGGATCCATGCGATCGCCGCCAGGATCTTCGCCTCGAGGGGGGCGAAGCGCGACCAGCCCTCAACGATGATCTCCTGTCCGTGCCAGGAGAAATAGGCGAACATCGCGACGCACAGGAAACACAGAAAGGCATCCACCCAGAACAGCCGCGTGGCCCAGGGCTCCTTGAGGTGCGCCTTGACCGGATATTTCAGAAAGGACGCCGCCAGCAGCAACCCGAACACGATGTAGTAGAGCGAAAAGTTGAACATGTGGAAATCAACGAGGAAACGCAGGTTGAACACCTTGTTGATTCCCAGGACGATCACGATGGTCCCGAACACGATGACGACGGCGCGCCAGAAACCGGTCAGCGTCCGGTCATGGCGCACGTTCAGTTTTTCCGCCGTTTCGAGCGTTTGATCGTCGCTCAACTTGCGCAGCAGGTCCTCGGCCATGTTCCAGCGTCCCTTATCGTTGCCTTCGATGCCGCGGCCAGCCCGCGACGCCGTCCGCACCGCGCGACGTCGCGGCGCCGATGCACGGGTTTAGCGCGGCGTTGGCGGGATCAGGCAGAGCACGCACAAAAGAAGTGCAACATTCTCTTGCGAAAATGTTGCACCCGGTCATCGCGCCGCCCGCCGAGACTGTGGCTGCGGCAGTTGGCTGCTCTTGTCCCGGCCGCGAGGCCGCTGCATCGTGTGGCTATCGGTTATCGGTGGGGGGCTGCGCCGGGGACATCCGTCTCCGGCGCCATCCCCCGGCGCCTATTTCTTCCCGTATTTCTCGGCGTACTTCTTCTGCCAGTACTGCGAGAAGGCCTTGGTCTTGATGCCCTCTTTGTTGGCCATTTCGACCACCTGGTCCCAATAGGCGCGAAGTTCCTTCTGGTGCTTGATGCGATCCTGGTTCATTTTTTCGCGCTTGTCGTTCCACTGGCCGATCTCCTTGTAGTACTCGATCGCGCCGTCGTGCAGCGGGGTGATTCCGCCTTCCCACAGGCTCCAGTGCTTCTCCTCCGTCCAGTCTTTCTTCAAGGAGGCGTGCTTTTTCTCCCACGACGAGCGGGTCTCGTGGAGAGCGCGGGTGATCCAGTAGATGGCGGCCTTGTCGACCTTTTCGTAGGTGACGATCTCCGGATAGGCGTTGGTCAGGATCTGCGCCGGCGCGTTCTTTGACATGCCGGGGCCGTCGTCGCGCGACTTGGGCATATGAACCGGCACCACTTTCTGCACCCGCTTCCAGCCTTCCTTGTCGCTCGCAGGCATCTGGATCCAGCGGAGGCCGCCGGGCATGGTCGCCATCTCGACGGCGATGCTGGAGGACGAGTTCATGAATGCTGTATCGATGTGCCCGTCGCGGATCGCGCGGTAGCCCTCGGGCGGACTGGACATCTTGACCGGCGTCACGTCTTTCCAGGTCAGGCCGAAGAACGCCAGGATCGACTCGTTGATGAGCGTCGGGTACGGCGAGCCGGGATAGATCGCCACGGTCTTGCCTTTCAGGTCATGGCCGGTCTTGATTGGTGAGTTTCCCTTTACCGCGAAGCCCATGCCCACGTGCTCGGGGAGGAAGACTTCCCGGATCGGCTGCGGGCCCCATTCGATGCTGGAGTAGGAGCTCAGGCCTTCCTGGATCAGCCACACCGACCCCGCGGTGTGGATCGTGGTGTGCGCATCTCCGGTGCGCGGCATCATGGTCCGTGCCAAGTCGACGCCGGACGGAATCGACCGCCACTTGATATCCGGATACTTCGAGATCAAGGACTCGGTCACCAGGCCGAGCAAACGGTAGCCGCCGGTCCCGATGTCATGGGTGCCCAGAATGATGGTAGACGGCTTGGGTGGCGCAGAAACCGCGGTAGCCGGCATTGTGGCCAGCACCGATGCCAGGCAAACGCCCACGAATGATGCCAATTGTTTGGATCTCATAAACTCCTCCGTTGGTATTGGTTATGTTGAACCGAGACCTTCAGCTTAGCCTGTCGTTCTCGTTGGAATCTAACACGCCCATTCGCGCCGCGTGAAGAATAAAAAATGGGGACAGGCCGCCATTTCCGGATTCTGAAATGGAAAAATGTGGTCTCTCCGCTGTTATTCCTGCAAATTCGACGAATTCGCCACGGGCACCCATGGCGACCCGCAAACCCGAACCGCCCGTTTGTCCCGGCCCCAGCCTGAATCCGCGGAAGGCGTCATTCGCCATGCCGCTCGGCGCCACTGACTGCCACGCCCATGCGTTCGGCACGCGCGGTGGCAGAGCTATGCCGACACTATAGACAGGGTCAGTTCAGCATTTCTGCGCTGGCGCCATCGGCGCCCCGGAAAGTTGCAGGGGGCCCGTGGTTCCGGAGGGAACCGAATACTCCTACTGAAATACGGGACTGAAAGGGGCGCGTTGCGGTTGGCGGAAAGATGTAGAATTCCCGACCCAGTCGAGATCATGGCAAAACGTGATCGACTCGACCATCAACCAGGAGAAATTTTCATGAACGTAGTCGTCAGGACGTATTCGGGAGCCGGGGCAAAGGAATTGTTTGACGTGCTGGAGAAGCACAAGGCGGACGTGGAAAGCATCATGCGTTCGGTCAAGGGTTTCGTGAGCTATACGCTCGCGCGCAGCGGGGATGGCGGTTATTCGGTGACGGTATGCCAGGATAAGGCCGGTGTCGATGAAAGCGTTCAAAAGGCGAGGGACTGGGTAGCGAAGAACGCCGCGAATACTGGCGCCGGCGCACCGAAAGTCGCAGATGGCGTCGTCATCGTTCACGTGAAATAGCTGCGCTCGCGCGCACCGGAACACTGTAAACAGGTGTAAATAGGGGACAGACCACGTAAATAGGGGACAGACCACCATTTCCGGAAAGCAAGGTCCGAAAACGGTAAATTGGGTCTTTCCTTTACTACACCCTCATGCCTATCGTTTCTGCCCTGGCTGCAGCGCGGCAATCAGCGCGTGCAGTTCCGCGACCCTTGCTTCCAGTGCGTCCACCCTGGACCGGAGGACGGCGAGGTCGCCCGCCTCGTTGCTGCGCGACCCTGCTGCTGCGTGCTGCTCCGTAGGGGTAGGGGGTGCGCCGCATAGCAGGTGCGCCCAGCGGTTCTCCCGCGAGCCTGGTTGCCGCGGCAATTCCACCACCAGGGAGCCGTCTGGCCGTTCCGCAAGCTCTCGAAGAAAACCCTCCACCGCAGAGATATCCGTGAACTTGTGGAGCCGGTCGCAGTTGATGCGCAGTTCTCCCGCAGTTTGCGGCCCGCGAAGCATCAGCACGGCCAGCAATGCCGCCGACGGCGTCGGTATCTGGAGCACGCGCTCGATGTTGTGTTCATAGCGTGGCACCCGCCCACCACTTGATTCGATGATGAGTGACTTGGCCCTGAGGCTGTCTAGCGCCTGCTGCGCCTGCGCGTCGCTTACCTCCATGACCGGCTCACGGCTGGTCTTTTGATTACAGCCAGCCACCAGCGTGTTGAGCGTGAGTGGGTAGGTATCGGGAACCGTGCGTTGCTTTTCAGCCAATACGCCCAGGACGCGGACTTCGACGGCAGACAGAGTGGGAAGGGAAATTGCGGTCATGGCCAGATACCAAAGTCAGTGTACGCGAATTTCGCGGCTCGAAAAGGATGATACCGTCCAGCGTAGATTGGTTAACAAATTAGGTGGGTTATCCGTCGACAATCCAGTCGAGGACGGCGCTGACCGTCACGATCAGCGAGTGCTTGGCCGCCATCCCACAACCCCGTCAACTCGTTACGCCGGAGAGGATATTCAGGCAATTCTGCATCAAGTACTGAGGAGACGCTCCTGGCCGATAGCCGACGTCCGCTTCCGACCCGAAGCGGACGTCCCCATAGAAGAAAAACCCCGCCAGAGCGGGGTTTCTTGAGCCGGCTGACCCGGCACCGAAAAGCGGCAGCCAGATCATTTGCCGCAGGCGGCTACCTTTTCCCCAATCCCGCTTCTTTCGCCGCCTTGGACCAAACGGCGGTCTCTACTTTCATGCGCCGGCCCATCTCCTCCGGTGTCCCGCCCACCACTTCGAGCCCGGCATTGAACAGCCGCTTGACGACCTTGGGATCCGCCAGCGCCTTGTTGTACGCCGCCGACAGACGATTGACGATCTCGCTTGGCGTCTTCGCCGGCGCCATGGCGCCGAACCACTGGCTGATATCCATGTCCGGATATCCCATTTCAGCCAACGTCGGCACGTCCGGCAATGCTTTGGCGCGGTTCTTGGAGGTGACCGCAATCAGCTTGACGCGTCCGGCTTTCGCCTGCGGCACCAGCGGAGCGGCGCCGAGTACCGCCACCGGCACCTGGCCGCTCATGAGATCCACCACGGCTTGCCCGCCACCCTTGTACGGCACAGCGATCAACTTCGCCTTCGCCATATTGAAGAAAATGAGGCCCGCAAGAGCCTGCGTGCCAGTCGGCGATGAAATGGCGTAAACGATCTCATCAGGCTGGGCTCGCGCAGCGCCAATGAGATCTTTTACCGATTTCCAACCCGGGGCCGGATGAACTGCGATGATGATCGGCTGGCTGACGAGAATCGTAATGGGGCGCAGGTCTCTCTCCGTCCGGTAAGAGAGCGCCGGTTTTACGACGGGCTGATAAAACGAGGAATCCGATCCGACGACGATCGTGTAGCCGTCTGCCGGGCCACGCAAGAGCGTCTCGATCGCGATGCTTCCCGAGCCGCCCGGTCTGTTCTCGATGATGATGCTCTGGCCCAGGTCCTGCGACACGAGAGCGCTGGCGACGCGGGCAGAAACGTCTGTCGTGCCGCCTGGCGAAAATCCGACGAGCACCCGTATCGGCTTGGACGGCCACGATGCGGCGCCGACAGGAAAAACAGCACCCATGAGCAACAACGCGGATAACAGTAGCGCCCTCATGCGCATCCTCCTTCTCGAAAGATTATTGGCGTTCATGCCGAAGCCTGCCTGGCAGGGGCATAGTGCGATTGCCACCAGTCGATGCAGGATTCTGCCAAAGCGACGGTCACGTCAACGCAACGTGCGGCCAGCGCCGGTCGAAATCGGTCCAGCACCACGGGAATTTCGGTACAGCCCAGCACGATCGCCGATGCCCCTTGCTCCAACAGGCGCTCGGCCGCGCGCTCCAGCAAGGGCGTTGCGCTCACGAGGTCGTTCTCCTTGATCGCCTTGATGGCAGGATCCACGAGCTTTTCCTGGTCGTCGGGGGGCGAGATGACGCAGTCGACCCGGCGTGCTGCAAAGCGCTTCTGATAGAAACCGGCTTTCAGCGTGCCGCGGGTCCCGAGTAGACCGAGGCTCAGGGACTGCCGCTGGTCGGTGCCAAGCGCCGCAAGGGCTGCATCCGCGATATGCAGGAAGGGGACTTTCGCAGCCGGCGCGAACTTATCGTACCAGTAGTGCGCGGTATTGCATGGCATGGCGATCAACACGGCGCCCGCAGCCTGCAGCGTTTCGATCGCTTCCATCAGCGCGGGCAGCGGCGAGGCGCCGCCATCAAAGATCGCCTCCATGCGGTCGGGAAGCTGAGGGACTGAATGGACGACGAAGGGAATGTGCTCGTGGTCGGCGCGCGCCGGTGTGCGGTCAACGAGCTTGCGCAGAAAGTCGACCGTAGCCAACGGCCCCATTCCGCCAAGGACGCCCAGTTTAGGACTCACATCCATCCCCTTTAATGCACGGCACGTCGACATCCTACAGAGTAGTGGCAAGCACGGCCATCTTGTTATTATCCGATCTTCGTGAAACACATTCCACTTCCCGGAACAGGAAATAACCGGTGACGCAAAAATCGCCGCCCAACATCGTGCTCATCCTTGCCGACAACCTTGGCTGGGGCGAGCTCGGCTGCTATGGCGGGGGCCTGGTCCGCGGGGCTCCCACCCCGCGCATCGACGCACTCGCGGCGGAAGGGCTGCGGTTTCTCAATTTTAACGTGGAGAGCGACTGTGTGCCGACGCGCTCGGCGCTCATGACGGGCCGGCATCCGATACGAACCGGCGCAATGCAGTCGGTGCCGGCGGGGCTCCCGCAGGGGATTCACCCATGGGAAGTGACGCTCGCGCAGCTGCTTTCGGTGCAAGGTTACGTGACCGGGATGTACGGGAAGTGGCATCTCGGCGATCGCGAAGGCCGTTTTCCGAAGGACCGCGGTTTCGACGAATGGTATGGAATACCCCGGACCACCAACGAGAGCATGTTTACCAGTTCCGAGGGATTCGACCCGACAGTGGTCGACCTGCCTTATGTCATGGAGGGCCGCAAAGGCGAGCCCGCGCGCAACGTGCAGGTCTATGACCTGGAAATGCGCCGCCGTATCGACTCCGAGCTCATTGCGCGCACGAATGACTTCATGCGCAGGGAGGCGAAGAGCAAACGGCCCTTCTTCGTCTATGTGCCGCTCACGCAACTGCATTTTCCCACGCTTCCTCACCGCGACTTCGCCGGGAAGACGGGAGCGGGGGATTTCGCCGACTCGATGGTCGAAATGGATTTTCGCGTGGGCCAGGTGCTCGATGAAATCGAGGCGCTTGGTATCGCGAAAGACACCGTGGTGTTCTTCGGCAGTGACAACGGGCCCGAATTTCGGCGGCCCTGGCGTGGCACGGCCGGTATCTGGCGCGGGACCTATCACACCTCCATGGAAGGCTCGCTGCGTGTGCCGTTCATGGTGCGCTGGCCGGGCCGGATCGCGGCCGGGCGCGTAACCAACGAAATCGTGCACGTTACGGATCTCTTCACGACCATCGCGCGTATTGCCGGCGCGGAAGTACCCAAAGACCGTCCGATCGACGGCGTGGATCAATTCGATTTCCTTCTGGGCAGGGAGCCGAAATCGAGGCGAGAGGGATTCGTCTACTATATCAAGCAGGAGTTACGCGCCGCGAAATGGCGTGACTGGAAAATGCATCTGGTCTGGGAACCGGAGCCTAACACCGGCCCGATTCATCTGGAGACTTCGTGGATCTTCAACCTCACGCGCGACCCCAAGGAAGAGACTGAGGTCGGCATGGAGTGCAGCTGGGTCCGGGGCCCGTTCCGGCGCCTGATCGATGACTTTCAAAACAGCCTCAAGCGAAATCCGCCCATTCCTCCCGGCGCGCCGGATGAATACGTGCCGGGCAAACGCTAGGCTCGCGCCGGGGTTGATCGGGCAAGCTTGACCGCATGCAATTGCTAATCGCGCGAGACAATATGAATCCCCTCCTGCCCGAGGAGCGGGCGGTCCGGTTCAGGCCTTGAAAGAACAGCAGTAAAGAAGAGCCCGCTATTTCGGAGGGCGGTTCAGGCAATCAGGCCATGCCGATCGGCTCGGCGAGTTTCTCCCGTAGCTTGCCGGGGCGGGCCCGCACCATGTCCTCGAGCTCTTTGCGGACCTTCGCGTAGCCCGCGTCGTCGAACAGGTTATTCATTTCTCCCGGATCGTTTCTGAGATCGTAGAGCTCGCCCGCACCGGAGCCCAGCTCGAACGTGCATTTGTGCGTCTTGGTGCGAACCGTGCGCAGCTGAAGCGCGACTCCACAGCGCGAAGGGTGCACGTGCCATTCGCTCCAGGCGCAATCGCGGGTCTCTCCGCGTCCTGCGAGAAGCCCTGCCAGGCTGCGTCCCTGCAATTCGTGCGGTGCCGGCACCCCGGCACGCTCGTAGGCGGTCGCGGCGAGATCGAGGGTCGATACGGGCTCGCTTACCACCTGGTTCCTTGCAACATCGGGTCCGCGCGCGATGAGCGTCACCCGCACCAGGTCCTCGTACGGCGTCGGCCCCTTGAGGTAGAGGCCGTGGTTCCCGAGCATGTCGCCATGATCGGTGCTGTAGATGACGAGCGTGTTCTGCGCGTATCCGAGACTGTCGAGCGCCTCGAGAATGCGGCCGACGTTGTGATCGATCAGCGAGATCATGCCGTAGTAGTTGGCGGTCATCTCGGCAAGTTGCGCATCGGTCTGGTCCGGCACGCGCGAGCCCTCCGCGCGGAACTTGAGCATAGCCGGATCCGCGAGCTGCGGTGTGCTCTCGAGTGAGGCCTTGTGCCACCATGGCCTGCGCTCGAGATCTTTCGTGCGATGCTCGGGCAGCCGGACACTCTTCGGGTCGTACAAAAGGCTCCACGGTTCCGGGCAGTCGAACGGATGGTGTGGATCGGGAAAGGACACCCACATCGCGAGCGGCCGGGATGCGTCGTGCCGCGCGAGAAAATCAATCGCGCGATCACCCACCCAGGTGCTCGTGTGCCAGGCGACCGGCAGCGCGGAGCTCCAGGTCTGGGCCGCGCCGGTACCGCGCCGCGTCTCGGCCGCCCAGCGCGCGACAGCTTCCTCGTTATCGCCGCGGGCGAGAAACCAGCGTTCATAGTGCCCCATCGCCGGGCGCTCCAGCGGGCGTGTGCGGTGCATGTGACCGAGCACTGCGAGCTCGACGTGCTGAAAACCCATGTACGGACCGGACCAGCGGGGCCCGTACTTTGCCTGGCTCTTGTTACACTCGGGCGTGCCGGTGGGGGCGAACGTGGCCTTGGTCGCGAAATGCGCCTTCCCGATAAAGGCGCTGCGATAGCCGGCGCGGGCGAGCGTGCCGGCAAAACCATTCTCACCGACCTGCGGGTCGAGATCGACGCCGTTGTCCCACACGCCATGCGTGAGCGGCAGCAGGCCGGTCAGGATCGACGCGCGCGAAGGCTGACAGACCAGATTGGGCGTGATGCACGCCGAGAAGCGCGTGCCGTCGCGCGCGAGCTGATCAAGGTGCGGGGTCCTGATTTCCGGATTCTCGAAACCGTTGCAGTCGGCGCGTTGCTGGTCGGAGGTGATGAGAATGATGTTGGGGCGCTTCGCGCTCATGAAAGCTCCAGGGGATTGACGCCGAAGAGACGCGCGGCAGTGGCGCGAGCGCATGGTAGCACGGGCCCAGCCCGCGGTAACACATCGAGCCCGGACGATCGCGGCGGAGAGCAAGGTTCGGTTTGCATTTCCGCTGGAGCTAGAGAACGGTGGACCGAACTTCGTTCCTGCCGACATTAAGATAGCCGGCACCCCCTCAATCCGGCGCCCGAATCAATCCCTCCGACGCGCCAGCTCGAAGCAAAAGGCCTGCGTCTTCGCTGGCCTTTTCCCTTTCTGAGTTGCGGTGTTGCTCAGGACGTGCGAATTCCTGCAAAGGCTCCAGTTGCCTCATGGCGCTGGCCCGCGTCCACCGGGATTATCCCTGGTGCGCTCAACCTGCCCCTGGGCAAGCTCCATGAGTGTCAATGGGGTCTGTCCCCATTTGTTTTTTTCGGAACGATCCCCCGTCATCGCCCCTTCCGCCGCAGCGGGAGTAAGCTGGGTGTGTCGGACTATTCGGGGAGGACCCCATGAAACGCGCATTGCTGCTGATCGGAACGCTGCGCTCGCTGCTGCGAACTGGGAAGCTTCCTGTCAATAAAATGCGTGCAGCGCGACTAACGGTGTTCTTGGTGTGTCTCTTGGTGTCATCCCCAACCTTGTCCGACATCAAGGTAAAAGACTACTCCCTCGCCAAATCCAGCGAATGGTTCAAGAGCTATATCCTCGGAGTTGGTACGGGGATTCGTTGGGCCAGCATTCGTCCTGATCGCCTGGCACTGCATTGCCCGCCTGGATCGTTTAAGCCAGACGCCGATGCATATATCGCCATTCTCGATCGCCAAATACTCGACGAAAGCAGGAAGCCAGACGGGTTACACGACGATACACCCATCGAGTTGCTTCTGCTTCGCGGCCTGATGCGAAAATTTCCCTGCAACAGGTGACGCCGCCGCTCCAGGAATAAGCAGGTGACAGGCCGCTATTTTCGGGGCGCAAAATTCGAAAACGGCAAATGCGGTCTGTCTTCTATTGCCTATTACACCCTCGTTGGCGCGTGACGCACGACGAAAAGGCCCGCTTCCGCGAGCCTCTCCCCGGAGGCGGACTCTTTCGCTTTCACCCCCCAGGAAGAAAGTGACGCCGCCATCTCGCGTCACTGTGCAGTAGCGTCAGATCATTTCGTAGACCACTTTTATCATCGCGTGCATGCCCGCTGCCGCGTGAAGCGTGTCCTCGCACCCGAGCTTGAACGTTCCTTCCTCGAGGGGCATGAAGGTCCACTCGATTGTCTGACCCGGCGCCAGAGAAATTCCCGCAGTGATGCTGGCGGCCGGGTAATCGACGTCTTCAAACCCTTGCAAGAGTTCCGTGGTCAATCCATTCCCTGCGAGCTCCGGGGCCGCCACGACGTGGGTGAGTTCACTCGGATTGATAAGGACGATCAGATACAGCTCGCCCGCCTGCAGCGTCAACTCAGATGGGGAAACCATGAGTTGGCCGTGCTCACCGCCAAATTGCACGTAAACGTCCGTTATCGGCCAGAAATCGTCCTCATCGGCCTGTGCCGCTGGTAGCCCCAGGAGCAGACCACACAGCGCGGCCGCCAAGATTTTGAGAGGGGCTTTCATTGCAACACTCCTTATCTTCAGCTGGAGGCCCATCCCCCAACTATTGTTTTTTATACGCGATTGATCGACACCCTGCATTGACCTCGGGCAAACCTTATGCCGATTGCCTCGCCCAGGCGGCGAAATCGGAGCAGTTGGCATGGGGCGAAGCATCCCCGAATTGGGGATCGAATAGGACGAATAGGGGGCAGACCACGGTTTTCACACAGACATCGTGGTCGGGCCCCTTTGATCGGGAATGGACGATTCGGGGGGCGCTGCGGATAAGGCTGCTCCGAGGTGCGTCAAAACTCGCGCAGCAGGCGGCCTGCACCCTCGAGTGGTCCAGTGTATCCGTTCTCGCGGAGTGCGTACCACAAGAGAGCCGCATTGATCCCTACGATTGGCACGCCAACCTCTGGCTCCAGCCGCTCTGCAATGTTGGCCATGGAAAGCCCCGTGCCACAATGCAACACCGCGTCCACGCCCTCCACTGCAAGCTGCTCGCGGAGGATCTTTTCCATCAACGCTTCTGGTACGTGCGCCACGTCGAGGGTGCTGGCACACGCCAATCCCACAATGTTCACGACTTCAAATCCCAACTCAGCGAAGAACTGCAGGGTGCTCTGGTTGCCGCGTTCGTTGAAGGGTGTCAGAACGCTCACCCGCTTCGCCCCAAACTTGTTGAGCGCTGCCGGCACCGCCCTCGCGCCACACCGCGAGCCCGAGGCCGAATTGTTGCTCGACCTGGTCCGGGATCGCCTCGAGCCCCTCGAGTGACCCATACACCATCTCTAGCGAGAACCCCAAGATCAGGTAGTGAGGCTCCGCGTGCAGCGCTGTCTGCGTTGCGGCAATCGTGTTGTTCTTGAAGTCATTCCCGTATTTCTCGGTTTCCTCCTTGGTCTGCAGGGATGGCGCGGGAGTGAGAACATTCACCGAGTGAAGCCCGACGCCAGGAAGTGCCGCGCGATTGCGGATGATCAACTCCCACAGCTCGGTCTCGAGGGTGGTGTTCGTTGAGGGAATCAGAACGCCGATCTTCAGCTTCGAGTTCCGAGTGTCAGGGTGACCGGCTGGCGAGGCCCGCTCCCCCGTGATCCTGGTTACCGCTTTGTCTGCACCCCCGTGCATGAGAACAGGCTCGATGCTGGGATAGCCAGAGTCCACGTCAGGACGCGGAACGGCGCGTCCTGACAGCGTCCCCTGGAGCGTGCATCCCCGATCAATCGTTTGTATTTTGTTGCTGAATGTCTTCATCTTGGGGGGGCTGCGCCTGCCGATCGTTGTGGCGTGACGTGGACATTCTTCTTCCTTTGCTCTAGCAAGAGGGGGGAGGGGAGAGGCCACGATTCCTGTCCAAAAACCGTGGCCTGTCCCCTGTTACTTTCTGGCTCGACAAGCCGTAGCATAATCTGAGCCTGGCCTCTTTTACCGCATTAAAACGACCATGAAACGCAGGAGTCGAGGCGCGTCCGTTTCGGGAGCCGGTTTGCCGTTTGCGAGGCGCGCGCGATCCGGGCAGGTGTCGCCCAGCCGCGTGAAGACGCTTTCGCCCGCGGGTGCCATCACGCCGACCGGGACCTGGAGCCTGGGCACGCGCGCCGGGGATTTCGTGTTCGTGGCCGGCATGCGCGGCATCGATCCCAAGACCAAAACCCTGGTGCGAGGCGCCGAGGCGCGCACGATGCGGGCGTTCCTCAACATGAAGCTCATCGCGGAGTCGGAGGGCGCGACGCTGCGCGACGCGGTTCGGATCGTGGTTTACGTGACCGAGATGCACCGTTTGCGGCCGATCGTCAACAGGGTGCAGAAGGCGCTCTGGGGCCAGGGCCCGTATCCGCCGCGGACCATCATCGAGGTGAGCTGCTTGAACCAGGACGACATCGTCGAGGTCGAGGGCACGTTCTACGCGCCAGTGAAGCGGTGACGGATGAGGGACGCGTGATGCGGGATGAAGATTGGAAACAGCCGTCAGGCGCTTTTCCTTTCGCCATCCGCCATTCGTTCTGGGGTCGCTGGTCACCCCTCACGCGTTCCGAGGCCCTGACGAGCGCGAATGCTCCGACCCCGTTTTCTACGGCCGCACGAGGTCGGTGTGGCCGAAGCCCTTCGAATAATCCAAGACCGAGATCACTTTCGGCGTGACCTTCACGAAAGCCGTGCCCGCGAGGTCGTCCTTTGACAGGTTTCGCAGCTGGGGAAACTTGCCGGCGAGCAGCTCGTAGGCGCGCGCGACTTCGCTGGGCTTCGAGAGCACCCGCGCCTTCGCTCCCATCGACAGCCCCTTGATGCGAAACCAGTGCCTGGTGTCGTGATCGATCGTCAGCGAGGCCTTGGGCGAGCGACGCAGGTTGCGCACTTTCTGGCTCGTCCGATCGCAGCAGAAATAGAGGTCGAGCCCGTCGTTGGCGTAGCCGACGGTGGTCGCTTGCGGAAACCCGTCCGCGCGCACGGTGGCAAAGCGCATGATGTTGTGCTGCTCGAGCAACTTGAGTATCAGCGTCTTGAGCGGGCGCCTCATGGGTTCTTCTCGGCGTCGACGCCTGCCTCTTTCGCCGTCTTGTGGCGACGCGGGTAGAGCTCAACAGTCAACGCCCGCATTCCTCTGCTGACATCGTTCGCAGGATTGGCGTGGCAATAATTCTCGAGCCATAACACCACACTCTTGAAGTCGCTGTCACCAAGGATTTGATAGGTGTCGGGCGTTTGCCAATTCAAGGCGGTGATGTATCCCGCTATCCATCCGAGCGTGTGCGAATAATCCATCACGGATGCCGTGTTGGTTACGTCCGCGCTTGGCCCTTCCAGCTTTTTTCGCAACTCGATGAATTCTCCGCAACTGCGACCGCTGACGACCGCGGTATATCCATCTTTATCCGACGCCCATGCGCCCGCTGGCATCAGCAGCAGGACCAGCAGCACTAGCTTTTTCATGCACCTCTCCCGGAGAAGGCCGACAGCATCAAGCTTACGCCCGCTGCCACAGCCCCCAAAGTGATAAGTCAGAAGGTCTTGTTCCACGTTCAAAGTTCCATGTTCAGGGTTCCAAGTTGCCGCTTTTCAAGGTTCCGAGTTCAACGTTCCGGGTTCAAGGTTCAGGGTTCAGGGTCTTCTGTATATGCAGATCCGTGTTCATCTGCCTTCATCTGCGGTTAATAGGGCGGGTTACGGGGCTTCGATTCACGATTCACGATTTACGATTCACGGCTGCCAATCTGCGTTAATCTGCGGCTAAATTTGTTTTTGATGGCGGGACGAGGCTGAACATGGAAGACTTTCTCCGATACTGGGGCTTGGACTGGCTGGCGATGGCGCTTAGCCTGTTCTCCGTTTACTTGCTGGGGAACAAAAACCGAGCGGGATTCGTTGTATTTGCCATGGCCAATACTACCTGGATCTTCCTCGGTTTGACCTGGATGACGAGCCTCGGAATCGCGGTAGGCAATACGGTCTTTCTGTTTATGAATATCCGCGGATTCGTGAATTGGGCAAGGAAAGCCCCGGCAAAGTAAGTAGGAAGGCGGAGGGTCTTCGTTCCAAGTTCCAAGTTCAAGGTTCCGAGTTCAAGGTTCAAGGAAAAGGCATTAGCTGGTAAACCTTGAACCTTGAACCTTGAACCTTGAGCTTTGAACGTAGAACATTGAACCCGGAACCCGGAACGTTGAACGGGTAAATGGGGGTCAGACCCCAGGAAAGTGCAATCGTGGACAACATGGATAATCTGGAGCCCTGGTACCGTCTCGGGTTCATCACCCCGCATCAGTTCGTCGATAACGTCCCGTACCAGTTTTATCGACTCGCTCCGCCGGGCATGATGCTCGTCACGGCCAACCTCGACTTGGCGGACTACACGGTAGAAGCGGTCGACCACGAGCTGGCGCTGCTGTGGCGCCACGCCGAGAGACTCACGAAGCGCGGGGTGGACCGCATCGTCATCGGCGGCGTCCCGGTTGGCGCGGCGCTGGGCCGGGAACGCGTGCAGGCGATCCTCGCCGAAGGCGAAAAGCGCACCGGCATCCCGTTCTCCACCGACATGGAGAACATCATCTCCGCCCTGAATTACCTCGGCGTCACGAAACTGGCGATCGGGTCGCGCTGGCACGAGGGCCTGAACGACGCCGTTGCCGCATACCTCAAGCTCGGTGGCGTCGAGGTGATCGGCCGCAAGGCGAGCGCTCGCTCGTTGGCCGAAAACGAGACGTTGAAGACATCCGATGGCATGCGTCTGGCCGTCGATCTCGGCCGCACCGCACTCGAAGCTGCGCCGGACGCCGAAGCCCTGCTCCTTCCCGGCGGCCTCTGGGTCACCATCCACGCGATACCTTTGCTCGAAGCCGAGTTTGGCAAACCGGTGCTGATCAACCTCTCGGCGACGATCTGGGCGACGCTGCGCGCGGCTGGTCTTAGCAAGCCAGTCCAGGGCTGGGGTCGTCTCCTTGCCTCCTGAGCGTTTATCGCTTGAATGCTTAACTGCGGGCCGGACCAGAGCAACTGGTTAATTTGACGTCAGTCCCCGTCAGAACGGTGGCCACGATTGAGCCTGGAAGGCCATTTTCCCAGCGGGAACCGCCTTCCAAGAAGGCCCTGGACGAACCTGGCTAGAACTGGTGTCCGTAGAGCAGCGTTTTCGGCGGCAAATGGGGTGCTCCAAGAGCGCAAAACACGCCAAATTTGACCGAAGATCCCGCGCATACCGATACTTGCTTTAGTCCGGCCCGGCAGCGCATGAAGGCACATGTGATGCCGGACCATCCTGTATCGTCGCTCGTTATGACCGCCATCATCTCCATTACGAACCTCTCAAAGACCTACGCGTCCGGTTTTCGCGCACTCAAGAACGTCAATCTCGACATTCGCCGGGGCGAGATCTTCGCCTTGCTGGGCCCCAACGGCGCGGGCAAGACGACGCTGATCGGCACCATCTGCGGGATTGTCAATCCCAGCGAAGGGAGCATTCTGGTGGACGGTCACAACATCGCCACTGACCCCCGCGCCGCGCGCGCCATCATCGGTCTCGTGCCGCAGGAACTGACGACCGATGCCTTTGAAACCCCGTGGGGGGCGGTGTCCTTCAGCCGCGGCCTGTTCGGCAAACCGGCCAATCCCGGCCACGTGGAAAGAACGCTCAGGGATCTGTCGCTGTGGGACAAGAAAGACAGCCGGATCATGGCGTTGTCGGGCGGCATGAAGCGGCGGCTTCTCATCGCCAAGGCGCTCTCGCACGAGCCGCGGATCCTGTTTCTCGACGAGCCGACAGCGGGCGTCGACGTCGACCTGAGGCAGGACATGTGGCGGCTCGTGCGCTCGCTCAAGGCCGCCGGCGTGACCATCATCCTCACCACGCACTACATCGACGAGGCGGAAGAGATGGCCGACCGGATCGGAGTGATCAGCAAAGGCGAGATCATCGTCGTGGACGAGAAGGCCGAGCTGATGCGCAAGCTCGGCAGGAAACAGCTGACGCTGCAGCTCCAGGAGGCGCTCGAGCGCATCCCGCCGCAACTCTCCGACCACAGTCTGCAACTGTCGGGCGAGGGAAGCGAGCTGATCTACACGTACGACGAGCAAAGCGACCGCAGTGACATCGCCGCGCTGCTGAAGGATCTCAACGAGGCCGGCATCCGGTTCAAGGACCTCCATACGACGCAGAGCTCGCTCGAGGACATCTTCGTCACGCTCGTGAGAGGCGGACGATGAGCGTAATGAACGTGAACGTGCATGCGATACGCGCGATCTACAAGTTCGAAATGGCGCGCACGCGGCGCACGCTGATGCAAAGCATCATCTCGCCGGTGATCTCGACGGCGCTCTACTTCGTCGTCTTCGGTGCCGCGATCGGATCGCGCATCTCCGAGGTGGAAGGAGTGAGCTACGGCGCCTTCATCGTGCCGGGACTGATCATGCTGTCCCTGTTGACGCAGAGCATCTCCAATGCGTCCTTCGGCATCTACTTCCCGAGGTTCACCGGGACCATCTACGAGCTTCTGTCCGCGCCGGTATCCTATTTCGAGATTGTGGTGAGCTACGTAGGCGCGGCGGCGACCAAATCGGTCGTTGTCGGCCTGATCATCCTGGCGACCGCAGCGCTGATCGTGCCGCTGCGGATCGAGCATCCGTGGTGGATGATCCTGTTCCTCGTACTGACCGGGGTGACGTTCAGCCTCTTCGGTTTCATCATCGGCATCTGGGCCGACAGCTTCGAGAAGCTCCAGTTGATCCCGCTCCTCATCATCACGCCGCTGACGTTTCTGGGCGGCAGCTTCTACTCCATCAGCATGCTGCCGCCCTTCTGGCAGGCGGTAACATTGTTCAATCCCGTGGTCTATCTCATCAGCGGTTTTCGGTGGAGCTTCTTCGGGCTGGCCGATGTCAGTGTCGGCATCAGCCTCGCCATGACTGGCCTCTTCCTGGCCGTTGCGCTGGTCATCGTGGCGTGGATTTTCCGGACCGGATACGGGCTCAGGACCTGATGCCCGCGATGGGTGATGGGCGACTAATTTTGAATTTTTAATGTTGAATTTTGAATGGCGAAAAAGCCCCTGCCAGTCCACTCACCACTCACGCAGTTTGAGATTTCCGATCGGTGTTTATCGGCGTTCATCTGCGGTTGAATCGGCGGTTGCAAAAAGAAGGGGCGGATACCCCGCCCCTTTTCATTTTCCTTGCCTCGAGCTACCAGATCATCAACGCGGTTTGATGCCGGCGCGCTTCACCACATCCGCCCACTTCTTCATGTCATCGAGCATGAACTGACGGAACTCCTCGGGCGACCTGCTGACGGGTTCGGAGCCGAGGTTTCTCATGGTCTTCGCAAATTCAGGCGACTTCACCAGGGAGACGATTCCGGCGTGTATCTTGTCGAGCAGCGGCTTGGGCAGATTCTTGGGTCCCACCACGCCATACCAGCCGACCACCTCGAATCCGGGCAACACCTCGCTCATCGACGGGATGTCGGGCGCCGACTCGAGGCGCTTGGGCGCCGTCACCGCGATGGCGCGCAGCTTGCCCCCGCGCACCTGGCCGAAGGCGCCCGTCAGCCCCATGAAGTTGTAGTGATATTCCCCGCCCAGGAGGCCGACGATCGCCGGTCCCGTGCCTTTGTAGGGAATATGCTCCGCCTTGACCCCGGTCATCAGCTTGAAGAGTTCTCCCGCCAGATGACCGCCACTGCCGATACCGGCCGAGCCGAAGTTGATCGGCTCCTTGGTGGTCTTGGCCCACTCCACGAACTCTTTCGCGTTTTTTGCCGGGTGCTTGAGGTTCACGACCAGCAGCAGCCCGCCCGCCGTCATCTGCGTGATCGGTGTAAAGTCGTTCACCGGGTGATAGGGCAGCTTGGAAATGAGCGCCGCGTTCACCGTGTGCTGATGGTAAGGAATCATCAGCGTGTAGCCGTTGGGGTCGGCATACTTGGTGATCTCCGCGGCATTCACGCCGGAAGCGCTGCCGCGGTTATCCACGATGGCCTGCTGACCCCAGAGCTGAGTGAGATGCTTCGAGAGCATCCGCGCGAGAAAATCCGTCGTGCCACCCGGATTCGCCGGCGTGATGATGCGGATCGGGCGGCTCGGGTATGCATCCGCGGCCTGGGCGGGCGCCATCGGAATGGCGAAGCCCAACGCGACCAGCAGCAAAGGCAGTTTCTTACGGCAACCGGAACTGAAAGTCATGGCTTCCTCCCGTTGGTGATTGTGGGCTCAAGAACATCTTACTGCGAGCAACCCTGTGCGGCATATACATAAGTCGGGACCAACCCTGCCAAAGTCAGAAGTCAGAATTGTATTTTTGTCCTTGATTGTCGGACTTGATCGGCATCAAACCAGCGGGAAAAAATGGGGTCAGACCCCGTTAAAAGAGGCATTGTTTCAGGGCCCTAGATTGTCCTGTAAGGCAAGGCGAGGCGGCTTTTCGCAACGAAAGCAAGGGCACGCCTTACTCCAGGCCGTTCGGGCTCGGCCCATACTTGCATGGCGTAGAGCAGGCAGCTGTTAGAGGGGGCCGGACATCTTGACGAATGAATGGCGGGCACCGCGCGTCTCGTTGAATTGCTGCCTTGCGGGAGTGCTGCTGGTGCTGGTGTCACCGCCCGCTCTGGCGCAGGAAATACGGCTATGGATGGTCGCTGGAGCGGTCTCGCCGCTATGGGCGCTGGTGCTGGTGATTGCACTGGCGCTGTGCGCCCCCAGACTGGGCAAGGCCGGTCTGCACATGAAATTGCTGGCGCTCTGGATAGCGGCTTTCCTGTTGGCGTCCTACTTTATTGAAAACGACTGGGTCATCTGGACGCCAATGCACTTGTATGTCGTGCATCTGGCTTTGTTGCCGATCTTTCTGTTTCGCCAACTCCTGCGGCGCATCGAGCGCTCTGCTGTACCGCCGTCTCGAACACTGCTTTCGGGATTCCTGTCGGTGCTGCTGAGTGTGCCGAGCGCCATCTTCGTGACGTTCCTTATGATCCTGCCGTGGGACTACTTCGAAAAGGTGACCGGGATCCCTACGATGGCCAAGCAAGGTCCAGAGCTCTGGTGCTTTTTCGTGACCTGGATCGTCCTGCAGTCTGCCATGCTGGCCGCCTGGATGATTCACCGAAACGAGAGAGCCGGCCATTAGATATCAAAGACAAGTGAAGCCAGACCCTCCCAAAGTCAGAAGTCAGAAGTCAGAAGGCTCTGTCTCGCGGTGAATGGCGGATGGGTGTTGTTTATCTGCGGCGAATAAAAACGAAACGCCCATCACCGATCGCTCATCACCCGTCACGAGGTCCGAAAATCAGATGGGTCCGCGCGCCGGGACCAGCAACTCGCGCTTCATTTGGTCGAGCGAGGAGATGCCGAGCATTGCCATGTCGCGGCTGATCTCGTCCCTCATCAGAGAGACGGCGTGGTGGACGCCGGCTGCGCCGGCGATGGTCGCGGCGTAAAGGAACGGCCGGCCGATGAAGACGAACTTCGCGCCGAGGGCGAGGGCCTTCAGCACATCGGTCCCGCGGCGGACCCCGCCGTCCATCATGATGGCCATGTCGCCGGCCTCGGCGGCCACGGCGGGCAGCACGCGCAGCGGCGCAACGCTGTAGTCGAGCTGGCGGCCGCCGTGGTTCGACACCAGGATGCCGTCCACGCCGCTCTCGCGCGCGATGCGCACGTCCTGCGGGGAGAGGACGCCTTTGAGCACCAGCTTGCCCTTCCAGATCCCGCGCATGAGCTCGACGTGCTCCCAGGACAGGGCATCGCGCGCCATGCGCGGGCGCTCGGCGTGGCCCACGACCGGGATGCGCGGGAATCCCATGTTTTCCAGGTGCGGCATGCCGTGCTCGAGCACCGTGCGGCCGAAGTTGCCAAGGAGCCAGCGCGGGCGCACCAGGCAGTCCCACATGAGGCGCGGGGTGGGCTTGAGCGGGGAGTTGTAGCCGGACCGCACGTTGTTCTCGCGGTTCGACGGCACCTGCACGTCCACTGTCAGCACGAGCGTGTCGAAGCCCGCGCGCTGCGCGCGCTCGACGAGCGGCACGATGATCTCCCGCTCGCCGGGAAGGTAGGCCTGGAACCAGGCGGTCGGCCCGACGGCGCGCACGCGCTCCATCGGCGTGAGCGACGCGCCGCTCTGGATATTGATTGTGTTCAGTTCCGCTGCAACCTGCGCCAGCACGGAGTCGCCCATGTAGGCGGCGAGCGAGGTGCCGCCCATCGGCGGGAAGCCGAACGGCAGGTCGTACTCGCGCCCCAGGAGTGTCGTTTTCTGGTGGCGGGCGCGTGTGTTCACCAGAACGCGGGGCAAAAACTCCCACTCGGCGAAGGCCGCGCGGTTGCCGTCGCGGGCGGAGTTGGTCTCCACGCCGCCGGAGACATAGCCAAAGATGGGGCGCGGCAGGAAGCGGCGCGCGGGTTCCTCGAAGTCGTCGAGGCAGAGAATGTTCTTGAACCGGCGCGGGACATCGGCGCTGCTGCGCCGGGCGGCGACGCGGAGGTTGCTCTCGCTGGTTTGGGTGGTGGTGTCGTTCATGCCGAGGTAAGTAGGGATGACGGATGAAAGAGGAAGGATGAAGGATGACCGGCCCGACTGCAAGGTTGTGCAAATCGGGGGCAGACCGCCATTTCCTTTCCGGCGCGGCATTGCACGGATCCGAGCCACGCTGAGCTCCCGCTGAGTGAGCCAAAGAGGCGGATCACTGAGGGATGGAGCCCTCCATCCGGATCCGGTCACGGCAACTCCCCGGCTTCAATTGCCCGGCGTTGACGATATCGGTCGGCAATAACCTTGAAAGGCCATTTTCAAGGCTGAATCGCGGTTTTGAAAAAAGCCCCGGCTGAAAGCGCCGAGAGGCCCGTGCTCCTGCAACGATGGTTTCGGCGCCGACCGGGTTGTTCCGGAGGAAACACATGGAGACAGTCGGTCCCCGATCTGCCGCTGGCATTCAGACGGCCGTGTAGCCGCCATCGATCAGGAGATCAGTGCCGGTCATGAAAGAGGACTCGTCGCTCGCCAGGAACACGGCGCCCGCCGCCATTTCCTCGGGCGTGCCGAGGCGCCCGAAGAGAGTCGAGGCGTGCTTGTGCGCTTCCGCTTCATTCGGCCACTGGCTGAAGAAGCGCTGGTCGGCAGTCGGCCCGGGCGAGAGGGTGTTGGCGCGAATCTTCTGCGCGGCGTGATCGACGGCAAGGGCTTTTGCAAGGCTGATCAGCGCGCCTTTCTGCGACGAATACCAGGCCCGGCCGGGCTTGGGCGTGCGCGCGAGTTGCGAGGCGACCAGGATAATGCTGCCGCCGCCGCCCTCGATCATGACCGGGATCGCATGTTTGAGAAGGAGGAAAGGACCGGTGAGGTTGACGTCGAGCGACTCCCGCCACTCGGTGAGCGGCAACTCGGTCACCGGCAGATAGGACACGTCGCGGATCGCGCTGTTGACAACGGTGGTCAAGCCGCCGAATTCCGCGCGCGCGGCGGCGACCAGATCGAGCGCGATCTGCTCGCGGGCGAGATCGCCAATGACGGCGGCGGCCCGTGCCCCGCGCGCTTTGATCTGCGCAAGTGTCTCGGTGGCAGCCGCGCGATCGATGTCGCCGCACACCAGCGCCGCGCCTGCGTCGGCATAGGCGAGGCAGATGGCGCGACCAATGCCGCCGCCAGCGCCAGTGACGATGGCGATCTTTCCTTGGAGTCTCCCCGGCATGGAAACAGTATACGCAACTCCCCCTTTCGAAGTCAGAAGGCAGGAGGCAGAAAGATCCGCTCAAGGTTCCGGATTCAAAGTTTGGTGTTCAAGATTCGAAGGGAGAAACTTTCCCTGTGAGGGGCATCCCGGTTTGCTGGAAACTGGAAACTGGAAACTGGAAACTGGAAACTGGAAACTGGAAACTGGAAACTGGAAACTGGAAACTGGAAACTGGAAACTGCCTCCTTCAACCGGCCACGGGCACAGGCTTTATCGCGGCTTTCGAACCGGACGCAGGCGGCTTCTTTTTGTGGCGCGGCAGAGCAAGCGCCAACGGCAGACCCAGGCAGGTCGTCAGCACGGCGGCAGCAATCGACCACGTGTAGGCGCCGGACACATCGAAAAGAAAGCCGCCCAGCCAGCCGCCGAGCGCCATGCCGGTGCCGGCGCCTACCATCTGAAAGGAATAGATCGTGCCGAGCGGCGCGGTCGGGCCGAACAGCTGGCGGTTGATGATGGGGAAGCCCACCATCTCGCCGCCGTAGCACAGGCCGAAGATGAGGGCGAACGCATAGAAGCTCCACGCTTCCTGGGCGAAGAACAGGATGAGAATCGGCGCGCTCTGGCCGATCAGCGCCATGGTCAGCAGGATCCGGCCGCCGAACCGCGCCGCGAGGACAGCGGAAGCAAAGCGGCTGACCGCCGAGGCGCCGGCGATCGTGCTCAATACGCCGGCGGCCTCCATGCCGGATACGCCCTGCACGATTGCCATGGACACGATATGAGCCAGAATGATCGAGTGCCCAACGCAGCCGACATGATGGATACCGATGAGGAGCCATACCGGCCGCTTGCGCAGAATCTCGGCCAAACCGCCTGGCGCAAGGCCCTGCGCGACAGGGGCGCGCGGCTCCTTGGACGGATCTTCCCCGCCGTAGGGGGCGAGGCCCTTGTCGCGCGGGCTGCTTCGGATCAACAGGGAAAACGCGATCAGCACGCCGCCGACGACGGTTGCTATGAGCGTGAACGCCTGCTCCCAGCCGCGAGTTTCGATCAGCCAGCGGAACACGGGCGCAAAAATCATGGGGCCGACCCCCATGGCGGCCCAGTAAATGCCGACCGCGACACCCATGTAGCGAGTGAACCATCGGGTCAGGATAACGGGCAGCAGCACGGTGAAAGCCGCGTGACCCATTGAACCGACAAAGAACCCGTAATAGACATAGAACTGCCAAAGGTCCGTTATGGTCCCCAGCAGAAATGTGCCCACCGTGATCAGCACGGAAGCCCCGATCATCAGCGGACGGGCCCCGTAGCGATCGCCCAGCCAGCCCATGATAACGACGGCAGGCAGTCCGACCAGAAAGGCCACTGAGTAGGCAATCGATATGTCGCCCCGCGACCAGCCGAAGAGCTTGACGAGGGGCTCGACGAAAACGGCAAACGAGCCTGCATCGGCACGGCTGGCGATATTGAGCATGCACGCCGAGAACAGGATCACCCAGGCGTAATGCAGCTTGAATTTCTTGAGAGAGGCCACGGGAGGGGCTTTCTTCTTCTATGACGGCGCAATAGTGGCAATTATACGGCGCGGGAGATCGGCCGGTCGGAAGCTCGGGGGATGAGGGTCAGTGGGACGGATCCCCGCGCCTGTGTGACCGAGTCTTCTTGGACGAGATACTGGATCGTGCACTAGCATAGGTCGGTGCAACCCGGCTTACTCAGACCATGAACGACGCTGCGCAGAGCACTGGTTCGTCAACCCGCTTGCTTGCGGATTTCGCCGCGACGCTGCGTTTCGAGCAGATTCCTCCAGATGTCCTTGCCCGAGCGAAGCTAAGCTTGCTCGATACGCTTGGCTGCTGCCTTCTGGGATCGACTTGTCCGCCGGCGCGCAAGCTCCATGAGTTCGTCAGGAGCGAAGGAGGGCGCCCCGTGGCGTCGATCCTGGGCGCGTCAGAACGGACATCGCCAACACTCGCGGCGCTCGTGAACGGCACGGCAGGCCACGCGTTTCAGCTGGACGAAGTGCACTCCGGCGCCGTCCTGCACCCCGGGTCCGTTGTGTTGCCCGCGGTCATGGCCGCGGCCGAAAGCGCCGGGGGATTGAATGGCCGCGATTGGCTTGCCGCAATCGTCGCCGGCTACGAAGTTGGAATAAGGGTCGGCCTGGCGGCGCGGGGCCGAATGTTCGAGCGGGGTTTTCACAACCAGGGCACAACCGGGGCGATCGCTGCGGCCGCGGCCGCGTCCCGGGCGCTGGCGCTCGATGCCGGCAGCACAGCGCAGGCACTGGGACTGGCGGCCTCGCTCGCCGCCGGCTTGATGGCCGTGCAGGAAGGCGCAATGGCCAAGGCGCTGCACTCGGGTCGTGCTGCGCAGAGCGGCGTCCTGGCCGCGTTCCTGGCAAGGACCGGTTACACCGGGATCGACGATGTGCTGGACTCGTCGTACGGTCGCTTCTACGATTCATTCGTCGGTGGGGCTGGCGCGGGCGACTTTGCGGCCGCATTGAGGGAGCGCTGGGAAATGCTCGGTGTCGGCTACAAGCTCTCCCCGGCCTCCAACGGCAGCATCACCGCCATGCAGACGCTGGCGCGCATCATGACGAAGCACCATCTGGACGCGCAGGACATCGAGCGCATCATCGCGCACGTCAGCACCAACACTCACCATCATTGCGGATTCGCGTTTGACCCGAAGACCGCGTCCGTGCTCGCCGCGCAAATGAGCGTGCGTTACGGGCTTTCGGTCATGGCGCTGGATAAACAGGCTTCGCCGGCACAGTTCACGCCCCAGCGAATAGGAGACAAGCGCCTGGCGGATTTTCTTCCGCGGGTCGAGCTGCAGGTGTCACCCGACTTTGACGCGCCCGGAGGGAAATTGCGGCTTGCCAGCAGACTCGAGGTGCAATGCAAGGACGGAAGGGTCCTGGTCGACGAAACGCTTTATCGCAAGGGCAGCGTCGAGGATCCCGTCTCGCCGGCAGAGATCGAGGAGAAATTCCGCAACCTCGCTGTTCCCGTGATCGGCAAAGAAAAGGCCGAAGCGTGTGCCGCACGAATCCGCGTGCTCGAGAACGAGCCGAAGGTGGGAAGCCCGCTCGAGGCGCCGCTCTAAAAACGCGGCGATTTGCGCTTCGAGCCGATCATTGCCGAGTGCAAACCGGCCACTCGACGCCGAGCGGATCTCATCGGTGCGCGGCGCGTGCAGCACACGATGCGGCGCCCCCGTCCAGTGCACGCACTTCAGGCTGGATAGCCCGGCCTACACGGCCGAGTGCGTATCCCAATCCTGGCGGCTTATGGGCGCCGCTTGCCAGCGCTGCGATAGGCTGGTCTCCCACAAGGCGGAAAAAAACGCATCCGCCGCGGATTTGGATTCCCACAAAGAGATTTCGATGACGGATTTTTCGTCAGACGAGACCCCAAACATGGCGCGCACCAATCCTTTCCCGCCCGCATAATCGGCTTTCGATGCCTCGAGCTCGAATTGGATATCGCCGCTGCTCGTCCCTTCATTGGGCTTGATCGTCCATATCACGGTGTGCATAGGCCCCTCATCTTAGCCAACGCGAATTTGCCATTCCACCGACCTACCAAGCCACTACCTGAATCAATTGCCTTGTTAATGCTGGCGCACTTACAAAAAAAGTATCTACCTAAATCGAGGCAGCATCGCTGATCTAAGTCAAAACACTGGCGAGTTTTTCTATGAATAAGATGGGGACAGCCCTCTACCGAAGGCGGAAGGATCGAGCCGCCTGATGGCGAACGGCCGATGGCGGATGGGCCTGCTCGAAGGCGAATGGCGAAAGGGCGTCGTTTTTTTGTTTTAGTCGATCCGCGTTTATCTGCGGCAAAAACCACGGTGACCAGTGACCAGTGACCAGAGCTGAACCGGCTCGCAATTCCTGAATGAAGTCCTCGGCGCTCTCGGCGTCTCGGCAGTTCAATATCTTGGTTGTCATTTCCTGGGCTTGAGGCCCAGCAGCTTGGCCGCATTGCCGCCGATGATGGCGTCCTTCTGCGCGCGCGATAGCGACTTGGTGCCGTTCACGAAGGCGATCGGCTTGTAGTAGCCCATGTCGTACGGGTAATCGGTGCCGATCACGACGCGCTCCGCGCCCCACAGGCTGACCAGGCGCCTCAACTGCTGCTCGCCGAACACCACGGTGTCGAAGTAGATCTTCTTCATGTAGTAGGACGGCGGGCGCTTGATGAAGTCTCGGCACTCCGGCCGCACCTTGTAGGCGTGGTCCATGCGTGCCGGGTAGTGGCCGAGGTAGCCGCCGCCGTGAGCCGCGACGAATTTCAGACCCGGATAGCGCTCGAGCACGCCGCCGAAGACGAGGTGCGAGAGCGCGAACGTGGTGTCGAGCGGATTGCCGATGACGTTGGTGAGGAAGTGCTCCTTCAGCCGGGTGGTGTCGGTCAAGCCGACCGGGTGGAGGAAGATGACGGCGCGCAGCGCTTCCGCCCGCGCCCAGAAACGCTCGAAGCGCGGATCGGATAGCTCCATCTTGCGCACGTTGGTGCCGAGCTCCAGGCCGCGGAAGGAATCTGCTCAAAGAACCGCAACCCAAGAACGCGAAGACAACGCCAAGGGGGATTCAGGCAATGCCAGCGGTCAATCAGTCGGCGGCGTTTTGTTCGACAGAAAATCGACGATAACCGACCGAATGGATTATTCTCTTGAATGGGGTCTGCCCCCAATTTAGATGACGGGCATCGAGGACGCGGCGGCGATCGAGCGGTCACGTGCCTACCTCGGGAGGAAAGCCGAAAGATGGTTTCAGACACGAAGGCACTCGGCGTGCGGGCTTCTACACAGAGAACCACGGTGGTGGTGCCATGGCACCGAACGATGCCGCGGAATATCCGCACACGCCTTGCAACGGCGTTGCTTGTGATGGTCGCCGTCGGTGGCCAGTCGGTTCAGGCCGCGGGCGGAAGCCAGACGAAGTTTCGGTACATTTCGGCGCAATACATCGCGGCATTGGGTGCGCCGGGCGCGAACTCCGGGAGCGGCGCGCAATCGTGGGGTTTGTGGCCTCTGGACCCGGGCCCTCGGGGAGTCACGCTGAGCGACTTTGAAGCGTTGAAAAAAGCAGGCGGTGTCGCCCCGGCGCGCTGGAAATTCGACGGCAAGGACTGGTGGCTGGAGGAAAACGGCTTGATCATGGAGCAGCCCGAGTTTCCGCTCCCTCCCGGCAAGTACCTGGTCACGGGCGCGCGCGAGGTGACGACTGTGCTGACCATACATCCTGCCGACAGGAATGGAGACAGGCGCTGGGAGCTGGGAGACAACGCGACCCTTCACGACGTGACGCACCTGGGCTGCCGCTCCGCGCGCTATACACCGGCGGCTGGTGAGGGTTCGTGTTCTCCGGCGAACGCGCAACAGACGGCATTTCCGGTCGATCCAGGCGGGGCGATGCCTCCGGTCGAGGGCTGCAGGAAGCAAGACTATGCGGTTCTCATCGTGATCGGTGTGGCAGCGGAGAATGAACGCTGATAAAAATGGGGTCAGGTCCGCATTTCTGAATCCCGAGCGGACAGGCGAACCTGTCCCTATCTCTAACAGACGGAGCACACGGCAATGGCGGCTAAGCGCATGGTGGCGGGCGGGGCGCGCGCAGGTGAAGTGGTTATAGTGCGACTCGCTTACGGCGAACTTCTCCTGGAATCCATTCAGGAGATCTGCAGGCAACGTCGCATCCGCGACGGGGTCATCCTGACCGGCTTCGGCAGCTTGACCGACATCGCAGTGAGCGGCGCAGTCGGAGCGTCGTTCCCGCCGCGCAAGTTTTATCAGCGCACCCGGCCGCGCGGGGTCGAGATCCTGGCCATGGCCGGCGTCATCGCGAACTATCATGTGCACTGCCATCTCGTGCTTTCCGATCGTAACCGGGCGTTCGGCGGCCACCTCGAGAAGGGTTGCCGCATATTGAGCCTCGCCGAAATCGCGCTCATGCGCGTCAGCGGCATCAAGCTGGCGCGGCTGGTGGATTCGACGACCGGGCAGAAGCTGCTGCAAAGTGTCCGGGCCTATCCTCGTATTGATGCCTCCACCGAAGAAGGCAGCCTCCACGTCGTTGCCTCCAGGATTGGCAAGACCCGCTGACTTATCCGTTCACCCGACGGCGAATGGCGGCACGACATCCGTAACAGGTAATGGATAATGCGTAATGGGCAATGAGCGATGGGTCATTCGTAACGCGCATCACCCGTCACCCATCCCTCATCACGGGTTGTAAGGATGAACCGCCGCCACCTCACGCTCGGGGCGATCGCGCTGACGCTCGGGCTGACCTACGGGGTGTGGTACTCGTACAGCGTGTTCCTGGTCGCGCTGCTCAACGAGTTCGGCTGGAGCCGCTCAGTGCTGGCCGGGGCGTTCTCACTGTTTACACTGGTGCACGGCGTCGCCAATCCCGTCGTCGGCGTGCTGTGCGACCGCATCGGGCCGCGCCGCCTGGTGATTTTCGGCGGGGCCGCGCTCGGCCTCGCACTCTACGCGAACGGCTTCGTCGAATCTCCCGGCCGTCTTTACCTCGGCTTTGGCCTCGTCACCGCGCTCGCGGTGGCCTGCTGCGGCTGGGTTCCCGCCGTGGTCCTCGTGCAGCGCCAGTTCATGGACAAGCTCGGCTTCTCGCTCGGCATCGTCAGCTCGGGCATCGGGCTGGGGATGCTCTTGGCGGTGCCCCTGTGCCAGCTGCTCATCGAGTTGCTTGGCTGGCGCGCGGCATGGCAGATCTACGGCGCAATCTGTGCCGGCTGGATCGTGCCCGTCGCGTGGTTCATGCTGCGCGACGAGGCACCGCGACCGGTCGTCGCGCCGCCCGCGCCCGCAGCGAACGCGCGGGCGGCGCCTGCACACGAGATGACGCTGGGCGAGGCGCTCCGCACGCAGCCGTTCTGGCTCATGCTGGGCGCGTTCTTCTTTGGCAACGTGTGCTCGCAGACCCTGCACGTGCACCAGGTGGCATTCCTGGTCGACCACGGCATGGCAGCGATGGCCGCGGCGTCCGTCGTTGGCGTCGTGGGCGTGGCGAGCGTGTTTGGCAAGTCCGGCGGCGGCTGGCTCGCCGATCGCTTCGAGCGCGAGGTCATCTACGTCACCTGCATCGCGATCCTGATCGGGGCTGTGGGCGCGCTGGCCCTCGTCGGGGCGGTTCCGAGCCGCTGGGGCGCCTATGGCTACGCGGTGCTGCTCGGCGTCGGCTACTCTGCGACGGCTGCCCTCACCCCGGTGATGGTCAGCGACCGCTTCCGCGGCCCGCGGTTCGGGCTGATCCTTGGGCTGGGCCTCCTTGGCAGCGCGCTGGGCAGCGCGTTTGGCCCGTGGATGGCGGGCACTTTGTTCGATGCGACAAAAAGCTACGCGATCCCGTTTGTCATCGCCGCCGCCTGCGGCGTGCTCGCCGGCGCATCAGCCTGGCGCGCGCGCACCCTGCGCCGGCGCTCGCCAAGTCCCGTGATGGGTGATGCTTGATGCGTGTTTCGCCTTCTTAGCCGCCGATAAACGCCGATCAGCTCTAAAGCTGAACCGCGGCGGACGCTGAGGACGCAAAGGAAAAGAAAAACCTCGCCGCCGAGGACGCGGAGGGCGCGAAGAGAACATGAGTCGGAACTCAACTTTAAGTACGCAAAGTCAGCGCCAAGTGAGGGTCTGAACAGGGACGTCTACAAATACCGACGCTAACTCCCGCCGCTCATCACCCATCACAGCTTTCAACGCCCCTTATCCTTCAGATGAGTCGTGCCCGAGCCAGGCGCTCAGTCACGCACGTGATTGAGCGCCAAATCGAAGATGTCGAAGTTGCGCAGGCCGGTGCGGGCAGCATTGCTTCGCAGTGGACGGTTGATGATCAATGGCACGGTTTGCTCAGAGAGGCCGCCGTGCGAGCGCAATGGCACATCAAGGCCCGATAAATCGTGATCCTTTGCGCTGGTGCCAATGACTTTGTTGCGTGCGCTGACGACCACGATGTCACCCAGGCGGTCTTCGGGTAGCTCAAAGCGCGAGCAGGCCGTGGCGCAATCTTCGGCGTAATCGACACCGGAGAGTGCACGGATTGCTGCCAGGACGTCATTGATGTCCGCGCCATCGGGCAGATACGCCGTCGCGAACGAACCCAATGCGCCGTGGTGCACGACATACGGGTCGGTGATCGGCAGTATCACACGCGCTCTGCCGGCACCGAGCCATTTATCCAGCGCGTCCTGCAGATAAATCACGTCCGGCGCGCCGCTGGCATCGTGCTTGGCATTCATGCCATGGTCGGCCGTCAATGCCAGGACCGCGCCAGCGCGGTCGAGCTGATTCCAGTAACCGTCCATCATGGCGTAAAAGGCATTGGCGCCCGCAGAGCCCGGGGCGAACTTGTGTTGTATGTAATCCGTCGTCGACAGATACATAATGTCCGGGCGCTGGCTCCGCATCAGTTTGACGGCAGCGGCGAATACAAACTCTGACAGTTCCGCGGAATAAACGTTGGGAACGGGCATGCCTACCGTGTCCACCACGCCGTCGATGCCATTCTCGGCCAAGTTCGCCTCGCCGGCCTTTTCGGAAGAAAAACAAATGGCGCCGCCTGGCCCGAAGCGTAAGCCGTGGCCGAGCAGGGCACGCAGTTTATCCTTTGCAGTGATGATGCAGATGCGCGCGCCCTCGTCCTGGAAGGCCTTGAAAATGGTCGGCACTCTCAGGAAGCGCGGATCGTTCATCATCACTTCTTTGCCGCTGCCAGGATCGAGAAAATAATTACCCGACACGCCGTGCACCGCAGGGGGTCGACCGGTGACGATCGACAGGTTGTTGGGATTGGTGAAACTGGGCACTACGCAATCGGCGCGCAAATCCGCGCCGCGCTCGAGCATGTCCCGGGTGTAGGGCATGACGCCATCGGCCACCGCCCGCTCGATGTAGTCGGGTTCTGAGCCATCAATGCACACCACCACAGTGGGTGCGGATGGCCACTTATAACTTCTTTCGTTGACGGCGACCGTTCTCATGCTTGAGGAATCCTGGCAGGGGCAGAACAGGGGTTCTGTCCAAAACCGTGGTCTGTCCCCTATTATT
>Ga0209536_100001226_pt1 | contig 42609 bp, 38 predicted proteins | sample DeeMarSeWOR28_12_FD_187461 | JGI IMG/M metagenome (GOLD analysis project Ga0209536, IMG submission 187461) | Marine sediment microbial communities from White Oak River estuary, North Carolina - WOR-2-8_12 (SPAdes) (version 2) | ecosystem: Environmental > Aquatic > Marine > Intertidal zone >...
AGCGCTTCGCGCTTCGATTACAGTGATGAACGACTTTGATTACGGTGATGTCATTTGATGCTTTTAGCGCTTCGCGCTTCGATTACAGTGATGAACGACGTAACCGAAACCGACAAACGAAACGTGATTCGTAACCGATTAACCTACGACTTAACCTTTTTATCAGGGAGCTAAAATGAGAAAATTGCTTCTCCTCATCATCTTACTGGTAACACTTATTTTCGCCGGCGGGATCTGGTACGGCGGCAAGTTAGGCGACTTTATTGAGACCGAGACCGTCGGTTCAGTAATGTGCCTTTCCTGTATGGGCATCGAATGAGTCGTAAGCGCATAGTTCAGATTGTCGCCTCCATTCTCCAGAACGCATATATCCCTGCTCTATTCGTGGGCGGCATATACCAGGGATTCCTAAAGCGCGGGTGCGCGCCGATCTTGAATTGCTGGGGATGCCCGCTTGCCTTGTTCTCGTGCCCAATGGGTGCTCTGCAGCATTTTATTGGACTGCATTTAATACCATTCTACATCGCCGGATTTTTCGGAACTATCGGAATGGTAGTTGGTAGAATGACCTGCGGCTGGCTGTGTCCTTTCGGATTCTTTCAAGATCTGCTATATAAGATAAGATCTTACAAGATGCCTTTACCAAAATTTTTTTCATACTTCAAATATGTCATGCTGGTCGGAGTCGCCGGAATCATTGCTTATGTCACCGCTGAACCATGGTTCTGTAAACTCTGCCCGGACGGTTCACTGATCGCAGGTATTCCGCTGGTATTGGCCGATAGAACCGGGGACCTTCGCGCTTTGGTCGGCTGGCACTACTACATGAAGATCGGCATTCTCCTTGGGGTAATTCTATTTTCAATAACCATCAAGAGATTCTTCTGCCGAACATTGTGCCCGGTTGGTGCCATTTATTCGATCTTCAACCGCTTCAGCCTCTGGAAATTGAAAGTCGACCAGAGCAAGTGTATCGAGTGCGAATCGTGCCAATTAGTGTGCCCAATGCATGTCGGCATATACCGGCATCAACACGACATCGACTGCATTCGTTGTTTAGACTGTGTCAAAATCTGCCCAACAAAAGCGATCAAACATGAAATCAGGTAAAGCCGCTCTCTTCTCGACTTTCATAGTTGGTGCCGGGCAAGTTTATTCGGGAAGGTTATGGTCAGGAATCACTCTCGCCATAATCTTTTATGGATCCATTCTATTCATGATCAATATCTGGTCCGGGCTCAACCAGGCTTTCTGGGGCCTGCTCACGGCTTGGATATTGATCTGGCTTTACAATATCTTTGATGCATTCAAGGGCTTTCGCTATCAGAAACCTCCATGTGAAAAGGCATGCCCAGCCGGCATTATCCCGTGGGCATATATCAACCATATGGCAATTGGTATTGATGAACCATATCCATATGTTCCCTTCTTTGACACTCTGGGCAGGATCTGTCTGGCCCCATGCGAAAGCCGCTGTACGAGACGGGGCATAGATGGCCCGGTGGCAATAAGATACCTAAGAGCCGGCGTAAAAACACAACTGCCCGACCACAAACACAACAAGAAGAAGGCTAAGATAGCAATCGTTGGCGCCGGTCCCTGTGGGCTGAGTGCTGCATATTATCTCGCGCACCGTGGATATAACGTCACCGTATATGAAAAAGAAGAGAAACCGGGCGGCGTTATCGGTATTCTTATTCCTGAATTCCGCCACCCTCAGGCGGTACTCGATCAGGAAATAAATACCCTCAGAGAAATGGGTTTTGAACTGAAATGTGGCGTCGAGATCGGTAAGGACATAACCGTGGATGAATTGCTCAGTCAATATGATACCATCTTTCTAGCCATTGGCGTTTGGAACCCGATTAAACTCGGTATCCCCGGTGAGGAAAACGCACTTGACGGCTTTGATGTGCTTCGGCGCATCCGAAAGGGCGAGTTGTACCATCTGGGCAAAGTTGGTGTCATCGGCGGAGGCAATACTGCGATTGATATCGCTCGCAGCCTGGTCAGAGAAGGGCATGAGGTCAAAATATACTACCGCCGTAACGTTGAAAATATGCCGGCAGAGCACGAAAACCTTGAAGAAGCTCAAGAAGAGGGGGTCCATATAATCCCCCTTGTCGTACCGACGAGGATCGACCAACATGGTATCACTTTGCTTAGAACCGAATGTACTGAGGGCAGAAAGGGGTCGGTCAGAGAAATCAAAGGCAGTGAATTCAAGGTGGAACTGGATACTGTAGTAATGGCGATCGGGCAAGAACCCGAAACAGGTTTTTTGAGAAATCTGGTGAAGCTTGATAAGCGCGGTCGCATCGTTATACGAAAACACAGGACATCACATCCAAAGATCTATGCCGGGGGTGACGCCGTGTTAGGTAGTGCCACAGTTGCACATGCAGTTGGACATGGTATGAATGCTGCAAGACGTATTGATGCCCACCTCAGACGATTGCCGACATGCCTCGTGTCAATGCTTCAAAAAAACTATCAGCCCAAGGTTAAACTCCTCCCCGTAGAGAAAATGGAAAGATTGAAGATCCCGCATCGGAATATAGATGAAAGGAAGACCGACTTCAAAGAAGTGGAAATCTGGGCCTCTAAGGTGGTATTGAAGAAAGAGGCGACTCGTTGTTTGTGTTGTCCATTAAGATATCATCCACACTAGTATAGAGAAGAACTTACTACACGAGAACTCTGTGCACAGACTATTTTGCGTGTGTGATTGACATTCCTGCATTGTTGCGCTATAATAGATTTCATATCTACTAAGCTAATGTGCTCATGAAAGGAGGACATAGTACATGAACAACAAAATTAGAAGTGTATTTGCCAGAGAGATCCTGGATTCGCGAGGTAACCCGACAGTTGAAGTGGATGTCGAATTAGAAAACGGTATCATAAGTCGCGCGGCCGTGCCTTCTGGCGCCTCAACCGGCATCCACGAAGCAATTGAACTGAGGGATGGCGATAAAGCACGGTATGCTGGTAAAGGTGTTCTAAAGGCCGTAGGTAACGTGAATGAGAGAATTGCGCCAGCACTAATCGGAAAGGATGTAACTAAACAGGACGAGCTGGATAAGATCATGCTAAATCTTGACGGTACACCGAACAAGAAGAACCTCGGTGCGAACGCGATCTGCGGCGTTTCGCTTGCCATTGCCCGCACCGCCGCCCGCTCACTGAAGCAACCACTCTACCGGTACCTCGGTGGCGCTAGTGCCAGGTTGCTACCGGTGCCCCTAATGAATGTGTTGAATGGCGGAGTACATGCGAACTGGCAGGGCCCGGATTTCCAGGAATACATGATCGTACCGCACGGCGCAGATAATTTCCGGGAAGCTCTGAGGTGGAGCAGCGAAGTATATCAAATTTTGAAGAAGATTCTCAAGGCAAAAGGGCTAAACACCAGCGTTGGTGATGAGGGCGGCTTCGTGCCCACCGTTTCCTCAAATGAAGATCCGCTGATGCTCATCATCGAAGCGATCGAGAAGGCAGGCTATAAGCCGGAACAGCAGATCAGTATTTCACTAGATACGGCGTCCAGTAGCTTCTACGAAGAGGGGATGTATAGTCTCAGGACCGAAAACAAGAAACTATCATCTGCAGAAATGGTTGAACGGTTCAATTCGCTGGCTAACAAATATCCAATAATAAGCATTGAAGACGGTCTTGCAGAAGATGACTGGCAAGGTTGGGCACTACTCAACGATAAGATCGGCAACAAAATTGAACTTATTGGTGATGACTTGCTCGTGACAAACGTTCAGAGAATAGAACGTGGCATTGAAGAAAATGTCGCTAATGCAGTCTTAATAAAGGTCAACCAAATCGGTTCGCTCACCGAAACCATAGAGGCAATTAATCTGGCAAAGAAATCCGGCTGGGGAGTCATTGTCTCCCACCGCAGCGGAGAAACGGTCGATTCTTTCATTGCGGACTTCACGGTGGCCATGGCTACTGGAGCGATAAAGACCGGCGCCCCATGCCGCGGTGAGCGGATAGAAAAATACAATCGCCTACTTAGAATTGAAGAAGAACTAAAGAACGATGCAAAATATGCCGGTCGCAAGGCATTTGTGAGGTAAGGAGGTTACAGATGGTGCTTGACGATTTGGAGGATATTGAAAAAGGTCCGTTCTGTGCACCATTCGGGCAGTTATTCTACGAAAACCTGGATATGATGCCATCATTCCAGGTCATGGAAGCTTATCTGCTATGCTTGATTGAGGCGAACAGCAAAATCGAAAAGGCGATTGCCATACTCGAAGGCATTCTCAAGAAAGGAAGCGAACGTTTGAAGACCATCGAACAGCCAGAAGAAATGCAATATGTTTTTGGCAAGACAACCGGGTCCCGTGGCGATATAGAAAAGGAAATCGAGGAACTATCACAACACCGCAGGGATATCAATACTCTCATTGCCCGTTATTCGGAAAAGGGCATAATGAACACGCCGATCAGCAGCTTCATGATCGCCTTTGATGCTGAATACACGGTGAAGGTCGAGAAGAAAAGAAGTGATAGTGAAGAGCTCTATTGCGCAGAGATAAAGGCAAGCGACTTGATCGGGTGTGCGGGCTTCGAGCATCTCAACAAAGTCATGACTGGCCACCTGCTAAAGAAATTGCTTCAAAAGGAAAAAATAGAGACTTAGCTACTTGTCCGGGTATATTATAACTTTTATAGAATCCTCGGCTTGCGCCACAAGGTCAAACCCCTTCTTTGTGTCACCTAACGCGTAGCGATGCGTTATCATATCCTCCGCGTTGAATCTCTTGCTTCTAAGCAGTTCAATAGCCTCAATTATATCCTCATTCACTGCGGCATAAGAAAATACGATTTTGACGCTCTTGAAGTATATGTCATAGAGCGGCAAAGGTACCCTGACATCAGGCGCAGTTGGGGCGAACAACAAAAGGATCCCCGCGCAATCTACTGACTCAAATGCCTGCTGAAAGGCAGACATGACAGCCGTGCAAACGATGACAACATCAGCCAGGCGCCCGTCATTCGCTTTTTTCACCAATTCCGCCACGTTTTCCCTTGCATTGATCACAACATCTGCTCCGAAGCGCCGTGCCGCTGCGAGACGGTGGTCACTGATGTCGGTGGAGATTATTTTAGCTGCACCCCTTAGGCGCGCAAGTTGAATGTGCATCAATCCTGAGATACCCGAACCGATAATAAGGACGGTGTCCCCCGCCCTTATCCCGGCGAACCTCTGCCCTCGGACCACGCAACCGAGTGGTTCTACGAACGTACCTTCTTCATAGGATACATCGTCGGGCAGCAGGAAGACACCGTTGCGTACATTGATCTCGGGAATCCGAACATACTCGGCGAAGCCGCCAGGATCGAAGCTCGTTGTCCGAAGAGTTGCACATACCGTGTGATAGCCAGCGAGACAATAGCGGCAATCGTTGCACGGTACATGATGAGATACGAAGACTCGCTGCCCTGCTGTGTATTCACTGACATCTGCCCCGACTTCTACGATTTCCCCGGCTATTTCATGACCCAGAACCCTTGGTGCTTTTTTTATCCGGTACCATTCCATAACATCACTGCCGCAGATACCACTGGCCATGACCTTCACCAGTATTTCTTTGGAACCGATCTTAGGTTTTGGCATCTCCTCGATTCGGATATCTTTATTGCTATAATAAACAGCAACTTTCATTATGAAAAAGTCATGTTATATGCTTGCCGCCCTTTGCCTGATATCGCCATGGCAGTTTCGGTAATTTGAATTTTAAAATCCGTGTTTGTCTCCAATTTCGAATTTCGTGCTTCCTGTATGTGCTCAGATGTTCCGGCATCGTCACCTAACCGAATTATGTTGTCTTCTTATACAAAGCATATGCTTGTTCCACGGGAGCATGCATATGCACGATTGCTCTCACCGCCTGGATAATACCAACAGGGTTGTCCGATTGAAAAATATTACGCCCCATATCCACACCAACCGCACCGCGACTGATTGCGTTATGTGCAAGCTCTAACGCGTCCTTTTCAGCGACCTTCTTGCCGCCAGCAATGACTAATGGTACAGGGCATGTCTCGACAACCTGCTCGAACTCATCACAGTAGTAAGTTTTGACGAAGTGCGCGCCCAGTTCAGCAGCTATACGACAGCACAGGGAAAGATACTTGGCATCCCTGGTCATTTCCCTGCCTACCGCGGTAACCGCAAGTACGGGGATTCCATATTCTTCACCTTGCGTCACTAGTTTTGCTAGATTCGTCAGTGTTTCCTTTTCATGAGCCGAGCCTACAAAAATAGACAGAGCAACCGCGCTGACGTTTAGCTTGATCGCCTCCAACATAGACGTAGTTATCTCCTCATTTGAGAGATCATCATGCAGAATGCTCGTGCCGCCAGACACACGCAATACTATTGGTATGTCGAATTCTGCAGGAACTGAGGTACGCAGAGCACCACGCGTAAGCATTAGTGAATCCGCATATGGAAGCAAGGGTTTGACCGTCTTGCCGATGACTTCCAGACCGCTAGTGGGACCCAGGAAATAGCCGTGATCGACAGCAAGCATTACGGTTCTGCCGGTTTCTGGTTTGATTATTCTTGATAATCTGTTCTTCAATCCCCAATCCATAACTTCACTCCTCTCATTTTTGACCTAAAAGATACGATGCATACGGATGGAGGCAGATGAGTACGGATTTTTATGACCACATCCGACTACCTGCCGTGAGGATAATATCAAAAAAATAGTGAGTTGTCAATGTTCAGAGTCCTCGAGAGCATGAAGACTATTCAACCTTGACTAACACTTGAAATGAGATATACTGAATTGTGCAGGCAATGCTACTCTTGCTGCCCATAATCTCTCAGGTTGACATTAGTGGATACGTTGAGACCCGCCCATATATCGCCTGGAACGATTCGACCAGATTTCTTGGTTATAACCGTGGATGGCTGGAATTCAGAGGTGGAGCTAGTAATTATGGCGTACAACTTGCGCTCGATCTGATAATTCCCTTCGATACTACTACTGTTAGCTACATGGTTGAGAATACCAATATATCACGGCTCGCGCTCTGGCTGGGAGGAGAAAGAGCAAGGATATCCATAGGGAAGCAGAGTCTGTATTGGGGCGTCGGACGCGTCTTCAGACCACTCGATATTTTTAACCGTATCAACTACTTCGAACCAGGATACGAGCGCGCCGGTTCAAATGCCTTGCTTGGCTACCTGGCGCTCGGCACTCTTTCAAATTTAAGAGGAGTCGTCGTGCCTTCGGGCGATGTAAGAAAGACCCTGACAGGCCTGCGCATAGGGACCAACATCATGAATAACGACGTCGGTCTTACCGCAATGTACAGGCAATCAGAACGGCAGACAATCATCGGCGGCGAACTGACCGGAGAATTTTTGCTCGGCTATTGGGGTGAAATGAGTTATACGTGGGAGGACACGGCTGAATACTTTAAACTGTCAGTCGGGCTTGATTACACATTCCCGCTAATGATATACACGATGACCGAATATTTCTTCGATGGCAGCGGTGAGGCAGATCCAGAGGATTATGACTACGCGAAAATTACGGTTGGCGAAAGACAAACTCTTGGACGGAATTATCTGTATGCAAGTATCGGACTTCTCTACAACCCGTTCTTGAGACCATCGATCAGCACCATAGTGAACATTGATGACCAGGGATTTATCATCGTTCCTAGCTTAAGTTACGCAATCTTTGAAAACACGGAAATCACCCTCGGCATGAACTATGCAATTGGTTCTGAGGAGAGCGAATTTCGCAATGTCACATCGTTCCAGGGTGCGGTATATGTATGGGCAAAAATATACTTCTAGTATGTGTCCGGTACACTCAGATTACACAGATAGAAACAGATGGAGACGGATAATTGCGTTCGTGTGCATCCGTACATATCCGTCTGAATCTGATTACCGATAGGTAATTGATAATGGGGGTATCTTGATCAAAACAATAGATCTGTACAAAGATTACAGGATTGGGAAAGTCCTCTTCCCTGCGTTACGGGGCATCGACATGCAAATAGAGGATGGCGAGTTTACGGCGATCGCCGGTCCTTCAGGCTCCGGCAAGACAACACTGCTGAATATCATCGGCTGCCTCGACGTCCCGACAAAAGGCAAGGTGCTCATTGATGGCACAGACATCAATGAACTCAGTGCAAAAGGAAAAGCTGAATTGAGGAAGACGCGAATTGGTTTTGTATTTCAAACCTTCAACCTGATCCCGGTCCTCACGGCCTATGAAAACGTCGAGATCCCTTTGATTCTCCTCAATCTGGAACCTGAGAATAAGAAAGAGATGATCGTCACGATGCTCGAAGAGGTGGGATTAGGTGATTTCATCAACCGCCGGCCCAACGAAATGAGCGGCGGGCAGCAACAACGGGTAGCAATTGCGCGCGCTCTTGTCAAAGAACCAAGCATGGTGCTTGCCGACGAGCCTACGGCGAATCTCGATTCGACAACGGCAAAAGAAATACTCGCTCTCATGCAGGAGCTTAATGGTAAACACAAAACAACCTTCATATTCTCCACACACGACCAGTTAGTAATGGAATATTCACGAAGAACCGTTAACCTGAGAGACGGCCGAATAGTCGAAGATAAGACAAAAACACGAGGCAAGTGATGAAGCTACTGAATATCGCTTGGCGCAATGTCTTCCGGCACACAAGGAGGACACTGATCACTGCTGCGGCCATTTCTGTCGGGCTTTCATCGATGATCTTCATGAATACCATGATGAACGGCGCCGACAAAATGGCGTCCCGTAATATCATTGACTTCGAAACTGGTCACCTGGAGGTGTTCGCAAAAGACTACTACCGTGAAGAGGGAGTATTCCCACTCGATACGATCATTGATAACCCGATCTCTATTACTGGCAATATTGAAGGTATTCCGGGGATCAAAGGAATCACCCCGCGTGCTAAATTTCAGGCAAGCATAAGCAATGGTGTCGATGAACTACCTGTCCTTGGTATGGGTGTTGATATCGAGAAAGATACGGAAGTGTTTGAAGTTGCGAACTCAGTAGTGGAAGGGACGTATTTGCAGCAAGAAGGTGATTTGGTCATCGGCACCAATCTGGCCGAAGATATGGATTTGGGTGTTGGATCATTCATCACGATCATCACCAAGGATCGCAACGGCACTTATAATGCTTACGATCTGACAGTTTCGGGCATTATCAACACCGGCCATCCTTTATTCGACCGTAACATGGCAATAATCCCGATCGGACAAGCCCAGACCCTGCTGGCAATTGGAGAAGGAATAACCGAGGTGTGCATTAGAGCGAATGATGAAGATAATCTTGCGCCGCTAAAAGAGAAAATCTCAGAAGTGATCGGTAATGAATATGAGGTATTCACATGGAAAGAGATGAACGCAGCGATATTCGAGATTTCTGGCTTCAAGCGAGCAGGGCAATTCATGATCGGCCTCGTCGTGGTGATCATTGCTGCTGTGGGTATAATCAATACCATGCTGATGGCGGTAATGGAACGGATCCCGGAGATCGGCACACTGAAAGCAATGGGCTTCAAAAATTCGGGCATCGTAAGGATGTTCATCTATGAGGGTGGGATCATTGGTGCATTCGGGAGTGCGCTCGGATGCCTGGTGGGTCTACTCATATCTGCCTATCTGGTTCACGTCGGTCTCGATTTTAGCAGCGTGTTTGAGAACATGGACATTGTCTACCCCATGAAGTTCATCATAAAGGGGGAAATCGACTACGTCAATCTTATCTATGTTTTCGTGTTCGGAATTGTCGTTTCCGTTCTGGTTTCGTTATGGCCCGTCCGGAAGGCGACGAAGCTCGAGCCGGTTGATGCATTGAGGCATGTCTGATGCAGCTCTTTAAACTTGCATACCGGAACTTTTTCCGTAATACGAGACGCAGCATAATCTCGGGCATAAGCGTTGCGCTCGCTATTACCGCAATCATCTTCGCCAGAAGCTATATCGGGGGTATACTCCAGAATATGAGCGGGAATGTCATCAGGTTGATCTCTGGACACATCACGATAACAACGAAAGAATACGAAAGGCGTGAGCGTCTGATACCGTTGTCAGAATCAATCGAATTATCAAATGATTTCTATCAATCTTTACCCGAGGAGGATATTGAACTGATTTCGCCAAGGATAAAATTCGGCGTGCTCTTGGGCGAAGATGAACTGAGCATACCGGCGCTCGGCTATGCCCTCAACCCGGAGAAGGAGCGCGACATCGCCGGACTGCAAAAGAGGTTGGTCGAAGGCACGTATCTTAAATCGGGCGAACGCAGTGCTATTCTGGGGAAAGACCTGGCCGAAAGGTTGAATATGACGGTCGGTGATACTATGACCGTCATAACCAGGACTGCATATGATTCACCGACGGGCATGAATCTAGTAATCAACGGAACCTTCCGAACCGGGATCGGAGGCATTGACCGTAGCATTTTCTACATACCGCTTGAGGTTGGCCAGACCCTTCTGGACCTCGAAGGCAGAGCAACCGAGGTCATCATCCTGGTCAAGGATCCTGGTAACGCAATACAGATTGCACAGTCAATAAGATTAGGCAATGATTATTCCATTGTTCCCTTTCAATACAATAATGTGCTCCGCTACGTCAATCTGGCTGAAACAATATATTCTATCTTCTATCTGGTCGTACTGCTCGTCGCGTGCTCGGCAATTGCCAATACCATGCTCATGATCGTATTCGAAAGAACAAAAGAGATCGGTATGATGAAAGCCCTGGGCCTGAATAATCTGTCGATCGTGGGACTGTTGACCATCGAAGCAGGGATCATCGGACTCGTTGGCAGTTTTCTTGGAACAGTCGTCGGTACGATCCTCAGTTACTGGCTGAAGTACGAGGGAATAGACATATCAATGGTTTCATCCACAGCCTCAGCTGATCTGCCTTTCGGGCCAATCATCTACCTCGCCCCGACGCCATTCATCGTTATTTCTGCTTTTCTTTTAGGATTATTGATCACAATTATCGTTGCCCTGCTGCCGATAAGCAGGGCAATAAGAATAAACCCAGCAAAGGCATTGAAAACCGTATGAAGATTACAAGAAAGATGTGCATCGTGATTAGTGTCTGGGTAATGCTTCTTTTCGCACAGAGCGGCCGAGAAATACTCCAGAGAGTGGACGACAACACGGTTGTAACATCATCGAGCTATAACGCAAAAATGGTCATCAGCCTGAGCGGCACAATACGCGAGAAAAGGTTCACTGGCTACGCTGAAGGCAAGGAGCGGGCATACATGGAATTCACTTATCCGGCGCGCGACAAAGGCACAAGATTCCTCAAGATCGAGGATGAGATCTGGATGTACCTTCCCTCGGTTGAAAAGGCAACGAAGATCGCCGGGCACATGCTACGCCAGAGCATGATGGGTAGTGACTTCTCCTATGATGATATCGTGGAAAACGAGGAATTGATTGAATTATACGACGTTGAGTTGACCGGCACAGATTCCATCGGCGAAAAAGAATGTTATGTCCTAGAGCTGACTGCCAAGGTCCTTGACGTGAACTACTATGCAAGAAAACAATGGGTGGATAAAGATGACTACGTTACGCTCAAGGCTGAATTATATGCGAAGAGCGGTAAGCTCATGAAAGAGATCACAGTCAGCGAATTTCAAAAGATCGGTCGCTATCGATTTCCAACCTCCATAAGGATGGAGAATAAGCTACGCCAGAATACCTACACTGAACTTATTCTGGAGAACATAAAGCTCGATATCGAAATACCGACCAGGATCTTCACGAGGGCGTATTTGGAACGGAAATAACTTCGCTTCGTATTCGTCGATCGTAGATCGCAAATCGTTTAAAATATTTCACCAATCTGTATTCACGGTTTCGAAATGCGATTCGGCATCGATTTCGTATATCGTACTCGTGTTTCGTAACTCGAAACCGTATTTCGACCAACATATCGCTTTTCGAAACCGATCACCGAATCCCCTGGCTTTTTTACGAATGCAAACCACGAATCACGAGTACGTTATTTCATCCACCATCCAAACCCTAGAAAGATAGTTATTGGGTTAAGGGTAGGATGCTGGACGCGATGCAGGATAACCGATGACTGATATCTGATATCGGTCATCAGTTCGTGTTCGTTCTTGACAATAATCCGAATTGTAGTAAACTAAAGCAATGAAAGTCAGTAAGATCACAACATTCTGGGATATTGAGAGACAAAGAACCTGGCGCATATATATATTGTTCGGTTTCCTGGTCACCATCTATTTTCTATCAGTCTTCATAATCGCATCGATATTCAAGGTGCTTCTGTATCTACGACAATCTCTAGCCGTGCCCAGCACGCAATTCCATCTTCTCGGCATAGATACCTTGTACGTACTGATTATTGCGCTCGTTGCCGCAATTGCCCACTGGTACTGGTCTAATCGTAATGTCGTCCCCAAGATATTGAATCTTCTGCGCGCCGTACCACCGGACACGCATGATAGATATCACGGGATCTTCAACAACGTTATCGATGAAATATCAACCGCCGGCGGCGGAATAGATGTTGAACGATATATACTGCCGACCGGATCCATGAATGCCTTTGCGCTCGCCGATCTTCAAGGACGGAGGGTCATCGGTATCACCGAGGGTCTTCTGTCACGCGCAACGCGCGATGAACTGCAGGCCGTGGTGGCGCATGAAATGGCGCACATAATGTCAAATGACTGCCTGGAAACAACTATCACGTGCTCGCTTTTCGGCATGTACGGCGAGGCACTGACCCAGCTTACGAAAATGGTGCGCAGCCGTGATCCGAGCGCTTCACCCTTATTCGAGAGAGAATCCACCAAAGACGCAATGACTGTAGGTGCCATCTCCATCCCGATATTCATCCTCGTATTCTTAGTAGACCTGGGCAGCCAACTGCTGAACATGTTCATCTCGCGCGAGAAGGAATACCGCGCAGACGCAGCAGCAATAAGATTGACTCGCAACCCCCTCAGCCTGGCAAGAGTGCTGTATCGCATCGGTACGCATTGGCGCGGCGCAGGGTCTGTAGGCGAACACCTGAGGCCCATTTTCATTCTGAATCCGCAGTTCAGCAGACTCGATGAGAAAGAGGACATACTCGCCAACATGTTCTCCACCCACCCCCCGCTCGTGCGCCGGCTTCAAGTGATACTTGACCTCGCGCACGCTGATATGGACGTGATTGCCGAGAAAGTCACCAAGGACCATGGTATCAGAACCGCGGCAGAACCGGTTAAGATCGGGATCCGTTTCATGGCCCGGCACGATGATAAATGGCATGGGCCATTCACAATACTACAGCTGCAAACTCTTGATTGGCTCGAACCAGAGACCAAGCTGAGACCAGTTCCCAATGGAGAAATGTTTGCAGCACAGGAATTACCGGCCCTTAGCTATTTCTTTCAGAAGAAGAATGATCCTCTCTGGAAGATCAGGCGGATTTGCCCCAGTTGCCGGGAATGGCTAATACCGCAAGAATATGAGGGTCTATACTTGTGGCGCTGTGCCTACTGCGATGGTATTCTTGCTGAGAAAGGCAAACTGCCCAGGATATTCGTACGCGAGGAAAAGGGATTTACAGATAGAGTGCAGCGGATCGGGGCACTCATCAAGAGCGACGCCAGGAAAAAACATCCGCTCTTCAACCTCATGCTGGATACACTAGGCATCCGGAGATGTCCCAAGTGTGGCAAGACGATGAACCACAAATTCTACAGTTATGCGTATCACGTGGAGATTGATGAATGTCCGAATTGCCAGGTTATCTGGTTTGATGCTGATGAGCTTGAAACCCTGCAATATCTTATTGAAGTAGAAAAAGACTAGCCAGGCAGTACGCAATGCGCTGCAAAAAAAACCTCACCGATATACAGCGAATTTAACTTTACAGAGTATTTCTCAAGAACTGCCTTGATATCTTGCTCGTCAAAATACCTCTTAAAGATCTTAAAAGACCGTCCATCATTCAACGTTCTTTCCTGAAATCCCTCTTTTTCGCGAGATTTCGTACGCAGCGAGCTCCAATAGCCGTCAATCCAGAGTATGTCGGCTTTCGATCTTAATATCCCCTTGATCTTCGTGAAAAAAATCTCTTCTCTATCCTCGGGCAAATGGCTGACAAGAAAACCAATGAGCGCCGAATCGAATATCCCGGAGAGAAAACGGAGATCAAGGAAGTTGCCCTTAATGAAGTGAACACCAATGTCCGATGATAATTTATTGGTCCTTGTCTGACACTGAACAAGCATATTGCGTGACTGGTCAACAAGGGTTATCTCTCTGCAGTTCTCAGCATAATACTGCAACCAATACCCGGTACCACACCCTATATCAATGAGGTGACCGCGCCCAAAGCCCCTACATATTGCACTGATCTCTCTAACGTCATTTAGGTATGCATCTGGTGCAGACAAAGCCGGCCCCTTGCCCGCATAAAGTTCGTCATATTCTGGCGCCCGTTCTTCGTAGTAATCGATCAGTTCTTGCCGCGGTTTCTCCATGTCTATTGGAACGTCATTACAGCTTTGTTATACGCCGTCCCCTCAATGCCGGAACAATATCATACAAATTGACGCGTGCCGCATGGCTGATATCTCCGCCCAAACCGTTCTCAACCAGATATCTACCGCTGAAACTTTTCATCAAATATTCCTCAAGCCCTGCTTTGGCAGATGTAAATGTCACCTGGCACAATTCAGCTTCCGCGGTTTTCTCTAGTTCAGTATAACTGATAATAGCACCACATGCGAGATAGTCTTCAATTGCGAATACTGGATAAGCCGCCTCCTCGTCATAGACAATGCGCTGGCCGGTAATAATCGCCCGTTGTTCGCCAGCGGCGATAACTGTCACGTTTCTTTTTTGTGCAGGTGCAATTTCGGTCAGGAGTCTTCCAACTGCCCGGGCATTGAGAAGACAGCCGATGAAGACTGTATCATCTGCGCCTGCCAGAGCAGTGCATGCCGCACCGTTAGGCGAAAAGAGAACGACTTTTTGGTTGTCACCGGGCGATACCTGCAAGTAACTGTGAGGCGATATCGTATACTTGGCTTTGCCTGGCCTCCCGGACATTTCAGCACCGATGGATGCCGCCAGTCTATTACCTTCTTCCCTATCTCCGACCGGATATATTGTGAAACCGTGTGCGACCGCAGTGGTCACAGCAGTACTGAACCGCAAGGCGTCAACAATGACTACGATGTCGCGGTTCTTCAGAGCATAGCGGACCCCCTCTGCTGCCCAATCGATTTGCACCATTGAGGCGTTTGAGGCACTGTGTTCTGATCTCATATTGACTTACTGCGATTCACGCACTGCCCGAAACCGCAATACACCGATATGTTCGATACCAGCTTCAACTGCATCGCCCTCCTCCATGGGTCCGACCCCGGATGGGGTACCAGTAGCTATTACATCCATGGGCTCAAGGGTCATGATATGCGAAATATACGAAACAAGTTCCTCAACTGAGAAGATCATTTGATCCGTATTGCCGCGCTGTTTGTACTCGCCGTTGACCTTCAGCCAGATATCGAGATCCTTCTCATTCACCTCTTCGACCCCCACGATCCGTGGCCCGAGCGGTGCGAATGTATCATAACCCTTTGCGATCGTCCAGGGCATGCCGGCTTTCTTTGCCTCAGCTTGAATATCGCGAGCCGTAATATCTACAAGTATCGTGTACCCAAGAATCTTATCCTTCACAGTACCCGGTGCTGAATTCTTCACGACCGACTTCATGACCACGGCCAATTCCACCTCATAGTCGACACGTGCCGACATTCTCGGCAGTACCACGTTGCTATTGTCAGAAACCAGCGAAGATGGTGGTTTAAGAAAGAAAGTCGGCTTTGATGGCACGGCGGATCGCATTTCTTCAGCATGCGCTTTGTAGTTCCTGGCCACGGCAACGATCTTTGTCGGCTTCAAATCAAGGTCACCGTCTCCAAATTTTAAGATCATTTTTGCACCCTTTGCAAAAAACCAATCACCCTATGTTTTCAAGAATCTTGAACGACCGCGGCAAGAATGACGTGTCTTTCCGGATGAATTATGTCAATGCGAGATTCTTAATATCGTTGTCCAGATTTGTTGGAGCAATTTGTACCAACCATCCTGTTATGTATGGATCACGATACAATTTTGCGTAGTCATCCTTAACCCGTTCGTTGATAGCCATGATCTTACCGGTCACGGGTGTCCACAACTTGTGCATGCGTTCTTCCGATTCAACGATCCTTACGCAGGCCTCGCCCTGGTATCTCGTTTCGTTCAACTTGGGGTATTCGATCGTTGCAATCTTCTTGATCGTAACCAGGAGCATATGATGAATACCTACTAGAACAGTGCCATCATCCTCAACTTTCGCCCATGAATTATTTGGTATCGTATATAGCCCCTCAGGAACCGGCAGATCTTCCAGCACCCTTGCTTGTTCAAGCTTTTGCTCAACGACCCTTTTCCTGGTGAGCGCCCGCGAGACGATACTGCGCAGATCATTTGGTGTAAAAGGCTTTGGCAGGTAGTCAAATGCACCAATCCTGATCGCCTCCACTGCAGTACGGATTGATGGATATCCCGTGATCATTATCATCATCGTGTCCGGACGATTCTCCCTCACCTTCTTCAATAGCTCCAGACCGCTGATCCCGGGCATCATCAAATCTGCTATTATCGCGTCATAGTGCTTCTTCTCCTGTAATTCCAATGCCTCTTCGCCGCTGAGTGCGCTATCGACCGCATATTCGTCGCCCACCAACGCACTGGCAATGCTTTTGCATACTGGCAGCTCATCATCGACCACCAGGATTCTGAATTTCTCACCCACTGTTTTCCTCCTTCTTGTCCTTCTTGAACTCAAACAACGGAAGACAGACGGTAATCGTTGTTCCTTTCCCGACTTCACTCTGAACATCTATCTTCCCATTGTGTTGTTGAATGATCCCATAGCTAATTGACAATCCCAAACCAGTCCCTTTTGTGCCCTTGGTACTGAAAAAAGGGTCGAAAATCTTGCTGATATTATCCTTGGGTATTCCTTTACCTGTATCATGGAATTTTACCTCAACACAATCCCCGCCACTTGATAAACGCGAAAGAATCGTCAACGTACCGCCATCAGACATAGCATCCAACGCGTTCAGGATGAGATTTGTAAAGACCTGTTTAATCTTGTTGACGTCGATCTGTATTTGTGGAAGATCGCCCGCGAGGTCCTTCTTTATCCGTACCTTATGCACTAAGGCTTGGGTTTCCATAATGATCAAGGTACTCTCTATGATTCTGTTGATATCGACAACGGTCTTTTCCGGCGGTGTTTGCCGGGCGAATTCGAGCAGTCCATTCACGATCGAACTGCAGCGCGTGGTCTCATCAATTATCAGCTTGAGGTTATCTTTGAGAGTTGCGTCACCCTTGAATTTCTCAAGTATCAGATGACTATTTATCAAGATGGATGTAAGGGGATTATTTATCTCATGCGCCACACCCGCGGCAAGTTTTCCAAGCGACGCCATTTTTTCTGATTGGATCAAGAAATCCTGTGCCGCCTGCAATTCTTTGGTCTTCTCCGCCACCTTCTGTTCCAGGGTGCGTGTCAGCGACTGGTAACCGTCTGTCGCCTCCTGTAATGCAACAGTCATTTGATTAAAGGATTCACCGAGAAAACCTATCTCATCGTGGGTATTGATGTCGACGCGCTGTGACATATCACCATGGGCAACCTTCTCGGTTGCGCGCGCAAGTGCTTTGACCGGCCTGACGATATTCGATGTTGTATAGTAGGCGATGACTGACAGCAATAACACACTGATAATAGCGATACCCCAGAAGGTCACGACGACCTTGTTCCTCAGATCAATATATGGTGCTTCAAGCATACCGACATACAACATACCGATGATCTTCCCATCGATGTTCCTTATCGGTTCATACGCAGTCATGTACCAGGCATTAACGACAAATGCACGACCCACCCACGGTTCACCATCCACCACAACTTGTTCATATACTTCCTCGGAAACCCTTGTCCCAATCGCTCTTTCGCCATCAATATTCAAGACGTTGGTCGAAATACGGGCATCGTCGAGAAATATCGTTGCTGTCCCGATGTCCCTGTCTTTGTACATCTCGCCCAGGTAAACCGTGTTCTTCACTTTATCAACTATGCCATAGTTACGGTTCAACATGTTCCCGCCGTATAGTACTCCAATGAGCTTACCCGCATAATCAAAAACTGGTGCCCCTGCTTTGATGAACATACCCTGTCGTTCTTCAGTGATATTCAAGGGTCTTGATTTCGGTGTCGGGATCAGCGTTATGCGCGCGCGCTTGAGGTAGTCATCTCCGATCTTAGCAAGTTCGTCTTCAGAAACAATGACTGTCGCGACGACTGATTCTCCACTTGTAAGCACATGGTCTATCACATGGTCGATAGGCCGGTCGCCGTATACTTCTGGATTGTGCGCCCGCACCATTATCCTGCCCTGATTGTCAGTGAGCGTGAGTATATCGAGCCCCTCTTCCTCCCTGATGGCCCTCAGTTCACGACGTAACCGCTCAGTATCATTGATGGCGACCGCCTCCTTGATAAAAAACCTTTCTGCGGTCAACCGCACTTTTGTCCTTATTATTTCACTTTCGCCAAGATACACCTCACGCGCCGAGTTGAGGTCAAGGCGCACTTTTTCCTGGGCCTGTTTGATAATGGTCGAACCGATCAAGTTTATCCCGATCATCGTAGAAATAAAGACCCCGACAATGATCACGACCGAGAAACTTGCGATCAGTTTGGCGCGTATGGGAAAGCGCGGCGTCAGCATCGCGTCACCTTGAACGGCGGTCGATCCAATGGACGTTAGTGCCGTAAATGCTTTTCTATCTTTCTGATCAAGGTCTGCGTGTCAACCGGCTTATCAATATAATCATCGGCCAGATGATCGATAGCCATATCAACTGCATACTCTGGTTTGGAGAGCTGCTGTCCGACTGCCGTGAGCATGATCACTGGGATCGGCCTTGTCTGGTCGATCTTGCGAAGCTCGTAGCAGACTGAAAATCCATCTTTGCCCGGCATGATCACATCGAGCACTATCAGGTCAGGATTCTCATACTTCGCTTTTGCTATTCCCTCCTCGCCGTCGTGTGCAGTTATGACCTGATAGCGGTGTGCGACAAGGATCTGCTTTGTGGCGTCGAGGAAATCAGGGTCATCATCAACTAGAAGTATCTTCCCTTTTGCCTTTGGCTCCCCAGGTATCACTGCCGTCGCACCAAGCAAGTCACCGATCTTACCGAGCAGTTTCTTCGAATCGACCGGTTTGGAAAAGAAACCGTCTGCTTTGTGTTCCTTAGCCATATTCGAAAGGTAACTCTCTTCCGAAGTACCTAGCGCGGTCACGATCACAATCGGTACCTTACTGAATTTCGGGTCGTCCTTCAACTCCCGACATACTGAAAAACCGTTTATGTCAGGAAGCATAGCATCAAGAATGACCAGGTCCGGTCTTTTTTCCTGCGCTTTTGCCAACCCATCCTTCCCGGTGCCACATACCGCTACTTCATAACCTTCACTATCCAACATTTTCCTCATGCCTTCTGCATGGTCGTTATCACCATCGATCACCAAGATTCTCGTTCTATTCATTCACACTGCTCCTTTTTCTTTTTCTAGCTTTGGCAAGAAGACACTGAACTTACTCCCTTCATTTAAAACACTTGCGATCTCTAATTTGCCATCATGAATATCTAATACTTTTTTTACTATTGCTATACCGACACCGGTGCCGGCAGCTGTCCCGTCCCTCTTGACGCGGAAGAATTCACTACCCACGCGAGGAATATCACTTTCGGAGATACCGATACCTGTGTCACTAACATCGGCCACCCAAAAACCATCCCGTTCATGCAATGTGATCATCACTTTTCCGCCTTCTTGATTGTACTTGATACCATTTGTGATCAGGTTGCTAAAGACCTCTTTGAGCATTTCAAGAGAGCCGGATACCTCGGCGTCGATATTTTCTCCTTCAAAGCTGAGCGTCACCTTTTTTCCCATTGCCAGATCCATGCTATCATTCATCACATCCTTTATCAACTCTGGCAGGCTGACCAATACGAATTCACTTTTCAGGTCCGTATCCTCAATGCGCGAAAGTTTGAGCCAACGATCGATCATTCGGAGAAGTTCAGTCAAACGTATACTCATGCGTTCGATTATCCTCTGCTGCTCAGCGACGACAATTCCAGCATGGCCATTGCGCAAGACTTCAAGATATTGCATAACGGCGACCAACGGTGTCCTCAACTCATGGGATACCATGGCAATAAAATTCTCGCGCATCTTTTCCTTTTCCTGCCGCAGATGCTCGGCCTCGAGAGCGGCGTTGCGCCTGTCCAAGGCACGCCGGGTGATGATCCTGAGTTGTTGGGGTGTGAACGGTTTGGGCAAGAAATCATATGCGCCTGATTTCATCGACTCAACCGCCGATTCAATAGTTGCATAACCAGTAATGACAATAGGCATAATATGCGGGTCCTTTTGCTTTATCCTCGGCAGAACGTCAAACCCGCGCAGGCCAGGCATGATCAAGTCCACGATGACCACGTCAGGTCTGAAATCATCGATTTTCTGTAAACCCGACTCACCATCATAGCTGACCTCGACCTGGTATTGGTCCTGCGTCAAGACCTGGGAACACGAGTTGCATATTGCTTTTTCATCATCGATGATCAAAACCTTTGGTTGCTCCATGTGAGTTCTGCGTATTATAAGCCGAATTAGCTAAAAGTCAAGCAAAGCTCTATGGGTTAATGCTTTACCTATAACCACAGACAGCACAGCCCACACACGTTGTTATGTTCGGCGCCATATGCGTGCCAGAGTCCTCAGGGCGATCATGGTGACCCATTTGCTTGGTTTGCTTGCGCGCTCGATATTCACATGCATGCGTCCGGTTGGCGAATCTTCCAGAACCCATTTTCCATGCGGCACGGAGCGTAACATCGTATTCATGGCACTTGATAATATCACGCAGAACATAATAACGGACTGCTGGATTGTCCTCTTCCAGAGGCCAATCCAGGACGCCGTGACCGTTCATGGACCGATACGCTTCAGTTGGTTTACTCTCCGGTCAGACAGAACCTGACTGCGCTCTCTGCATGTATCCGTGTAGTATTCAAGAATGGGATCCCGAATGCGTCTTCGGTAAGGATCAAAGGCAATTCAGTGCAACCGAGTATCACACCTTCGATATTATCTTCATCAACCATACGCTCGATGATGTCAAGTAGACCCTGACGGGTTTTGTCATGGATCTTATTATGTATGATCTCGGATGTGAGTTTGTCATCTATGTAATCTTTTTCGTCTTTGGACGGCACGACTACGGTGATATCATGTGCAGCAAACGTACGCGGATAGAAGTCACTGCTCATGGTCACCTTTGTTCCTAGCAGACCAACTCTGGAGAGACGCTTTTCTCGTGCCACCCGGCATGTCTCCTCGACAATGCTCAATAGAGGGATTGGCATCAGAGCCCTAAGTTCATCAAACACGATATGCGGAGTGTTCGCAGTAACAAGGGCAAAGTCAGCACCGGCCAGGTGCAATGCCTTGATCGCACCCAATAACCACTGAACAACCTCTTCCTTCTGGCTTATCGGTGGAAAATCCTGCAGACTCAAACTATAGATCACGATCTCTGGTATCCTGCCACCTGTCTTTTCACGGTGCAGGTTGATCAGAGTACGGTAATAGTCAATCGTGGACTCAGGTCCCAGGCCGCCAACCAAACCTATCTTTCTCATATCTCTGAATGCCTCCGTTTGGTGAAGTATGCTATATCATCATGCCGTTTGTAGCCGTTTTTCTCAAAGAAAATCATTGATTCCTCGTTCCATGTCTCGATCAAGCATGCAATAATGCCGATCCCCATTCCTTCGAAATGCTCTTCCAGCTCCCTCACCAATCTCGTGGCAATACCCTGCCGCTGGAAGCGCGGTTCAACTGCAACCCGGTTGATCCAACCCTTTCTACCGTCATGGGTTCCGAATGCTGACCCTATGATCTCACCGTTACTGTCGGCAATGAGGAATATTCCATTACCGCGCTCAAGCTCACGGCACAGGTTCTCTTTACCATCACGTCCAGAAGGTTTGAATGGAAGATCGGCTGCCTGCCAGAGTTTGATCAGACCATCGTAGTCATCGATCGTGAAGCGCCTTAGTTTGAATTCAACTGACCCGCTATCACTATTACTCATTCTTCACTGGCTCGAGATGCACCGTGACTTCGGTACCGGGAATGCATTTCCTTATTGCCTGCTCCACTTCGGAAGCCTTATCGTGAGCATCTTCCAGATGAGTATCTCCATCTATTCTGACGTGAATGGTCACCTCAAGTTGGCCGCCGTAGTCGTGGACGTGAATATGATGGACATCATCCACCCCATCCAGATCTCCCGCCGTCGTCTTTATCTTATCGACGAGCGCTGTAGATGGCGCCTCGCCAATGAGCGCACTACCCGATTCTCTTATGATCATAACGCCCGTGTAGACGATTATACCAGCCACTACCATGCCCAGTATGCCATCCAGGCTGTACCAGCCGAACCTGAACGATACGAAACCAAACAGCACCAGCAACGTGGCAATGGAATCAGTGCGGTGATGCCAGGCATCGGCCTTCAGCGCCGCTGAATCAATCCTTTTTCCAAGGTTCAAAGACAACCAGTACAAGAATTCCTTCGCGAACACAGACACACCAAGGAGAATGATTATGATCACATTCGCCTTGATGGACACTGGATTTTTGAATCTGGTGAACCCGCTCCTGAAGAATTCAATACCTACAACGATCAGCAGACAGGCGATCACGATCGCAACTATCCTCTCGACTCTACCGTGTCCGAAGGGATGTTGGATATCCGGCGGCTTCGATGATACCCCGAAGCCAAAAACAATGATCGCGGATGTAGCGACATCGGACAATGAGTGAAGCGAATCGGCGATCAAGGATATGCTGTTCAACACAAGACCAACCGCAAATTTGAAGACGAAGAGCAAAATGTTTACTACGATACTGATTATTCCCTCAAAGTAGCCGTAGTTCTTGAACCGGTTGCCTTTTTCAAGACGGAAGAGGGTTACTAGATTATCCGTTACCCTGTCAAACATGCGCATCCTTGTGATGACCGAAATCTGTTTCTGCTATCTATCTTCTGTTATCCGCTATCTGTTATCGGTCAGAAGTTATTTGTCCTTGATCTTCGCCAGTAATTCCAAGGCCTCTGGTTTATCATCAAGGACATGGTCTGCCTCATAGGTTGGAGTCACTATCTGTACTGCTCTATTCAAGTACCATCGCGCTTTCTCGTAATCCTTCTTCTTGATGTAAACTTTGGCCATATCAACATAGAGCAAGGTGTAATTCGAATCCAGGGCAATACCCTTATTGAGCGCTTCAATGGATTTATTCAGGTTGCCACCCAGTAAGCCCGGCAGTTCATAGTAAAGCATTGCTTGGGCATCCAGGGCGCCAGTATGCTTCGGATCGAGTTCAAGTACCGTTTCGATCTCCTCGCGCACCGTCGGTACAAGAACAAGCGAATTCAATACACCCTTTGTCTGTCCTACCCGACCGACATTGACCATGTACCAGAAATGGGCCTCAGGTGATTCTTCGTTAAGCTTAATGGATTCTTCACCGTAATCCCGTCCTTTATAAAAAAGGTCGAGTTTCTCATCCTTCTCTTCTGCTCTATCACCAAGAAAAAAGCATACCTTCGAGAGTTCATAAAGCGCCCGTGCGTTCTTCGCGCCACTCTTGACAATACCCTCTAGGATCGAGGCGCTTTTATCCAGGTTCGTGGCCTCGAGGTGTCTTGTCTCATACAACTCGACCGCGCGATCGATCAATGAATCAACATTCTGCCCCCATACCATGGCAGCCAACAGCAGTGCAAAAACCATGCTTCTTCTAACCATTCTTCCTCCTCTTCTTAAAGATCGTTGTATCGGTTCCCGGTTTCGAAAAACGATTCGGCATCGTTCCTCGGACGTCGCAGATTGAAACCGTACTTCGACCAACCTGTACTTTTCCAAACCAACAACCCGATTAATCATTCCCTCACGAATACGAATTACGAATCACGGGTACGATGCGCATACAGCATCTAAACCCAAAACCATAACCTATCTTTTGGTAAGCATCGTTGCCATTGTGAAATAGTTGATGACCTTTTGCTTAACACGGTCATACCAGTATAGAAGACCCGGCTGCTCGTCTATTTTCGTTGCCAGGCTGCTGAGATTATCAGTAATATAAATAGCTTCCTTCTTTATCAAGAGGTCGCCATTACCATCGCCACCAAAACCATATTTATACCCTGCGCGGCGCGCATGCTCGACAATCTCTGAATTGGTGCGGTTGAACGGATAGGAAATGCACTCAACCGATCCCAATCTGTTCTCGAGGATACGCTTTGACTCGTGCAACTCGTATGCAATTTCATCTTCACGCATTCTTGTCAGATTGCGATGACTCATTGTATGCGAACCGAATATCATCCCCCAGTTCTTCATCTCCATAATCTCATCCCAAGACAGATGCGGACTCCTCCTGCCTGCTAAGGATATGTCCCATTGATCATGCTTGCCAATATAGCCCACGATCAGAAAAACGACTGCCCGCACTGCATGCTTCTTCAAGATCGGGAAAGCGTGCTGATAAATGCTCTTGTCGCCATCATCGAACGTGATAATGATACCACTCGACTCCCTACCCGGCACTGTCAATCTGACATTGTTTTTAAGATAGCAGATAAATCTGTCAAATTGCTCAGGATAGTTCCACGTACCGCAGAACTGAACCCTAGGCGTGATCCTGTGAAACTGTATTGCTTTTACCACGAGCTAGTACGAACCAACCCAAAACTGCCAGGGCCGCGATGCAGACTCCAGCGCCAATGAACAGATAATTCTTGTCAATAATAGCCGCCAGAATGCCTACAACGACCGCGCCGAGGGCAAACAAGCCATTGAAAATCCAGTCTCTGAGCGAAAATATCCTGCCCCGCACAAACTCGTCAGCATCACGATGAATAAGGGTGTCCTGTCCAATAAAAACAGGTGAAATTGCGGTTCCACAGATCAGGCAAGCGATGGCAAAAAACAGGAAATTAGTCAGTAATGGGAAGACCACCAGTGTCCCACCGACCAGTATGAAACAAACAAGCATCAAGGTCTTCAAGTCAAAATGATGCCCAAATATACCCATAAGGTAGGCACCGAACAGCAATCCGACAGCACCGATCGCAGCAAGGTATCCAACTCCGCTCGTGCCCCACGCCATTTCCTGCTGTACGGTTGGTATTACGAGTATATATATGACGCTCCCCGCTATCACCATAAGGACAAGCGTGGCCATGGCAAAACCTAGATTCCGTACCTTTATGATCAAATGCACGGCATGCAGCAGTTCGCGCCACATATTCAACAATCCACCCTTGAGCAGCATTAAAAATCCTTTGGGCTCTAAGTGCTCAGCTACTTTGGGGATCTCCGGCAGCCTGACCTTCATGACATACAAAAGTAATGCGGAAACGGCGAAAGTCACGGCATCAAGAATGAACGCCGCAGTCCACCCCGCGATGCCGATCAACTTGTGCCATATCTGCCAGTCAACAATAATCCCTCCAATGAGCATACCGAGAAAAGTCGCTGCCCGCGAAACGAAATTTATGACTGCATTCGCGTTCAAGATACGCCCCTTCGCAACAAGGTTCGGTATGATCGCACTGCGCGCTGCATTAAAGAACAATCCCAGCAGGAACATGAAAAAAACCACCGCAAAAATAGGGTAGATATTACCAGTCATAAGAAAGAGCACGGGGATGAGAAGCGCGCATACAGTGCGCAGCGCATCACAGACGACCATGACCGTCTTCTTGTGCCAGCGATCGACGAGGATACCTGCGATCGGGCCAAAGATGAACACGGGCAACGTAATGCATATCATCAACTGCGAGAGAAGAAGAGGCATGCGCTGTTTCGGGAACAAACCGATGATCGCGATCAATGCAATATAGTCAAGCTTGTCTCCGAACTGGCTGACGGTTTGGGCAAATGTGAATATGGAGAAATCCCTGACCTTCAGTATGCTCCAGAACTCAGCTCTTTTTATCTAACACCTCGCTGTAGAAATCAAGAACCTTCGTGGTGACTTTCTTCCAATCATAAATCATGGCCTTGGTCCTGCCTGCCATACCCATTCTTTTCATTAGCGGGCGATTGTTCAACAAATATACTACTCTCTCAGCAAGAGAAATAGGATCACATGCCTTAAAGAAAAGACCTTCCCTTCCCTCTTCCATGAGCGTTCGGTAACCAGGTATGTCAGAGCAGACTATCGGCATTTCTGTTGCCATGGCTTCCAGCAGTACTATACCAAAACTTTCAGCGCCCGTTGCCGGCGAGCAATATAAGTCACAGGAAGCGTAGTATCTCGGTAGATCATCTGCTGACACATGGCCTACAAAAAGAACACTGCCCTTGATATGCTCTTCAACATGGCGCCGGTAGTAACGTTCGAGGAAACCCTGGCCAACGATCACTAGTTTTGCACTAGGAAAATCCTGCAGAATTCTTGGAAATGCCTGTAACAGGTATTTCAAACCTTTCCGCGGTTCGAAGCGCCCGACAAACAGGATCTTGGGCGAAAGCCCCGTAAGTTCTCTAATATGCGGGACGTCAGGGCGAAATCTTTGAGTATCTATCCCGTTGGGTATGATGCGGTACGTACCGGGGAAGTACTTCGAGACTGAATCGCGGGCTACGGTCGAAACCGCGATCAGCCCGTCCAGTTTCCTGAAATACTGTTCCAGGACCGGTTCCCATAACACATAGCCATAGCTCTCTCTGTGGGCCGAATGAAAAGTGACGAAATTCTTTGCTTTAGAATATTTCAGTGCAAGGTACGGCAGGGTCGGCGTAACCGTACCGTGCAGATGTACAATGTCAAAATTTTCTTTCTCCAGAAGACGACGCAATTTCCATGGAATCAGCACACCAAAGGTCATGACCGCAAATGACTTATTCTTGGGTATCTTGATCGCACGGCCTAAGCGGATTATATAGTCACTAACCCATGGTCGATTATTACCGTAAGACGGCGCGAGGATGCGTGCATCATGCCCCATTTCGCGCAAGGTATTGCACAAATAAAGAATGTGTTCAGGAACACCGCCCGTATGTGGATAGAAAATATCTGAAACAAATAGGATCTTCATTTGCCGGTATGCCCTAATCCCCCGCTCTGCCGCCCCGTGCGTCCCAGCCTCTTGACCTTCACGAATCTCGCTCTTGCCACCTGGCTGAAGACCAGCTGTGCGATCCTGTCGTTTCTTCTTATCTTGAATGGCTTGTCACTGCAGTTAAAGAGAATGACCTTTATCTCGCCCCGGTAATCAGCATCGATCGTGCCTGGTGAATTCAGCACGCCGATGCCGTGGTCCTTGGCAAGTCCGCTGCGCGGCCTGACCTGGGCCTCGTATCCATCTGGGATCTCAACTCTGATGCCGGTCGGGATCAGACAGAAATCATGGGGTTCAAGAACTACATCTCCTTTTATGGCGGCATGCAGGTCACAACCCGCAGCCTGGCCGCTCTGGTATTTCGGCACAAATACGCCCGTTATCTTGACTTCCAGGACCGTTCGCTTCTGTGTCATGCCACCCAATCAGATGCAAACAACATCCACTGGTCAGGGAATTCTCTGATCATAGTTTCGAACGCGGCCACCATTGCCTTGTTGAATTCATCGACCGAACCGCTGAAAAAAACGGGTGATTGGATCGTGCAAAGATACCGCAGTTTGCCGCGCCCCGGATGGAGCACCATATATCCGAAGACAACAGGGAGTCTACGCTGGATGACTATTTCTCCCAATCCACGCGGTATGTTGCGCCGTCCATTAAAAAAATCGACGGTAATACCATTCTTGAGGATATCACGATCACCAAGAATGGCTAACACTCGATTCTGCTTTATCGTGTGCAAAAAAGCATAACCCGCTTTGGAAAGCGGGAATGTCTTCATACCCAGACGCTCGCGGTGCCTGGTGTAGAGTTCATACATCCCGGGTTCAGTTTCCTCAACCAGCGCGTTCATCGGCACACCACGGGCTGCCATGTACGAACCGGCATAATCCCAGTTGCCAATATGCATGGTAACAAGCACACAGCCACGGCCATACTGTAATGCCTTATCAACATTGTCGAACCCGTGCATCTCAACGCTGAATTCCCCGGTCGTCATTGAACCGAGACGCAGGAAATCAACCATGGTCCGCGCGTAGCTATTGAATGTATTCCTGAGATACCGCTTGAGCTGTTCAGGGGCCATATCCTCGTGCGCAAAAATGTGCTGGAGATTATTCAATATATTGCTCCGCCTTTCCTTTGAGAACCTACAGTACAGTTGGGCAAGGAAACAAGCAATCCAGTCGGCAAATTTCAGAGGGATATAACGGATCACAAACGCCGCAAACTTCAGTGATTGAACTGAGAGATTCATCCAAGACAGCCCCGTCAGTCTTTATACTTTTTCAGGGCAGTATCAAGCACAATCAGAGCATTCCTTAGATCATCTTCTTTCAGCACATAGGCGATGCGGACCTCATTCTTTCCCCTTCTGGGCGAAGAATAGAACCCATTTGCCGGTGCAAGCATGACTGTCTGCCGCTCATGTTCAAAATCGCTGAGCAACCATTGACAGAATCGGTCTGCATCCTTGACCGGTAACCGGAGCACCGTATAGAACGCACCTTCTGGCTTGTGTCCGTATACACCTTTGATTCTTTGCAGGCCGGCAAACAAGAAATCGCGACGATGTTCATATTCGGTGATCACGGGCTTGATATAGCGGTCAAAGTTGTGGTATGCCGCAATAGCACCTACCTGTTCTATAGTTGGCGGGCAAAGCCTTGCCTGGCTGAATTTGATTATTTCCTCCATGACCTGCTTGTTGCGATTGATAATACACCCCACCCGCGCACCGCACGCCGAAAACCTCTTCGAAATGGAATCCAGGACAATAACCCTATCCTGTATTTCAGGTAAGGACAAAGCGCTTATTTGAACGCGACCATCATAGACGAATTCGCGGTAGACCTCATCTGAAAGCAGAAACAGCCTGTGTTTCTTGCAGATCTTGTAGAGCACATACATTTCCTCCTCAGTCAGCACAGTACCTGTGGGGTTGTTTGGGGTGTTGATCAATATCGCTCTGGTCCGGCGCGTGATCCTTTCCTCTATCATTTTTTGAGGCGGCAGGTGAAAACCATTTTCCACACGAGTAGTGACCGGGACAAGTTTTACCTGGGACATAACAGCAAGACCATTGTAATTCGTATAGAAGGGTTCAGGGACGATTATTTCATCTCCTGGGTCGCAGACTGCCATCATCGCGAAGAGAATCGCCTCGCTGCCTCCGGTCGTGATCCAGACATTGTCCAGATCAACATCAATGCCGACCCTGCGGTAGTAGTCAGCAACGGCCAGACGCAAGTCAAGCAGACCGCCAGAAGGTCCGTAGCTCAATACCTTTTCACGAAAAGAAGCGATCGCCTCAAACATTTCCTTTGGCGTCTGTATGTCGGGCTGGCCAATATTCAGATGATACACGTGTATCCCTTTTTGCCGTGCCTCATCCGCATAAGGCGATAGCTTCCGTATCGGTGAGAAAGGCATCGCAACAGCACGTTTCGACAGTTTAGGTGCTAAAACACGAGGTTTCTTCGACTTTTTTGCTGATTTCATAGAAAAAGTATATATATTCCCCTCTGAATGTCAACAAGCCTGCGGTGAACGGCCGAGAGGTTACTGCCGGATCGACCGGGAATGATGGGTCATGCCTTGACGAAATGACCTTGCTGTATTATACTCAACCCATGAAAATCAATATCCTGAACAAGAACATAACCGATTATACCGGTGATACCCTTATCGTGAACATATTCCAGGACGTCAAATCACCAGACGGAGCTACTGGAGCGCTGGATCAGGCACTTGGTGGCGCAATCTCGAGACTGATTGAGCGTGGTGAGATCAGCGGCAAACTCGGCGAAATTGCAGTCCTGCATAACTGTGCCAGTCTGAATGCAGCGAGAGTGATCGTTGTCGGCCTGGGAAAAGAGGACGAATTTGACCTTGACCGTGCGAGAAAGGCAGCCGCCGCTGCAGCAAAAAAAGCCCGTGCGATCCGGGCTAGCGATGTCGGGACAGTCGTCCATGGCGCTGAGAACGGCAAGCTCGAAGCGACCGTTGCTGCTCGAGCTGTGGTAGAAGGCACAATTCTTTCATTATATGCATTCAATCAGTATAAAAAACCAGAGAACGAGCATAAAATCACCGCCCTCTCGATCGTTGAAAAGAACAAGAAATTAGCACAGAAATTTGAAGCGGCCGTTAAACGCGGAATGGTCCTGGCTGAATCACAGAACACGGCGCGTGACCTGATCAATGAACCGGCAAACAACCTCAGTCCCGAGAAACTGGTTGTCCGCATCAGGCATTTGATCCGTGATCTGCATCTGACCAAGACCGTCACGTGTCAGTGCTTTGATAAGAAGGCGCTGAAAACAATGGGCATGGGCGCCCTGCTTTCTGTTGCCCAAGGTAGCAGTAACGAGCCGAAATTCATCGTACTACGCCTGAAGCGGTCCAGTAAACCACTTGTGTGCTTGATTGGAAAGACAGTCACGTTTGATTCTGGTGGCATTTCTATAAAACCTTCCGCAGGCATGGGCGCCATGAAAGGCGACATGGCCGGCGGCGCCGTTGCCATCGGTGCAACGCTTGCCCTTGCGCGTTCCGGCAGCAAGGTCAATCTCATGACTTTGATCCCGGCAGTAGAGAACATGCCCTCTGGTTCGGCTTCCCGGCCCGGCGACATCGTGTGCGCGATGAACGGTAAGACAATTGAGATAATAAGCACAGATGCCGAAGGCAGGTTAACCCTCGCCGATTCGATCGCCTATGCCGAAAAGCAGGACGCACATACTATCATTGATATTGCGACGCTCACCGGCGGATGTGCCGTAGCACTGGGCAATTCAATCGCCGCAGTGATGGGCAATGATCAACAATTGATCGATAAGATACTCGACGTATCCAAGAGCACGGGCGAGCCCTGCTGGCAATTGCCGCTCTATGAAAACTACATGAAACTGATCACGAGCGATGTCGCCGACCTTAAGAACTCGGGTGGCAGATATGCTTCCACGATAACGGCCGGACTCTTCCTCAAGGCCTTCGTCGAAAAGTCAAAATGGCTGCACATTGACGTGGCCGGCAAGGAACTTGTGGAAAAGGAGAGCTTCTATATGCCGGTTGGTGGTACCGGCTTTGGTGTGCGCACCCTCTACGAGTTAATCCAGAACCTTTAGCCATCCTGCGGCAAAGAACAGAGAACTGCGACAAACGATACTATAGTCTGATATGAGGGAGGATCTTTTCGAAGAGCTTGTCGCCCACACCCTTTACGTTTTTTAATTCCTCCAAAGAATCCAACCCACCTCTCTGTAACCGGTACGCAATGATCCGGTCAGCCAATACCGGCCCAATACCAGGCAGATCAACCAGATCGTCTGGGCCGGCAGCATTAATAGAGAGTTTGATCGCTGATGTTTCCACGACAAGCTGCATACTCCGCTTTGCCTGCGCCATTCTTAGATAGCTCACCGCATTGAACGCAAGCAGGACAAGAACGAGTAGGACACACGCTATTAATTCTCTGCGTCCCATCTCAGATCTACTCATAGCCCGGCTGCTGATACACAAGCCTCAGGGCAAAACGGTACATCAAATCGATACTTTCCCGACTGCATTTATCGATCGTGTCATCTTTCGAATCCCAGTACGGATAATCAAAATCAATGATATCGATCGACCTGATCCCGTAACTGATAAGCGACATATGATCATCGATTATGTAGTATTTCACAAGCGGCACGAAAACGTGCGGCGCAAGCGCGCCTCCGATCTCCCAAATCGAATCGACGAGCTCCGGAAAGAATTTTGCCGAATTACCTTCCTGGAAAATCTGCAGGTCCCGGTCGCCGACCATGTCGAAAACGACCACATAGGTGTAGTTCTCCACGCATCTAGCGGCGAAATGCTTTGAACCAAGCAACTCTGCGCTCTCTACATCCTCACCGTCGAAGAACAGCAGGTCAACTGCTCTCGGTGAAGGATCCCTGGCCAGTGTGTCGGCAAGACCCAGAAGCACGGCAACGCCGGAACCGCCGTCATTAGCACCGGGACAACCGAAGTCAGAATCCCAGTGTGCGGCGATCCCGATGCGCGGTTCAACGCCGGGAAACCGCATGTATATATTGTAGTAACCAACATTATTGACCCGGAAGGAATCCATTTCCGGCTGCTTTAGGTTGTTAACAATAAAATCGCGTGCCCTGATGTGTCCTGCAGTACCGGGCACGCGCTCGCCGATGCTGCAGAAATCAACAAAATATTCGTAGGGGTGTTTGGCATCCAAAGTCAACGGTTGTATTAATACTGCCAGCAACACGAACTTGAAGGAAACCGCGAGCAAACGGCTTAGAAATTTATGTTTGTCCATACGTTCAAGCCCACCCTCTTCGTATCCTGGTTACGCACGCTTTCCTTACTTTGCGAATAAGAGACATTCGCGCCGCCGGTGACGCTCGACGAGAAATTGTAGGACATACCAATGTCGCTCTGGAGCACGCTTGAATCATATATCGGGTCGGTCAGGTCCGCAGAGTAGTTTGTGCTGCGATTGTAGCTGACGCCCAGGTTCAATGCGAGGTTGGACGAGAACTTCACGCCCTTAAGAAACGGAAGGCCGAGCCCTCTGGGTGCGCTGAACGTATATGCAATGTTCATTGAGATGCCCCGGCTTAGGGATTTGGAGGGCAGTTCATATCCAGCCTGATAGTCACTAGAATTGGTCTCCGTGTAGTCAACGTCAACCATGGACGTTATGCCCCTGACCCAGTTGGTCTGCCAGCCGATCAATGGGGCGAAACTAATCGTCTTTGAATTGGACTGCAGCGTAGTATCCTGGAAACGGCGCTCAAAGGTCTGATTGAACAGTGTATTTATTGACGAAGAATGTGTATATTTCTTCAGGAAGGGAAGAGATTCAAGCTGCGCGAGACGAAGATTTATGTTAGGGTAGGAATGTGAGTGCGTCCTTGTTTCGATATTACCATAAGCGAATGTTCGGTTGATATTCGCATTGTACCCACCGGTGACGCTCAAGAACCTATGGTTCAAGCCTGTCGTGGCATTATATGAATCCGTGATCCCCCGTCCCGGATAACTCCCCTGCGCCACGTCCTCGGCGGGGATCACGTCCATAAGACCAAACTGGTACTGGATATCGGGTCGCTTTAGAACATTCAAATAATTGGAACTGCGTTGCCGCATCCAGCTCAACGTAGGATTTTGCAGTTTATCAAAGAAACCCTCAATCTGTTTTGCCAGCCAGGCAGGAGAACCGACGGCCGTAAGTGAATCCTTCGTCTCATCCCTGAGCCTGGTAAAGAACTTGACCATGCCCACGACATTGACCGTTCCGTCGACACCATAACGCGCGCTGTTGGACACATTGCGCACATCATCATCTCTTCGGATCTCGAACCGGTAATCCTCCGTATACGAGGCGTTGAAACTCAGGCGTGGTTTGAAAAGCTTGAAATCTTCGGTAAAGGATGCATTTAGACTCTGTGTCCTGCCCACCTCTTCGCCGAATGTACCACGTGCCGAAACCGAATCACGATTCTGGGTGAATTCGAAACTCGTATTCGTAGTTCGGTGTGGCGAATACGCGACATTGAAACCAGGAGTCAGTGTTTTCCGGCGCTGCGATCCTGCCTCTGAAAAGCTGAATGACGTATCGGGATTGAGACGGTACCATGAACTGACCATGTTATCCGCGTACAGAACATTGAAAGAAATATTTTGCGGCAGAACGGAGAATGTCTGGCCAAGCAATCGGAATGCGAGCTTCGGATCAATGCGGTATGTGCTACGGTAGGTCATGGAACGGGACGTATCCGCGTTCAGAACGCTGCGGTTATTGGTCCTGGAACGGCTGTGTTCTAGTGTCAATTTATCCAACGTATGCTTAAGCAACCAGTTCCTCGACCCCGATTTCGAAAGGCTAACCGTATATGAATTCACGACGCTCTTCGATTTCTGTTTTTCAAGTTCATCGCCCGTAATTTCCAGGTCGTCCGCGAAATAGGCGAACCGCGGCCTCTGTTCCGTATTCCGGTAGTTAATTACCAGCGGCAGATTGAAGCCCCACTTCTCAATCAGGAATTTATGGAGCGCAATGCTCGAATTGATGGCGTAGTTGCGTCCGGCACTGGTCGTCGATATTGTCTTGGATTCTGACAACCTCTTGAACCTTCCATTCGACTCGTCGAACGCGACCGTCAATGCGGCCAGGTCAGCAAAATTCAATGAACCAGTTGCCCGTATCGTGCGTCCGATCTCGGTCTGCGGGGCAACGAGCCTTATATCGTTGAACCATATGGTGTCAGTCAATGGCGTTGAGTTCTGGTTGGTGATCGCTATTTCAAAGAACTGGTTGACCGACAGCGACGGATTTCCAAAAACTGTATACCCTGAATCACTGGCCTGTCCGCTCCCCTGTGTTATCTGCTTCAGATCGAGAAAACGTTTCATGGAAATTGTGAAACTCCGCCAGCCATTCCCGGTGGCAACGAGTTCACCGTCATTGAACTGGCAATTGTATTCGTAGTAGTTAAAGGAATCGCTCCCGATACGCATTGCCAGGGAGGGATTGGAATTGCGGGCATTCAAGTAGAAGGTTAGCGTATCATAAGCCCGGTAATCCTCATTATCATCTGTTTGCCGGTGAGCAACGCACGAATGACCCTCTCTGATGTTCTCCAGCTTGAACTCCAGCGCGCCTTCACTGCGGTACTGGCCGGTAACTGGATCGCGCTCAAGCACATAGGGTGATTTGTAGTATGAATGTGTTTTCGTATTGACCGGCGTGAGCGTGAAGACTTCAGTCGAATCCCAGGTCGAAAGGTCTCCTTTGATACCGTAATTCTTCCACCGGCTGCCCGTCGCATACAGGCGGTAGATCACCAGAGTCTCGGCACTGGCAAAATTTTCGAACCAGATACGAACGTACCTGATGTTACGCCAATCAGGTTGTCCATAAATTGCGTCAATTGAGAGCGAATCTTTTATCGGGATACGGAACATCTTCCAGCCCGGCTGCAGATTGGCTTCGCCAACCAGGAATGTATCAGCATCAAGATTCACCGAATAGCTGTAGTATATGTTATTATTGTTGAGAATACCGTTGCGGTCGATATCCTCCGTATTCCAGAGGCGGTTGTATTCGCTGCCATTAATGCCGCCCGTATAATCGTATTCTGCATAATCATCATTACCATCATCTCCAGCAACGTTATCCGCGTCGAGGCCGAAGACACCATCATAACCCGTATCTTCAAGAGTCTCATTCCAGGTTCCGTTGCGGTCTTTGTCCTCATCATCCAAGACTCCGCTGCCAACGAGCTGACCGATCCTATTGCGCCGCAGCTGGTCCTCATGCATTTCTTGCCCGAAGTCGATGTGCATACGGCCACCGCCGCCCCTTATGATCAATTCCAGATTTTCGCAGTCATCGAAGTTCTCACTGTAAATGTACTGCATCAAGCCGCCGAACGACGAGGAAGCATTTGGTCTGAATATTATATTGAGGACCGGAGCCGTCTCGTTAGGGTCGAGCGGGTCAACAAAGATATCACCCGCGGTCAATACTTGATCACCGCGCGGGTTGTACCAGATCAAACGCTGAGTAACAAAATTCGTATCAACCTGGCCCACGGGCAGAGAGGACTGGACCCAGTCATTATAGGTCACGGCAATCTCATTTGTAACGATCGTAGCCGACTCGAGATCGTCCAGGTACACTTCTCCCTTTGAGTTAAGATTTGAGATCGAATAGGCGCCCTCGAAATTCACGTTGAGTTTGGACTCCGCTTCGGTACGCACGAGCGGTAGCCAATCGACCGCCGTAGTCAGAAAAGGCAGGGACTGGGGTATGGCGAAGTCAGCTTCCCACACCATCCGGTTAAAGGGTTCTTCGCGCAGCCGTACGCGATCTGTCGGGTAGGATTCGGTCCGGTAGAAAAAGGACGAGCCGAGCGACGCATCGCCGAACGGACGCATGCTCGCTCGCAACCCTACCAGAGATTTCTTTGCCGCAGAGAAGAACGGTGCATATTCGGCATGGATCTTGACCCGTGCCGTAGGCGGTATTACCTTCTTGAATTCCAGCTCCCCCGCATCGAGATCGACATAGTAGTCGATGCCTTCCTTTTGTATTTCACCATCGACATATACGGTCACTTCAATGACATTAGGCGGCAGGGTGAAGACCGGTCTCGCTTCAACAGTCTTCTTGTATAGATAGTATTTCCCGCGTCCCTGCATGTAGTACGGATTGCTGTATATCTCATAATCCGGATCATCCAGGACCTGAGATGCAAACGGCAGCGAATCGGGGAAGATCAAAATGCCGCGCCCGGCATCAAAACCATTACCCCCGAACGAATATTCGTCGACGCGTCCGTCCCGGTTCTCATCCAGACCCAGAACTTCAAGATACGGCTGGCCTGTGTTGTCGCGGTCTCGGTGCTGACCACCCGGCGTGATATAGAATATCCTCAATGAATCGAGACGAGAACCTGGCGACACCAGCTGATAGTAATTCTTCAATTCATACTCCCATGTCACTGAGCTGGTATCCGGGCTCTTTGGACAAACCAGCTTCAGTACCAGCGTATCCTCAGCACCGAGCGTATCGCCGATCGGCGTGCCCACGTCAAAAGTATCTGGCCCGTAGGCGACTCGATAGCGCACACCGAGCACCTCAACGTCCTTTTGCAGACCATATTTCAATTCAATCGTATTTTCACCGGGAATGAATATATAATCATTGATGAGATATTTCAATGTGAAATAACCGATCTCAGATTGCAGTGTGTCATCGGGGATTATATCATTATTATTCGTATCTACATAAGCAATACCGAACCGAGTGATACCCGAGGTGTTGTTATTCTGGAAATTGTTATCATCAATGTACACTTCAAGATCCACAATATCACCGTAACTGCCCAGCCAGAAGAAGCGGCGCTTTTGGTACTCCCGGCTCCAGATCGTATCGGCCTGTGCCTGCACCGTACCTTCGATATCTATTTCCTGATGCTGTGTCTGTTCATTCGATGCAATCGCGACAAGGTCCAGAGGTCCGAATTTGGCGCTTGTTTTGAGCCCAAAGAGACCGCGGTGGGAGGGAATATCACCGGTGTAGGTTGTAGCCGGAATCCTCAATTCCGTATCGCCGCCTTCGATCTCCTGTACGATCTCATCTTCCCTGCCCTGGTAGGTCACGGTGATCTTATTCTGACTCTCGTTAATACGCTCCGAATTGTGATCAATGAAAACCCTCACCCGGTCTCCCACTTGTCCATCAAGATTGACGGCCATTTCCTGATCCATCTCAAGTTCAGGCCAGAGCGAAGGCGCCGCCATGCCCGGAATGTTAGAAACAAACGTATTGCTGCCGCCAAGCGTTATCTTTACATAGCCACCAACGTCAAGCTTCCCGGTCTCGCCCATGAAATCGCTGAAACCGCCTTTGGGCAAAGGGATTTCAAAAGTCCCGAACAGGCCCTTCCCTGCATAACCACCCTTTTTCTGAAGATCTTGTTTGAGGGCTCCAAGCATGAACCCGCGGTTACGTGCGTACAATCCGGAATACAAATATTCATTGATCGTGAGTACCCGATCAATACTGACGAGTGTTCCCTGGAAATAGCGCGCGTAAACAACAAAATCACCTTGTGCGTCAATATATATTCTGCTCTCATAGGGGAGTATGAACTGCGCAAATAAGGCGATTGGCAACAAAAAAGTCATAAAACAGATGTTATTTCGCTAGCAATACCCTCCGCATTTAGTTTAGTGATCTTCAAGAGTATCGACCTTGCGCCGTGCTCAACAAAACTATCAGGCAGACCAAGCGAATGGACCTTCACGCGCGCATTTTGATCACAATAATACTGGAATACAGAACTACCGAAGCCGCCGCGACACGAATTTTCTTCGACCGTGATGACCGTCTTTACCTTTCCCGCCAGTTCTTGCAGTATGGTGTTATCCAGAGGCTTCACGAACCGGGCATTCACAAGGATCGGCCGCAAACCCTTCTTACTCAAGAGGGGCAGGGCATTCTGTGCCTGTTCGACCATGGATCCGGTGGCAATAATTGCAAAACCCTTACCGTCTTTCAGTATTTCCCACGTTCCAAACTTGACCGGCGGTGGATCTGTATCACCAACAGCACAAAAGGACCTTGGATATCGTATAACAAAAGGACCCTGCCGGTATTGTACTGCTGTCTTCATCAGGGCGATGAGCTCGCTTCCATCCTTGGGTGCCGAGATGACGATATTGGGTATACAGTTGAAATAGGAAAGATCAAAAGGCCCGTGATGGGTCGGACCATCCTCGCCGACCAACCCGGCGCGATCTACGGCAAAGATCACGGGTGCACTCTGCAAACTGACATCGTGGATAACTTGATCATAGGCGCGCTGCAAGAAAGTAGAGTAAATAGCACACACTGGTATATAACCATCAAGCGCCAGGGCCGCGGCCATGGTAACCGCATGCTGCTCGCATATACCAACGTCGTAGAATCTTTCCGGAATCTCCATACTGAATTTTTTCAAACCCGTGCCCAGCGTCATGCCAGCGCTGATCGCCACTATCTTGCTGTTCTCCTTGGCAAGCCTTACGAGCGCATCGCCGAAAACCGAAGTGTAGGATGGCGATTTCGCCTCGACCTCGCCGGTCTCCAGGCAATACTGTCCGATGCCGTGAAAAATTTCAGGAGACTTCTCGGCGTGTTCATAACCTTTGCCTTTCTTGGTCACGACATGAACAAAACGTGGTCCGCGCATCTCTTTCAACCTTGAAAAAGTATCTACCAACTCGCCGAGCCGGTGGCCGTTCAGAGGTCCAATATACCGAAACCCCAGTTCTTCGAAGATCACAGACGGTGCATACAGACCCTTGAGTCCTTCCTGAAAGCGCTTTGCCAAATTCCGCCCGCGATCCCTGAAAAGCGGCGGGAAGCGGCCGAGAAATTTCCAGAGGTCATCACGGAAGCGGTTATACGTTCTCGTGGTTATTACCTTCGTAAGGTATTGGGCCAGCGCGCCAACACTCTCTCCGATTGAATGCTCATTATCATTAAGCACAACAATCATGTCTTTTCGAAGATGTCCGATGTGGTTGAGTGCTTCAAAAGCCATTCCGGCACCGAGCGAGCCGTCGCCGATGACGCTCACGATCTGATAATCTTCTCCGCGATAATCACGAGCCAGCGCAAAACCAGTCGCCGCGGAAAGGGACGTAGAAGAATGTCCGGTGTCAAATACATCATATTTCGATTCACTCCGCTTTGGAAAGCCACTGAGTCCCTTGTAGGTCCTTAGCGTTGAGAATTTCGCGGCCCGACCGGTGACCAGTTTCTGCGCATACGTCTGATGGCCGACGTCCCAGATGATCTTATCGCGGTCCACATCAAATACCCGGTATAGGGCAAGGGTAAGCTCGACCACACCCAGTGACGGTGCAACATGCCCTCCAGTACAAGAACACGTCTTAATGATCTCCTCGCGTATTTCCTGAGCCAGGATCCCCAGCTCCTCGAGGCTCAATCCTTTAAGATCTTTTGGTTCCCTAATTCGCTTCAGTAAATTCATGGTTCACTTTTCTCTAATAGGTTCGATTCAATACAAAGTCCGTCAGTTTAGCGAGGACATTGAACTCAGCGCCAAGAAATGAAAGCCTCTGTTTTGCCAGCGCCGCATATCGCCCGGCACGAAAGCGCGCACCTTCAATGCCATAGACTGCCGGAGCCGTTATCTTCCCGCTAGCCTCATCCTTACCAGGTGTTTTACCCAATTCACCTTTCTTGCCAACCACATCCAGAATATCATCCGTGTATTGAAAGAGCATTCCCAGATATATACCGGCATCATACAGGGCGGATAGACGAATCTTAGACATGCGGGCCATTATCGCTCCCACCTTCATCGAGACCGCAATGAACTTCGCAGTCTTGTTCATATGGATGCGGCGCAGCGTCTGAGGACAAGGCTCCTGGCTTTCAGCAATATCGAGCACCTGTCCGTACACAACACCCTTTGGCCCAACCGCCTCGCTTACCGTACTGATCACCTGGAGTCTCTCAGGGCTATTATCACCCATGCTGAAAAGCTCAAAAGCGTACGCAAAAAGCCCGTCGCCAGAAAGAATTGCGGTCGCTTCGTCATATTTCCGGTGAGCCGATGCCTTTCCTCTGCGGAAATCGTCATTGTCCATGGCCGGCAAGTCATCGTGGATCAGCGAATAGGTATGTATCAATTCAAGACCGCAGGCAATGGGCATGATCTCATCGATATTTCGCCCGCCGCTGGATTCATAAGAGGCGATCGCGAGAATTGGTCTTATGCGTTTACCACTGCCAACTGAATAGTACATCACATCGAAGAATGGATTCCTGTCAGAAAAAAACTTCAAAAGAGCAGCATCGACCAATTCTTTCTTACTCTGCAAATAACTAATGATATCTATATCCTGCATGATATTTCAACGCAATAATTCTAATGCAAAATGGATATTTGTCAATACACGTATTATGCATCTCAAGAAACCCAGCTCATTCTCCGGTATGCTTCATATATCTTGCACATTATTCGTCGTGGATTTGGAAATTCATTGACCCATTTTATGCCCTGGGCACGCTTCGTTGCTCTCAGCCTCCTGTCGGTGAGCAGCCTTTGTAGCACCTCTGCGAAATCGTTCTTCGTTGCACGAACGAACGGATGCCCGGGCAACAGCTGTTCGTATTCATCCGGTATTTCGGTGATCGTTGGTATCCCCAGCGCGAGAAATTCAAGACCACTGCGGCCATATCCAGTTCCTGCGTAGTTTCCTATCTGATCGATGCCAATGTCGCAGGTCCCTTTTAACTCCATGCATTTAGCATGGGACACGCCTTCGATAAGGATAAAATCAAAGTCGATTTCCTTCTTTACCCGGTTCACGGCCTTTATTATATCGGTCGTGCCCTTGGCAGCGCGTCTCGTAGGTGAGTGACCGACCCTGAGCACCTTGTTCTCATGATCTCGCGGTCGTATACCAGCGACCTCATACGGGATCGGCACAAACACAAGTGCTGGGTCGATCTTCGTGTGATCAAGTTCCGACGTGAATCTGAGATGCGCGTGGACGCGCAGGAACGGATTCATGCCCCATTTTCTCAACTCGCTGCCGAAAAAATGGGTCACAATATGCTTGCCTTTGAGTTTCTTGAGAATCCTTTCACCGTATATAAAAGGGATATCGCCATCAAAATGGTAAAGATCGAAACTGTCCAGTTCGTGCCTGCGCCAGGCCCGATGCAGTTCATAGAGCCATACCTGATCGCGCGCCTGGAAATAGGTCCTCTCGAGGGCATTCTCACCCTTTATGCGTAACCGTAAATCCGCATCCAGTACATTAATATTATTCCGACCGGCGATCTTCGACAACCGGCTGAAAGGACCTGAATCCAGAAGCGAATAGTCCAGACAAATACCGTTGGGAAAGCCCAGGCGTGAACGCACCATGGTTGCCAAAATACCCTCGTCGCCAAAATAGGCATGACTGCGGCTCAAAAGACCTGGGACGTCTTGGAAATTTTCAAAGGCGAGATGCAAAATGCGCATAGGACTAGTTGTGCCTCTTCATTATGTTCTTCATCTTGATCCTCGCAATATGGGAAAGTTTCTTCAGTTTCTGCCAGTCCGTGATCTTCTTGATGCTGTATTTGCAGCCATGCCAACCCTTGAACCTCCTTGAATAAATTTTAAGGGCAACCTGCTCCAACTCGTCATAAGCCAGTTGTGGCTGGATCAACACCGGGATCGAGCGCGTCTGAAAAATACGCTCGAGGCGTGGTTCGTCATAGGGTAGGCTCCACTCGAATCCGTCCGGCAGTAGTCTTTTCTCGCGTGCGTATTCTTCCAGAAAAGTCCCCGGATAGATCCTCACCCCAGCCCCGCATGCCAGGGTATCGATGGCACCTGCATGCCCGTCGATAAGGGCAAACGTCTTTTCAACATCATCCATTGTTTCGCCAATGTGGCCGAATGAAAAGAAGACCTTTGTTCTCATACCAACATCCTTGCACAGATCAAGGACCTCAATTGCCTGCTCAATAGTGATGCCTTTACGCATCGCGTCAAGTACCCGCTGGCTTCCTGACTCGATGCCAAAACTCACGTAGTAGCACCCTGCATCCTTCATTCTCTCCAGCATTTCTTGATCAACTGTCCCGATCCTGATCTCACACTCCCAGGGAAAACAGAGTTGGCGCGCAGAAATTTCATCGCAGAATTCATAA
>Ga0209536_100001227_pt1 | contig 42608 bp, 40 predicted proteins | sample DeeMarSeWOR28_12_FD_187461 | JGI IMG/M metagenome (GOLD analysis project Ga0209536, IMG submission 187461) | Marine sediment microbial communities from White Oak River estuary, North Carolina - WOR-2-8_12 (SPAdes) (version 2) | ecosystem: Environmental > Aquatic > Marine > Intertidal zone >...
GGGGTGTGTTGTTCGCAAGCCGGTAGGCAATGTCAACGACGCCGCCATGGGTTACGGCAACGATACGTTTGTCCCGGTGAATCCGGGCAAGTTCCATCAAGGTCGCGGTTACCCGCTCGGCAAATTCCGCCAGCGATTCGCCGCCATCGAGCGCGGCGTCGGTCATCCGGGAGTGGAATACCTCATACGCTTCCGGTGTCAATTCCCTCGCTTCTTCGATGGTCTTGCCTTGCAGCACGCCAAGATGGCGTTCGCGCAACCGTGCGTCGCGCACGACAGACAGGCCGCAGGCCTTGGCAATCGGATTTGCCGTCTGCATCGCCCGGCCCAGATCGCTGCTGAGCAAAACGTCTACCCGCTCGTCGAGGAAGCGTTGGCCGATTGCATCGGCTTGCGAGAGGCCGGCCTCGTTAAGGGGAACATCGGTGTGGCCCTGAATGCGGCGCTCGGCGTTCCAGTCGGTTTCTCCATGGCGTATCAGTATCAGTTCAGTCATGTCTTTCTGTGTCGGAAGCGCGCGCGATAAAGTGATCTGCAGTCCTCGCCACGCGGTGACTAGCGGGAAGATTTCGACGTCTTGCGCTTCGCGCGCGGATGCGCGGCGTCGTAGACCTTTGCCAGATGCTGCCAGTCCAGATGTGTGTAGACCTGGGTTGTTGAAATGCTGGCGTGCCCAAGCATTTCCTGCACCGCGCGCAGGTCGCCACTTGATTGCAGCAGGTGCGAGGCAAACGAATGGCGCAGCATGTGGGGATGCACATGTTGGGTAAGGCCTTGTTTGCGTGCCCACATGGAAAGTCTCTGCTGGACAGTGCGCGGTCCGATGGACCTGCCGCGCTGATTGACGAAAAGCGCTGTTTCTCCTTGCCTGGTAACCTCGGTCCGGACCGCCAGCCACCGCCGCATGCAATCGAGCGCGAACCGGCCTACCGGCACGACACGCGTTTTCGCGCCCTTGCCCAGAACGCGCACCGTAGCATCGTCGAAATCGATGTCTGACGGTGCCAGGGCCGTGAGTTCCGACAGCCGCAGTCCCGACGAGTAAAACAGCTCGAACATGGCGCGGTCGCGTACGGCAAACGCGTCATCCGGGGGCAACTCCACCAGCTTTGCGACCTCTTCCGGCGACAGTGCGTCGGGAAGCGTCTTTGCAGTGCGGGGAGCGCGCACGCCGATACAGGGATTCTGCGTGTAGCCGTGATCACGCATGAGGAAGCTGAAAAACCCGCGCCAGGCGGACAATGCCCGGGCAAGTGAACGGCCGCCGTGGCCCTGGCCGTGCAGGCGCGCAACGAATCGCCTGACATGGTGAACCTGCAACTGGTCCAGCGGCGTTGCTTCAGCCATCCGCAACAGCATTTCGATGTCGCGTCGATAGCCCTTGACCGTGTGGCTGGACAGCCGCCGCTCTTTTTCGAGGTGAGCGAGGTAGCCTTCCATGGGTGATGGCAGGTGCTCGCCGGCCCTCGCGCTCATTGCGCCTTATCCAGCCACTGCATCTTCACTGAAGATTACCCAAGATAGCGAGCCATCGCCGCAGAGGTGATGTCGCCCAGACGTTGCAAATAGAGCGTGCCCATTTCCGGATAAAAGCGTTGTGCGTCTTCCGAGGCGAGCACCATCAATCCATCCAGGTTCTCGCCGTCGAGCCTGACGTAGGCGAAGGACTGAAGAGGCGGTTGCGCTTCCGGAAACCAGCCGATCGAGTCGAGGACCGGGTGCGCTGCGCAGTATGGTGTCTTCAGGCTGTCCGTGAAAGCGTGCACTTCTTCCGAGACCGGAGCAAACGCTTCTGTGTCCAGTGCATCCTCGATCCCCCAGATGCGCACCGCGACATGCGGGACAGCGAAATCTTCGCGCAAATGGAAGTAAAGCGTGCGCAACACATCTTCCAGCGATTGGGCGGATATCAAGGCCAGCGTGACGCGGTGCATGCGCTCACTGATGGCATCGTTTTCTTCCCCGAACGTTATCAGTTCCGCCAGCTTTTGCTCGAGAATGCTGACTCGATCGCGCAGTTGTGACATTTGCCGCTCGGCGATGGGAATCGCGCGCCCTTCGTGCGGGTCGGGAATGTTGATCTTTGCCAGTATGTCAGCGTGGGCATCGAAGAACTCCGGATGCTCCTGCAGGTATTGCGCAACCTCTGAGTCAGTCATTTTTCTCCCTGAATTTCAATCTCACCTTCGAAAACCGTGCGCGCAGGACCGGTCATGAAGACACTTTGGTCCTTTCCTTGCCATGCCACTCGCAGCTTACCCCCCCGAGTGTGAACGCAAACCACAGGGTCCAGCAACTCCCACTGAATGCCCATCACAACGGCGGCGCAGGCGCCGGTGCCGCAGGCGAGTGTTTCGCCGGCGCCTCGCTCCCAGACGCGCAAGCGGACGTTTTTCCGGTCGACAACCTGCATGTATCCGGCATTGGCGCCTTGCGGGAATACCGGGTTTCTTTCTATCAGAGGTCCCTGCTCGCGCACCGGAGCGCGGTCGATATCCGGAACCAGCTGTACCGCGTGGGGATTACCCATTGACACGGCGCCGTATTCGACCTGCCGGTCTTCGACAACGATCGTGTATGTGCGCTCACGGCGCAGCGCCCGCATCGGGATGTCGGCAGGTTCGAAGCGCGGCGCACCCATGTCAACGGTGACGTTTCCGTCAGTTTCGAGGCGTGGTTCGATAACGCCAGAGGCCGTCTCGACCCGGATCGTGCTTTTCTCCGACAGCGTCTTGTCATGTACGTATCTCACGAAACAGCGGGCGCCGTTGCCGCACTGGCTGACTTCATTGCCGTCGGCATTGAAGATGCGGTAATAGAAATCCGTACCGTCGGTACGCGGCGGCTCGATCACCAGCAATTGGTCAAAGCCGATGCCCGTATGCCGGTCGGCGATTTGCCGGATCTCACGCGCGTCGAGTCCGAAGGCCTGGCGTGTCGCGTCTACCACGACGAAATCGTTGCCGGCGCCTTCCATTTTGGTAAAGCGCAGACGGGTCACCCGGTATTGCCTCCAAGTCGTTTTGACATGACAAAATCATCCATCACATAACCATCGCCAATGTCGATGGTTATGCTGTCCGTGATTTCGAAGCCGGCTCTGCGGTAAAAGGCAATGGAGCCGGTGTTGCCCTTGTTCACTTGCAGGTATAACTTCGAAAATCCGCGTTCGCGAGAACTGGCTTCGACATGTTCTACCAGGGCATGGCCGAAGCCGTGTCGCTGCGCTTTGGGATGTACATAGAGCTTGTCCAGTTTGACGGAAACCGGCTTGACGGAATCGGTAGCCGAGCCCGGTTCATAGCAGGCGAAACCGGCGAGAAACGAGCCCGCCTCGATCTTGTCCCACCAGGCTTCGTGCGCGGCGATCTGGGACGCAATCACATCGGGTCGGTAGCGTTGTTCGAGCATGTAATCGATCTGGCGCACGGTAATGATGCCCGGATAGTGCAGATACCAGATTTCGCGAGCGAGCCGCGCGATCGGTTCCAGGTCCGATTGCGATACCGGAGAAATCAGGGCCTTGTTGCCGTATTGATCGGTCACAGCGTGCTGGACAACAGCGGCTCGCATGGTCCGTTACGGTCGCGCCAGATACAGCGGTCCATGATGACCTTGATACCACTGTCACGTGCGCGCTCGGCGGCTGCTTCGTTGATGATGCCCTCCTGAATCCAAAGCCGGTTGAAGTTTCGCGCCAGGCACTCGTCGACGATGGCGTCAAGAAAACGGGCCGGCCGAAACACATGCACCAAGTCTATCGGATCAGGAACGTCGGAGAGGCTCGAATACGCTTTCTCACCCAGAATCTTTGGAACCAGCGGGCGGACCGGAACGATTTTGTAGCCCGCGCCCTGCAAGCCGCGAGCAATGCGATAGCTGGGGCGTTTTTGCAATGGAGACAGACCAACCATCGCGATGGTCCTGACTTCGCGCAGCAGGTCGCAAATTTCACCGATATCTGGATTGGAAAACATTGTTTTGTCCGAATTGCCAACGGTTAAGCGGGTTCAGTAGATTTTTTTCTCGCCCGGCGGCCTCGTTTTGAAACGTTTGTGGACCCAGTAATACTGTTCCGGCATGGTCTTGATACATTCTTCGATGAACTGGTTCATGCGTGCCGTGTCGGCGCGCAAGTCGTCACCGGGATAATCTTTCCACGGCGGCAGAAAACGGATCGCGTAGCCTTTCCCCGCGGCCTGTTGCTCGATGAGCACGGGCACGACACTGGCCCCCGTCAGCCTGGCCAGCCTGGGAACGGCATCGATGGTTGCCGCCGGAACCCCGAAGAAAGGCACGAATATGGCATCGCGCGGCCCGAAATCCATGTCGGGAAGAAAGAACAGCGGCAGTCTCGCTTTCAGCCCGCGAATTACCCGTTTGATACCGTCCTGCCTGGATGCGAGCCTGATGGGACGAAAGCGGGTGCGCCGCGACACGAGGAAACGGTCGAACACTTCATTCTTCTGATGGCTGTACATCGACTGCGCATCTTCCTCGATTGAAAGGCGAATGGCCAGAATCTCGACGCCGACGAAGTGTGGCGCCAGCACTATGAGCGGCCCTGACCGGTTGGCGAGGTCGAAATGCTCCATGCCTTCAATTGTTGCCAGCTTGCGCACCCGGTCGGCACTTGACCACCAGGCGACGGTTGTCTCCGCCAGGGCACGGCCAAACGCACGAAAGTGGGCACGTGCCAGGTGTTTTCGCTCACGCTGCGACAGCCCGGGGAAACACAGCTCGAGGTTGACCCGCACGACATTGCGCCGTTCGCTTGCCAGACCCATCATGAGCAAACCGGCGAATTCGCCGATTCGGGCGAGCAAGACCCGCGGGAGAAAATGCAGTAGCCATAGCACTGCGAGTGCGATGCGGGTCAGCATTTCAGCACATCATCCTGGCCGTTGCCGACCGGCCGTTCTTGTTCACTGGCCATCGGGCGCCTGGACCCCGGCGGGGGTCTTGTACCGGTTGTATGACCACATGTACTGCGCGGGGCAACGCCGGATAATCGCTTCCAGAGCTCGATTGAGGTGGCGTGCTGCCGTTTCCGCTGCTTCGCGCTGCGGCATCCGCTCGAAGAACAATTCGAAGCCCTCCCCATGCGACAGTCGGATCGCGTACGTAAGAACGATCGGCGCCCGGGAGCGTTCGGCGAGCCTCGACGCCAGTGTCATGGTATAGGCGGGACGGCCGAAAAACTGCGCCCATTCGCCGTCACCCGCCCCCGGCACCTGGTCGGGCAGCATGCCCACGGCTTCGCCGCGATTCAGCGCCTTCAGTAACTGCCGGACGCCGCTGATATCGGTTGCGGCGAGGCGCATTTCAGGGCGCATTCTGCCGGCGCGCATGGCCGGGTCCAGCGCAGCGAAACGCGGCGGCCGGTAAAGCGCCGTGAGCGGGAAGCGCAGCGAAAGGTATTGCGGAATGACTTCGAAACAGCCGATATGGGGTGTCAGCAGAATCAGGCCGCATCCCTGCCCCTGCGCTGCTTCAACAAGATCCCAGCCGTGGACCTTGCGCACCCATCCGGCACTCTCGGGCTGGGGTCTGAACCAGACGGCGGGTAACTCGGCGGTGGCTCTTCCGGCCTCCAGGATGCTGTTTCTCAGCAACTTTTGGAAATCGGCCGAATCTCGCCAGACGCCGCTGGCGTGAAGGTTGCCCCGCAGCCGTTTGGCGTATGATGGCGAAGCACGATAGGTCAGCCAGCCAAGCGCCGCGCCGAAACGATGAAGCCAGGCCAGGGGCAGCTTCGAAAATAGACGCAGCAGCCCGGTCAGCATGTCGGTATGGTTTTGGCTTTGCAGCGGGCCTTTGTTATTCTGCGCGACTTTCTTGAAAGACTAATGGACAAGCTGATGAGCGATTACCTCTTTACTTCCGAATCCGTTTCCGAGGGCCACCCGGACAAGGTGGCGGACCAGATTTCGGATGCCGTACTTGATGCAATCTTAACTCATGACCCAGCGGCCCGCGTGGCTGCAGAGACCCTGGTGAACACAGGCCTGGTCGTGATGGCGGGCGAAATTACCAGTAATGCGGTGGTTGATTTCCAGCAGGTCGCCCGCGACACCATCAAGCGCATCGGTTACGACAACACCGATTACGGCATTGATTACAGGGGTTGTTCGGTATTGGTCGCCTATGACAAGCAAAGCCCGGATATCAAACAGGGCGTTGATACGGCTCACGATGATCCGCTCAACCAGGGCGCGGGTGACCAGGGCCTGATGTTCGGTTACGCCTGTGACGAGACGCCGGTCTACATGCCGATGGCGATTCACCTGGCGCACCGTCTGGTGGAGCGGCAGTCGGAATTGCGTCGGGATGGCCGCTTGCCCTGGTTGCGTCCTGATGCCAAGTCACAAGTGACTTTGCGCTACGTAGACGGCAAGCCGGCGGCGATCGACACGGTGGTGCTGTCGACGCAGCACGCGCCGGAAATGGCGCTGGCGCAAATCCGCGAGGCGGTTATCGAGGAAGTGATCAAGCCGGTATTGCCGAAGGAACTGGTCAAGGGCGACATCAAATACCTGGTCAACCCGACCGGCCGGTTCGTGATTGGTGGACCGCATGGCGACTGTGGCCTGACCGGGCGAAAGATCATTGTGGATACCTATGGAGGTGCGGCCCATCATGGCGGGGGCGCGTTTTCCGGGAAGGATCCGTCCAAGGTTGACCGCTCCGCGGCTTACGTTTCCCGCTACGTCGCGAAAAACATTGTCGCGGCGGGCTTGGCGAGCAAGTGCGAGGTGCAGGTCTCATATGCAATTGGCGTGGCGCGCCCGACCAGTGTCTTCGTCACGACCTTCGGTACCGGGAATATCCCGGACGAGGCTATTGCCAAACTGGTCGAGCAGCATTTCGACCTGCGCCCCAGGGGCATTGTGGAGATGCTCGACCTGTTGCGGCCGATTTATGAAAAGACTGCGGCCTATGGCCATTTCGGCCGCGACGAGCCCGAATTCACCTGGGAAAACCTCGACAAGGTCGAAGCGCTGAAGGCCGATGCCGGGCTGAAGTCCTCTGCGGCGGCCTGAGCCGCTGCCCGGGGCGGTATTTTCGGCCCGAGAATCCCGCGTTATAATGCAGCACTTGCTGAGGAGCGCTGCGACCTTTTTAGACTAGAGGGCCAGGCTCAGCAATTGAATAAACGGCGCTCACAAACCTTTCAACGGTTTGGGGGCGCTTTTTTTTGTGGTCGCGCTCCCGAACAAGACTTTGTACAGGAGAGTGCTGATGTCTGCAGTTCTGCAATCGAATACCAAATCCGGCGACTACCGCGTAGCCGACCTTTCTCTTTCGGGATGGGGCCGCAAGGAAATTCGTATCGCCGAAACCGAAATGCCGGGCCTGATGGCCATTCGCGAAGAGTACAAGGCAACACAGCCACTGCGCGGGGCGAGAATCGCCGGGTCGCTGCACATGACGATCCAGACAGCGGTACTTATCGAGACCCTGGAGGCGCTGGGCGCGGAGGTGCGCTGGGCGTCGTGCAATATCTACTCGACCCAGGATCATGCGGCTGCAGCGATCGCGGCGGGCGGAACACCGGTATTTGCGTACAAGGGCGAATCGCTCGAGGAATATTGGCAGTTCACGCATGAGATTTTTGATTGGCCGGAGGGCAAATTTGCCAACATGATTCTCGATGACGGTGGCGACGCCACCTTGCTGCTGCACTTGGGAATACGTGCCGAGAGTGACCCATCCGCGCTGAACCACCCGTCCAGCGAGGAAGAGACTACGATGTTCGCGTCCATCAAGGACCGGCTTGCGTCCGACCCGAAGTGGTACTCGACCCGGCTCGAGCATGTGAAAGGCGTCACCGAAGAAACGACCACCGGCGTCAAGCGCCTTTATCAAATGGCCCAGGAAGGCCTGCTCAAGTTTCCGGCGATCAACGTCAACGATTCGGTAACCAAGTCGAAGTTCGACAACCTCTATGGTTGCCGGGAGTCACTGGTCGACGGCATCAAGCGCGCAACCGACGTGATGATTGCGGGCAAGGTCGCAGTGGTCGCGGGCTATGGTGACGTTGGCAAGGGATGCGCGCAGGCTCTGCGCGCTTTGTCGGCGCAAGTCTGGGTCACCGAAGTCGACCCGATCTGCGCGCTGCAGGCGATGATGGAAGGCTACCGTGTGGTGACCATGGATTATGCCGCGGACAAGGCCGATATCTTCGTCACCGCCACTGGTAACTTCAACGTGATCAATCATGATCACATGAAAGCCATGAAAGATCAGGCGATTGTTTGCAACATCGGCCACTTCGACAACGAAATCGAAGTTGCTGCTCTCGGCAAGTACGAATGGGAGAACATCAAGCCGCAGGTTGATCACATTATTTTCCCGGACGGTAAGCGAATCATCCTGCTCGCCGAAGGCCGGCTGGTGAATCTCGGTTGTGGGACGGGGCATCCAAGTTACGTGATGAGCTCGTCGTTTGCGAACCAGACGATCGCCCAGATCGAGTTGTTCAATAATCCGGACGCTTACCCGGTCGGCGTTCATGTTCTGCCGAAACACCTGGATGAGAAGGTGGCTCGCCTGCAGCTTGCCAAGCTCGGTGCTCAGCTAACCGAGTTGAGCGACGCGCAGGCTCGTTACATCGGTGTTCACAAGGAAGGTCCCTTCAAGCCGGATCACTATCGTTACTGATAGAGGTTGGCGTGTCCGTGCGCAGGTTTTCGCAAGGACACGCCAATCAAGCGGCACTATGCTTCGAAGTTCAAGGGAAGTAGCGGTGCGCTCATCGCGCCCGTTTCTTGCGTCCACCGGGTGAATGTATGGCTAGCGAATCGAGATCGGGACTTAGCTTCGAGTTCTTTCCGCCGCAAACACCCGCCGGTGCGGAGAATTTGCGTGGTGTGAGGCAACGCCTGGCGCAATTCTCTCCGGAGTTCTTCTCAGTGACGTTCGGCGCCGGCGGTTCGACGCAAGAACGTACGCGCGATACCGTTTTTGAAATCAGCCGCGAAGGCTTTGCGGTGGCGCCGCATGTCTCCTGCATCGCGTCAATGAGAGACAGCATCAAGGGCATGCTCGACGAGTACCGAGCGCATGGCATACGGCGCATTGTCGCCTTGCGCGGTGACCTGCCCTCCGGCATGGCGCAGGCAGGCGAGTTCCGCTATGCCTCGGAGCTGGTGACATTTGTGCGTGTCGAATATGGAGAGACCTTTCACATAGAGGTGGCTGCCTACCCGGAATACCATCCGCAGTCACGTTCCGTACGAGACGACTTGTTGAATTTCAAGGCCAAGGTCGAAGCGGGCGCCGATTCGGCAATCACCCAATACTTTTTCAATGCCGACGCGTATTTCCACTATCGCGACGAGTGCGCGAAACTGGGAGTCACCATTCCGATCGTCCCCGGAATCATGCCCATCGGGCGCTTTCATCAGCTGGCGCGTTTTTCCGACGCCTGTGGCGCGGAAATCCCGCGCTGGATACGGCGCAAGCTGGAGGGCTATGACGATGACACCGAGTCGATCAGGGACTTTGGCCTGGATGTCGTAACGCGGTTGTGCGAGCGCTTGTTGCACAATGACGCGCCGGGCCTGCACTTCTACACGATGAACCAGGCCGACACGGTGTGCACGATTTGCGAGCGGCTCGGCCTGAAAAGCAGCCCGGGCTAGCAACGCGCCCGTGAAGATCGGGCGGCGCGGCCAGCCGGCCTGCTTTGGTGGTCTGCTTCGTCCGGGCGTTGGCAGCCCGGCGGCGTATCAGGCGACGGCGCGCACACCCTTGGCGCGCGAAGGATGGGCTGCATAGGCATGGTATGCAGCGGCTTCGGCTGCGCCAATTTCTATTTTTGCGCCCATGTCGTCAAACATGCTCTCCAGCGCGCACAGACACAGCATCACGTTTTCCATCTTGCAGCTATAGCCCATGATGCCGAAACGCCAGATTTTTCCGGCCAGTGTTCCGAGTCCGGCTCCGATTTCGATGTTGAACTCGGCAAGCAGGCGACGGCGCACTTCCTTCTCGTCCACACCGGGCATGACGTATACCGCGTTCATTTGCGGCAACCGGTAGGGCTCTTCGACGAGGAATTTCAGCCCCAGTGTCTCCAGGCCGGCCCTGAGCGCCTTGTGATTTCGCTCATGGCGGGCCCACGCCGCTTCAAGTCCCTCCTCTCGCAGCATGACCAGCGCTTCATGCAGTGAATACAGAGCGTTGGTCGGCGCCGTGTGGTGATAGGTTCTGGTCGTCTCGCCCCAGTAGCCGAGCAGCAGGTTGATGTCCATGAACCAGCTCTGAACCCTCGTCTTGCGTGCTTTTACCAGTTCGACGACACGGTCGCTGAACGTGATTGGCGACAGCCCCGGAGTGCACGAAAGGCATTTCTGGCTGCCGGAATAGACTGCGTCCAGCCCCCACTCATCTACCAGTACCGGAATCCCGGCGAGCGACGTGACGGCATCGACGATGGTGTATGCGCCATGTTTGCGGGCAATCCCGGCCAGGGTCTTCGCATCCGAAGCGACGCCGGTTGAGGTTTCGGCATGCACAAAAGCGAGTATCTTCGCGTCCGGGTTTTTGCGGAAAGCTTCCTCGACCTTGTCCGGGTCGATGGGTGCTCCCATCGGGTCCTCGACGACTATGGCGACACCGCCGCAGCGCTCCACGTTCTCGATCATTCGCCCGCCGAATACGCCGTTGCGGCAGACAATGACCTTGTCGCCGGGGCTGACCATGTTGACGAAGCACATTTCCATGCCGACCGACCCGGGGCCCGATACCGGAAACGTCAGGGAATTCCGGGTCTGGAAGGCGTAGCGCAGCAACTCCTTGAGTTCGTCCATCATCTTGACGAACACCGGGTCGAGATAGCCGATGGTCGGCCGTCCCATGGCGGAAAACACGCGCGGGTGGATTTCGGAGGGGCCCGGGCCCATCAGGGTACGCTGGGGCGGGTAGAAGGAGCCGATGCCGGCGCCGCTATCAGAACTCATGACCTTATTTCCTTTTGGGAAAATGTGATTAAGCAGGGGTACGCGATCAACGCGAAAGCTGCGCAGTTTACAGCCGCCCGATCACGGGCGAAAGTCGCAACTGGAATTTGCTGCTCGTGTCAGTCGGCACTACGGTGCCGGAAGAGCCGTATCAGCGCCATGCCGGCGACCATCGCCGCGGTAAATACCCAGACACGCGGATCGCCAAAGCTATTCGCGACAATCGCCGGGCCGGGGCAGAATCCGGCCAGTCCCCACCCGATTCCGAACAGCAAGGAACCGGCCACCAGCGCCTTGTCCGGCCGGCCCGTTCTCGGCAGGCTGAAGGCGCCGCCGAACGACGACGCGCCGCGGCGTAATGCGAGCCGGTAGCCGAGCGCAAATACGCCGACCGCGCCGGCCATGACGAGAGCGAGGCTGGGATCCCATTGTCCGGAAATGTCCAGGAAGGCGATGACCTTGGCCGGGTTGCTCATTTGTGAAACGATCAGGCCGGCCCCGAATAACAGGCCGCAGAAAAAAGCAACCAGAGCGCGGTTCACAGCAAGTGCCTCACAAGAAAAACGGTCAGGAATCCGGCCGCCATGAATATTGCGGTCGCGATCAATGAGCGCACTGAAAGCCGGGAAACTCCGCAGACGCCATGCCCGCTTGTGCAGCCACCTGCCAGGCTGGTGCCAACGCCGACCAGCAATCCGGCAACCGCAGCCCCCCCGAAGCCAACAGCCATGTTGAACGATATCGCGTTCGGGAAAACAAGGATGGCGATCGCACCGGCACCGAGCAAGCCGCCGATAAAAGTGACGCGCCAGGTGATTTCCGGCCCGCGAGCGGTCAGCGCCGCATCGACGATTCCGGACACGCCGGAAATCCTGCCAAGCATCCACCACATCACGGTCGCCGCCAGACCGATGAGAGCGCCACCGAGCAGGGCGCTGACTGGCGTGAAGTTCACAATCGTCATGGTATTCCGCCGTTCATTGATTATTTCGCGACGAGTTCGAACAGCTGATTCGAAAACGTCTCGGCGTCAAACGCCTTGTCGCCATCGGGCCAGGCGCCCTTGCCCGCCTCGAGGCCGCGAAAGTCGAACTGGCCGGCGTCCAGCAGATGCGATGGCGAGATTCGCTGCAACGCTGCGAAGATGGTTTCCAGCCGCCCCGGAGATTGCCTGTCCCATTGCTGCAGCATCTGCTTGACGACTTGCCGCTGGAGATTCTCCTGCGAACCGCACAGGTTGCACGGAATAATCGGAAACGCCTTCTCCGCGGCATACCGTTCCAGGTCCCGTTCGCGGCAGTAGGCAAGCGGGCGGATCACCATGTGCCGGCCGTCGTCGGAAACCAGTTTCGGCGGCATCGCCTTGAGCCGGCCGCCGTGGAACAGGTTCAGGAAAAACGTTTCGAGGATGTCGTCCCGATGGTGGCCGAGCGCGATTCTGGTTGCGCCCAGTTCGCTTGCCACGCGGTAGAGCACACCACGGCGCATCCGTGAGCACAAGCCGCACATCGTCTTGCCCTCGGGGATGACACGCTTGACCACGCTGTAGGTATCCTGCTCGATAATGCGAAACTTCACGCCACGCGACGCCAGATAGTCCGGCAGGACGTCTTGCGGAAACCCCGGGTGCTTCTGGTCGAGATTGACCGCAATCAGTTCAAAGTCAACCGGTGCGTGCTGTCGCAGTGACAGGAGGATGTCGAGCAGGGCATAGCTGTCCTTGCCGCCTGACAGACATACCATTACCTTGTCGCCGTCGCCGATCATTTCGTAATCGGCGATCGCTTCGCCGACTTGCCGGCGCAGCCGTTTGGCGAGCTTGTTGGCTTCGTAGACTTGTTTCTGTAAGTCGGGCATGCGGCTACCTTGTGCGAAAGATCTCGAAGCCGACTGACTCGCAGTCGGGATACACATCCGGCTTCTCGCTCGAAACCCGTGCGGCGAGGACGCCGCTCTTGGCGAGGCAGGCATCGAGTATGCGTTCACAGAATGTCTCCTGCAGGTGAAAATGTCCGCTGTCCGAAATCTCCAGGATGGTTTTGCGAACAAAATCGTAATCGACGGTTTCCCGTATAGAGTCGTGTTTGATCCTGCCGTCCGGGTCGATATACAGGTCGACGTTGACGATGACACGTTGCCGGGCCTGCTTCTCGAAATCGTGCACGCCCATCGATATGGACACGTCGAAGTTCTTCAGAAAGATACGCCGGCTATTTTCCAGCCGGCCAGAACCGCCGGCTTTTGAATTTGCGCGCAAACGCCTTGATGCCGCGGTGTCCATCAGCTCACTTCAAACTGTACGTCGCGCTTTAGCGGCCACAGATGCTGCCCGCCATCGACGAGGACCGTGTGGCCGGTGACGGACTTCGCCGCAATCAGGTAGCGCACCGCCCCGACGATGTCGTCCAGATCACTGCTGTGGCCCAGAGGGGCCTGGGCATGGGCCCGTTCGAATCCCTTTTTGGTCTGTTCGCCGCTGACCAGGGTTATTCCGGGTGCTATCCCGCACACACGAACCTTTGGCGCCAGCGCCATGGCCAGCATGCGGGTTGCACCTTCCATTGCGACCTTGGTCAGGGTATAGGAAAAAAAATCCGGATTCAGATTGAACACCTTCTGATCGAGCATGTTTACTACGCATCCAACCGTGTCCGGTGGTACTTGTGCCGCAAAGTCACGTACCAGTTGCAGTGGCGCGCAAAGATTGATTGCCGCGTGCTGCTGCCACGTTGTCGGGTCGAAAGCGCGGGGATCGTCGAACTCGAATAACGACGCATTGTTGACAAGGCAGCTCAGCGGCCCGACCCGGCGCGCGCATTCACCGATTAACCCGGAAACCGCGGCGGCATCGGCAAGGTCGCATTTGACCGCGGCAGCGCGAACGCCGAGTGCCTGCAACTCGTCAGCGAGTCGCAATGCTTCTTCACCCGAGCGGTGGTGGTGAATCGCCACGTTCCAGCCGTCAGCAGCGAGTGCGGTGGCAATCGACTTGCCGATGCGTCGGGCCGCACCGGTTACCAATACCGCGCGGCTGGATTTGTTCAATTCACTCATTCAATACCGCTCCGCTTGCGGAGCGCGTGAGGTCTGGTCAAGAATCGCAATTCTAGCTTACCGACCAGCAGGAACTCTGGTGCCCACGCCCCCGGGCCGGATCAGCTCCGGCCTGCCCCCACTCGATGATGCAGCACGCGCGCACGCGACGCGCGTGTATCGACACATTTGCCGGCACATTGAGGCCAGCGGCGGCTGGATTCCTTTCGCCGTGTTCATGGACCTCGCACTCTATACCCCGGGGCTGGGATATTACGCGGCCGGAGCGCGGAAATTCGGCAGCGAGGGTGACTTCGTGACGGCACCGGAGATGACGCCCTTGTTCGGCCGTACCGTGGCGCGGCAGGTGGCGCAAGTCCTGGAGCAGGTCGGCGGCGACGTTGTCGAGTTCGGCGCCGGATCGGGTTTGCTCGCAGCAGACATGCTGGACGAACTGGAGCGTCTCGGGCGCCTGCCGGCGCGGTACCGCATCCTCGAGCCAAGCGCCGAGCTTGCGCAACGCCAGCAACAGCTACTGCGCCAGAGATCGCCGGCGATGTTTGGCCGGGTCGAATGGATGGCGACTCCCGAATGCCTGGGGTCGCCGGCAGCCGGTTTTCGAGGTGTGGTGGTTGCGAACGAAGTGCTCGACGCGATCCCGGTCCATATTCTGGTCTGGCGCAGGGAAGGCCTTTTCGAGCGCGGCGTGGCGCTCGAGGACGATGCTCTGGTATGGCAGGAAAGGCCGGCGGGGCAGTCGCTGCAGGCGGCCGCCGGCCGCATCGGTACCGTCGCCACGGATGCCGGCCTCCCGTACGTCAGCGAAGTGTCTCCCGCTACGACCGCACTGGTCGGCAGCCTTGCGCGCGGTATCGACCGCGGCGCGGTGCTGTTGATGGATTACGGGTTTCCGCGCGCGGAGTACTATCATCCCCAGCGACGCGCCGGAACGCTGATGTGTCACTACCGTCATCATGCCCACGATGACGCGTTGTTCCTCCCCGGGTTGCAGGACATTACCGCGCATGTTGATTTCACCGCGGTTGCCGAAGCCGGTGTCGACGCTGGTTGCCGGATTGCCGGTTACACCACGCAGGCGCAGTTTCTTATCAACTGTGGCATCACGGAGCTTCTTGCCCATACACCCGCCGAAGACATCGCGGCTTACCTGCCGCAGGCCACGGCGGTGCAGAAACTGCTTTCGCCAGCGGAAATGGGTGAATTGTTCAAGGTTCTGGCGCTGTCGCGCGGCATCGATGTGCCATTGCTCGGATTTGTCGATGGCGATCGTATTGGCCGGCTGTGAACGTGCGACGGCCGGTTCACGTTACGCGCTGCTGTTGTCCGGCCTGATCGTGTATTGTCGGGTGCGGAAATGCTGCGCTTGGCCCCTGCCGTTCTCAGATTGCGGAGAACGGCCGGATGGTCCGGCCGTATTTCGGCGCGATTTCTGAACAGGATTTCCTGGATGCACATTCACATTCTCGGTATCTGCGGCACGTTCATGGGAGGCGTCGCCGTCATCGCCAAGCAGGCCGGGCACACTGTCACCGGTTGCGATGCCAACGTTTATCCGCCAATGAGCAGCCAGCTCGAAGCACAGGGCATTGGTTTGACGCAAGGCTGGGATCCCTCTCAGATTGAACACAAACCCGACCTTTTCGTCGTCGGCAACGTCGTCTCGCGCGGCAATCCACTGATGGAAGAGATCCTCAACAGGGGCTTGCCATATGTCTCGGGTCCACAGTGGCTTGCCGAGAACGTCCTGAGCGGACACTGGGTGCTCGCGGTGGCCGGCACCCACGGCAAGACCACCACCAGCGCGATGCTGGCATGGATACTCGAAACTGCCGGTCTGAAACCGGGATTTCTGATCGGCGGCGTGCCGCTAGACTTCGGGGTTTCCGCGCGTATTACCGATTCGGGATTTTTCGTGATCGAGGCCGACGAGTACGACACGGCGTTCTTCGACAAGCGATCGAAATTTGTTCATTACCGCCCGCGTACCGTGGTGTTGAACAATCTCGAGTTCGACCACGCCGACATCTTTGCCGATCTGGCCGCTATCGAAACCCAGTTTCATCATCTGGTGCGGACCATACCCGGCAACGGACTGATTGTCGCGAACGGCGCCGAAGCCAGTTTGCAGCGGGTGCTGGAACGCGGTTGCTGGACGCCGGTCGAGTGGTTCGATCGTGACGAGGGCTGGACGGCTCGAACCGGGGGTAACGCCAGCGGGTTTGAGGTGTGCTTCGCCGGCCAGCCGCAGGGTCGTGTCGAGTGGAAGCTAAGCGGCAAACACAACCGTATGAATGCACTGGCGGCAGTAGCGGCGGCACGTCATGCCGGCGTGCCGGCAGGCGTCGCCATCGATGCGTTGGAAGCGTTCAAGAACGTCAAGCGACGCATGGAAGTGCGCGGCAAGATAAAGGGCATTACCGTTTACGATGACTTCGCGCATCATCCCACGGCAATTGAAACGACCGTAACGGGCTTGCGCTCGGTGGTTGGCGATGCGCGCATCGTCGCGGTATTCGAACCGCGCTCGAATACGATGAAGATGGGCAGTGTCAAGCAGGCGTTGCCGGCCAGTCTCGCCGCTGCCGATCTGGTTTTCTGTTTTACCAAAGGGCTCGACTGGGATGTGGCCGGAACCTTGCGCCCGCTGGGCTGCAAGCTGCAGTGCGTCGATGATATCGATGCGCTGGCCAATGCTGTTGCCAGCACCGTGCGAAGCGGGGACCACGTCGTCATCATGAGCAACGGCGGTTTTGGCAATATCCATGAGAAGCTGCTGAATTTGTTGCGCGCCTCCTGATCTGTGCAGACAAGGTGTTTTTTCCCCATGAGAGTGAGTTGCCGCGGCATGGTGTCGAGATAATGGTGTCGAGTTGATTGTTTACATCCACGGTTTCAACAGTTCTCCTGCTTCTCACAAGGCGAACCAGCTCAGTGCACGGCTGACGGCACTCGGGCGGGAGGATGAATTCGTGTGCCCCGCCCTGTCGCATTGGCCTGAGGAAGCAATGGAACTCCTCCGGGAGCGGGTTGCGCTCGAAAACCCGGAGGAAGTAACACTGGTTGGCAGTTCGCTGGGCGGCTTTTACGCAACCTGGTTGACCGAGCACCTGGGCTGCCGCGCGGTACTGGTGAATCCGGCGATTACGCCCCACGAGGGCTTGCGCGCCTACCTCGGGCCACAAAAGAATCTCTACACCGGCCATGCTTACGAGTTCACTGAAGGTCATCTGGCCCAGCTCGAGGCACTGTACCTTGAACGGCCCGGAAGGATCGATCGCTACTTGCTGATACACACGACGGGCGACGAGCTGCTCGACTGGCGGATTGCGGTGGCGCGTTACCGGGGGTGCCGGCAGATCATCGTCGCGGGCAGCGACCACGGCTTCGGCGAGTTCGGAGACTATGTCGACTGCGTGCTCGGGTTTGCCGGTCTGTAATGGCGGGCAGCGGGGTACTACGGGTCCCGGCAAGGGCACTGATGGCGGGATGCCGACCGCAAGAGCATTCGGACGCTCGCGTATAATTCGCCACCTTTCGCGCCGCATACCGGGCGCCAGGCCGAAACTCGCATGAATGTATTCTACGAAGAGTCCGGCAGCCTGAAGGCTGCTTCCATAATCGAGGACAACAACACCTCCCTGCAGGTCCAGACCCAGCATGGCAAGCGCGCCAAGGTGAAAGCGGCCGCTGTCCTGTTGCGGTTCGAGCACCACTCGCTGAATGAGTTCATGGAGCGTGCGCGACAGGTCGCCGAAGAGATAGAGCCGGGTTTTCTGTGGGAAGCCTGCGGCGATGCAGAATTCTCGTTCGGCGCGCTCGCAGAGGACTACTTTGGTCATCAGCCGCAGGCAGAAGAGGCTGCCGGCCTGCTGATGCGCCTGCAGGCAACGCCGACGCATTTCTACAAGAAGGGCAAGGGGCGTTTCAAACCGGCGCCGCCGGAAGCGCTCGAGGCGGCGCTGGCCTCGATTGAACGCAAGCGCAAACAAGCCGAACTGCAAGCAGACTACGTTGCCAGCCTGACACGTTCCGAGCTGCCCGGGGCGTTCAGGCCAGTGCTCGCCAACCTGCTATACAAGCCGGACCGTTCGACCGTCGAAGCAAAGGCGCTTGAGGAGGCCTGTTCGCAATTGAAGCTTTCGCCGCCGCGCTTGCTCGAGCAATGCGGGGCGTTCACATCCACCCTGGACTACCACTTCGGCCGTTTTCTGTTCGAGCATTTCCCGCTCGGAACGGGTTTTGACGACGCACTGGTTTCAGCCGGCACGGATGAAGTAACCGGGAGCTTGAACGAGCTTCAGCCGGGACCTGCCTCGGCGTTCAGCATCGACGACGAAACCACGACCGAGATCGACGACGCGTTTTCGGTCACGCCACTCGAAAACGGTAATTGGCGAATTGGCGTGCATATCGCCGCCCCGGCTTTGGGTATCGAAGCGGATTCGGATCTCGATGCCGAAGCGCGCAAGCGCATGTCCACCGTTTATTTTCCGGGCGGGAAAGTCACTATGTTGCCGCAGCCTGTGATCGACAGGTTCACGCTTTCCGAAGGCCGGGATTGTCCGGCGCTGTCGATGTATGTCGAGGTTGATCCGGATTTCCGGATTCTGAGCCGGCGCACGGTGCTCGAGCGCGTTCACATCAGCCGTAACCTGCACCACAACATGCTGGACGCGAAATTCGACGACGACGCGGTGGCGGCAGGGCGCGCCGATTTCGAGTTTGGCGAGGAGCTTCTGCTGTTATACCGTTTTGCCGTCTGCCTGGAACGGCAGCGCGGCAAGAGCGAAAACCGGGTGCAACGCTCCGATTACAGCTTTTACGTCGAGGACGATCGGGTGCGTATCGTGCCGCGCAAGCGCGGTGCGCCACTCGACAAGCTGGTATCCGAGTTGATGATTCTGGTCAATGGCGAGTGGGCGCGCCTGCTCGGCGATGCGAACTTGCCGGGACTGTACCGCACGCAGGTGAGCGGCAAGGTCAAGATGTCCACTGTCGCGGCTCCGCATGAGGGTCTAGGGCTGGCCCAGTACATCTGGGCCAGCAGTCCGTTGCGCCGTTACGCTGATCTTGCGAACCAGCGCCAGTTGATCAGTGTCGTACGCGAGTCGGCGCCCGCATATCCGCCGCGCGATCAGACGCTGTTCGAAGTCATGCGCGGCTTCGAACTGGCCTACGACGCTTACGCCGAGTTTCAGCGCTCGATGGAGCGTTTCTGGTGTTTGCGCTGGCTGTTGCAGGAGCAGCCGACTGAAGTGCGGGCAGAGGTGATACGCGACGATCTGGCCAGATTTCAGGCCATTCCCCTCGTGTGCCGTGTGCCGTCGATGCCGCAGTTACCCTCGGGTACCATCGTCGAACTGGGACCGTCGGACATCGATCTGATCGAGTTGGCGTTGCGCTGCGAATACATCTCCACGGTGGAGCCAAGCAGCGCGGAAGCGTGACCAAAGCCATATTAGCCTCTAGAATTCATTGCAACGTGAACAACTCGCCACCTGGAACTTGCCGGAGCAGACACTGAGCCTATTCGCGTTGCCGGCGCAGGAAAATCCGAATCAGACCGCTCGCGGGCGGCTGATGTCCGCCGACATTTTGCCGGTCACACTGGCAATTTCCATCGTATTCCACGCGTTCTTGCTGTTGATCACATTCGCGGTGCCAGAAGCGCCGCGCGGCAAGAACGCTCCGCAACTGGATGTGGTGCTGGTTAACAGTCAGTCGCCGACGCGGCCTGTCAAGGCCGACGTGCTGGCGCAGACGAACCTCGATGGCGGCGGCAACACCGAAACGGATCTGCGGGCGAGTTCGAACCTGCCGGTCATCGAGGATATGCAACCGACCGATTCGCTCGAACTGTCCTCACGCCAGGTCAAACAGCTTGAGCAGCGCGTTGCCCGCCTGCTTGCCGCCGCCGGTGACGAGGCGCAAACGGCCCCGACGACGAAAGCACAGCAGCAGGCGTATTCGCAGGAAGCAACGAGGGATCAGGTTGCCAGCCAGAAGCGGCTGGAAGTGGCGCGCCTGGAAGCGCAGATTGCCAAGGAATGGCAGGCCTATCAAAAGTTGCCGCGCCGCAAGTTCATTGGTGCACGTGCCGAAAGTGCTGTTTACGCTGAATATGTCGAGAAGTGGCGCCAGCGAATCGAAACCGTAGGTACGCGCAACTACCCGGAAGAGGCGCGCCGGCGCGGCATTTTCGGTTCTTTGCTGCTTACCGTCTCGATCAGGACGGACGGTTCGGTAGAGCGCGTCCAGATCGATCGCTCGTCGGGGCACGCCGTCCTCGATGAAGCGGCGCGCCGAATCGTTGAACTGGCCGGCCCGTTTCCTTCCTTTCCTTCGGCCATTCGCGGCGAGTACGATATTTTGTCGATTACGCGGCAGTGGTCGTTTACCCGTAACGAATTCGACATCACGGCGGGACAATGAGTGATCGTTACGTGGTAATCGGTCATCCGGTCGCGCACAGTCAATCACCGAGAATCCACTCCATGTTCGCTGCCCAGACCGGGCAGGACATCACCTACGACAAGCTGCTTGCACCGATTGACGGGTTTGCCGATTCGCTGAGGACTTTCATTTCCGAAGGAGGGCATGGCGCCAACGTTACCGTGCCGTTCAAGCTCGAGGCCTACGAGGCGGCGGACGAGGTATCGGAGCGCGCCGGGCATGCGCGTGCGGCGAATACGCTCAAGTTCGATGCAGGCCGGATCTACGCGGACAATACCGATGGCGTCGGCCTGGTGCGCGACATCAGAGCCAATCTGGGTGTGGCTCCGGAGGGCAAACGGGTGTTGTTGATGGGCGCGGGCGGTGCCGCACGGGGCGTGCTTTTGCCCTTGCTGGAAGCCCGCCCGGCGATTCTCGTTATTGCCAACCGGACGGTGGAAAAAGCAATGCAACTGGCCAGCGGCAATCAGCATCAGCCGCTCGCCGCGCATACGGAGCTTTCGGGGGCCGGCTTCACGAGCCTGGCGGGGCAGCAGTTTGACATCGTGATCAACGCCACTTCGAGCAGCCTGTCGGACGAACTGCCGCCGCTTCCGGACAAGCTGTTTGCACCGGGCGCTCTCGCCTACGACATGATGTACGGCAAGGGCCTTACGTCATTCCTGTCTTACGCGCAGGCGCAGAATGCAGCGCTTCTGGCTGACGGACTTGGCATGCTGGTAGAACAGGCTGCTGAATCGTTCTGGATCTGGAGAGGCGTGCGCCCGGACACGCGCCCGGTAATACTGGCTCTGCGCAAGGGCTAAGCGGTCGGCGCCGCTGGATTGGGCATTGGGGTTCGTCCGGGACAGTGCGGTGATGGATCAAGGGCGGTATATGGAGACAGCGTTGCTGCACGGGTCTGGCCCGGTCGAGACGACAGGGATGCCATGGCTTTCGCCGGGGCTTGGCCGTGCGCGGGACATTCGAGCCGGGTTAGATGGCTAGTCGTACGAAGCGAAGGTGGCGGTTGCCGTGGCGGTTTGTTTGGCGATTGGCGTTGCTGCTGGTTGCAGCGCTGGTCGTTTACGAGTCGTGGTTCTTTGGCAAGGTCGTGTGGTGGATCTGGGTCAATCCAACGACCACGGCGTTCATGGAAGCGCGGCTTGAAACAATGCGCAAGGAAAATCCGCAGGCCAGGCTCAGGCATAAATGGGTCCCGTACGCTGATATTTCGGGCAATCTCAAGCGCGCGCTGATCGCCGCCGAGGACGCGAAATTTCTCGATCACGACGGATTTGACTGGGAGGCAATACAACGCGCCGCATCCAGGAACCTGAAACGCGGCAAGGTCGTCGCAGGCGGCTCGACCATCAGCCAGCAGCTTTCAAAGAACCTGTTTCTGTCCGGACGGCGCACACCCTGGCGTAAATTGCAGGAAGCGGTGATTACCGTGATGATCGAAACGGTCATGTCGAAGCGTCGTATCCTGGAGATCTATCTCAACGTCATTGAATGGGGCAACGGCGTCTTCGGTGCGGAAGCAGCGGCCTGGCATTATTACCGCACCAAGGCCGGGCGTTTGTCACCCGAGCAGGCGGCGCGGCTTGCCGCGATGGTTCCCAATCCGCGTTACTACGATCGTGTTCGCTCGACACCGGCGCTGGAGAAAAAAGCCGGGATCATCCGGTCGCGCATGCACATGGCCCCGGTGCCCTGACCCGGCAAGCTTATAATTCCCGCTTATGCTGACGCATCCCAATTTCGATCCGATTGCCTTGCAGCTTGGTCCACTGGCGGTTCGCTGGTATGGATTGATGTACCTGATCGCTTTCGCGCTGGTACTGATACTCGGGCGCATGCGCATTCGCAATCAACCGTGGGTTTCGATCACGACGCGCGACCTCGACGACATGCTGTTTTTCGGGGTGCTGGGCGTCGTGCTTGGCGGCCGCCTGGGTTACATCCTGTTCTACAAGCCGCTCGAGTATCTGCACGACCCGATCCGGATATTTTTCGTGTGGGAAGGCGGCATGTCATTTCATGGCGGCTTTCTTGGCGTCGTGGTGGCAATGATGTTGTTTGCGCGTTCCCGCGGCAAACAATGGCTGGCAGTCACCGATTTCATCGCGCCCCTTTGTCCGCTCGGTCTCGGTGCCGGGCGCATCGGCAACTTCATTAACGGCGAACTGTGGGGGCGGGCTTCGGAACTGCCATGGGCGATGGTTTTTCCGCAGGCTGCGGACGGGATCGCGCGACATCCATCACAACTTTATGAGTTCGCGCTCGAAGGGCTGGTTCTATTCGCCCTGGTCTGGTTGTATTCCAGAAGATGGCGTCCACTCGGCGCGGTTTCAGGCATGTTCCTGATCGGCTATGGCGTGCTGCGTTTCCTGGTTGAGTTCACCCGGGAGCCGGATGAATTTCTCGGCCTGTTGGGCTTCGGGCTGTCCATGGGGCAATGGCTGAGTGTGCCAATGGTTGTTGGCGGGGTGGCGTTGATGTGGTGGGCCAACAAACACGGCCAGAGGCGTTAGCCGCGCCAGGGGTACTTAACGGATCAACCTCTGCCGCGGATGCCGGTTGCAGCACCGACGGCTGCAACCGGTGCTCAATTGGGCCGGGAACTGCTCGCCCCGGTAGCCGCGGGATCAATGATGCTGCGCCGGCTCAACATGCGCTGGAAGTTGCCCAACGACCACAGGTGCTCGAATATCGCGTCCATGGCATCGCCTTTCACGAGTGTGCGCAAGGCATCGTCCGGCAACTCGGCCAGCGCTTCCCGGTTGACGCGATGAAGCCCGGAAAGCTGCATCGTGAAGTCACCCAGTTCCGCTGTTACCGAGATTGGTTCAAGCAGATTCAGGCCGGCCAGCATTTCGCAAAACTCCTCGGCGCGCATCAGGTCGCGCTCATACTCGGTTACAAAGCTCTCTATTCGCGACCAGGCCGGCAGCGCCTCTCCCGTATCGTCGAACAATTCATCGCCGTCGTCCGTGATCGCGGAGTCCTCAACGCAGACGACCCGCTCACCTTGTACCTCGCCGTCCCTGGTCACGCGCGCCATGCAAAACGGGAATCGGCGCACATAGGCTGGCAGATACACCCGCCGGTCCCAGTAGCCGTCATCCATCAGGAACATGTTCTGATTCTGCTGCAGTCCGAGGATTGCGCTCAGTGCGAACGTCTTGCCGCCGTCTGACGAGGAAAAGGTAATCGGATAGTCGCGGCTGGCCGGGGTAATCTCACTGAAGCTCAAAGGCAGTGCGTGTGTTCTGCGCGCGAACAGGGGCGCTTTGTCACCCGCAGGAAGGGCTACACGGTGTTTCTTGAGGAGCGGACTGACGCTGTTATAGCCGGTCGGGGGTTTGATGTTCAAATTCTGTCCTTTTGGCGGATTTACCCAAATTGCCTTTAAGTATAAGATACGCGCCTCTACGGAGCCTGCCGGCTGCCGGAACGCCACAGAACAACGGGGACGTAGCTCAGCTGGGAGAGCGTCGCGTTCGCAATGCGAAGGTCGGGAGTTCGATCCTCCTCGTCTCCACCAAACAACAGGGGCCGCAATTTGCGGCCCTTTTTGTTTGTCAGTCCGAGGGTGGTGCGTTTCAGTGAGTTTCGCCAGCGAGCACTGCTCGCGCAGGATGCCAGCTTTGCAGGTTCCCGGGGTAGAAACCGGGGCATGGCGGGATCGTGAGGTATAAAACATGCCGGACACCGCTTTTTCGTTCCCGCGAAAACACCAGGGGCCGCAGGTCGCGGCGTTTTTCTGTTTGGCAGGTCCGTGATGCAACCGGCTCGCATGAGATCGACCAGCGAGCATCGCCCGCCAGAACCGCGGGCGCTCACCCTCCGGGAAGGCGACGCCCCGCAGTCATGCGGTATTCAATCTAGGCGGAGAGCTTTTCCCGGATGTCTCTTATCGACAACGAACAAGCCTGCGTGTAGTAGCCGGTCCGAAACCCTTTCGAGTAGTCATCCATGGCAACCTTGTGATACGGAGGCATCTCCTGGCCACTGCGTTCGGAAGTTTCACCATCAACATATCCCTGAGCGCGCTCCAGTGACCAGCCCATTTCCAGCGCGAGCTCATCGCGTTTTTCCTTTACCAAGTTGCTCATATTTCCCTCCACTTTCATCATCGCTTTCGCTACCCAACCAGACGCAAAAAACGTTCGTCTTTGCGGGGGCGAGGACTGCGAGAAGGGTATGCGCGCGGCACATCCCGTGCCGTGCAGGTTGTATCCGGAAATTTGCATGCGGGTTAATGACTTGCCGAACGGATGAGGGGAAACGACGGATCTTCCTAAACCCGGGGCTGCTCTTCGAGTCAAAAAACGGCAGAAATCGTCCTGCGTTTGCGAGAGTGGTTTGACGAGTTCCTAACACCCTGGCGCTGAGGATCGGTCATTCGCTTGCGGAATTCCGCAAGTACAAATCCCGTATCGATTTGACCCGGTGTCGATAGCCGATACAGGGGCGTTGGCTACGCGGAAACGATCTGGCCGCAGGACGTTTCGATCATATCAGTTGAAGGCATATGTTCCGGTGCGCTCAGATCCGGGCGCAGTGCGATGACAACAGGCGATGAGGGCCCGCGGAGACAGGGAAGGCGCGAGGGGACCACCGGACAGGATCTCTGCCCGACAGCCCCCTCGCACGGTTGATCAGAAAAGGTTGATCGAAAAAAAATGTTCGAAACAACCGGAGGGAAGAACTCAGTTGTGCGTAACCGAGTTGATGTCGCTGAAGCGGTAGTTGCCGGCGGACTTGGTCAGCGGGCGAACGTCCTGTCCGGCGGGCTTGGTCACTGCGCTGATGTCGCTCCACTTCGGCTGGGCACCGCCAACACGCAATTCCTTGCTGGAGATCGAACCGTGGGTGACGTCGTTGATGTCGTTCACGGCTGCGAGGGCGTTGACGGACAGGCCAAGAGCGGCTGCGGCGATGGTGGCTTTGATCAGTTTCATGGTGGTATCTCCTGAGTAAATGTCGGTAATGGGTCGGTAGTCATCTCGCGGAAATGCTTAACCGTGCGAGTGATCACAGATTACGGATCGCACGCTGCCGGCGCTGCGAAGCGTGCCGCAATGAAAATGTGCGGAATTACCATTAGTGCGGCTTGGCGGGTGGGAGGCCTGTGGGCCATGAAGGCGGCGACCGCTGGCCCGGCGCGTCTTGTAGTCGCAGCCGGGCCGTTCAACCCGTTTCGTGCGGCTGTCCGGCTGAAATCGAGCGGTGCTGTTTCGCGGGTGTCGGCAGCGCGCGCGCGGTAAGTTCGGGGCAAGCCCCGGATCTAACCGCCGCGAATGGCAGGGATCAGGTGGATTTCACTGTCCGGCGCGATGGGGGCGAACCAGACATCCTGAAAAATTTCCCCGTCAATGGCAATGGCAAAGCTGTCTTGCTCGAGGTGGGGCGCCAGCGCCGGATAACGCTCGCTCAGCGTGCGCAGCAACTGCTTCACGTTCTGCACATCGACCTCGACGACCGAATCGCCCCCGGCCAGTTGCCGCAAGCTGCCGTCCAGGATGAGTCGGGCCAACGACGCAGGTTCCTTACTGGCTCTGCTGTGCGTCGATGGCTGCCAGCACCCGGGGTGGCGACATCGGCAAGTCGGTAAAGCGCACCCCCGTCGCGTGCGAAACCGCATTGGCGATCGCGCCCATTGGCGGAACGATGGGCGTCTCGCCGACGCCGCGCACACCGTAGGGATGATTCGGATTGGGTACCTCGACGATCACCGTGTCGATCATCGGCACGTCTGAACAAACCGGTATGCGGTAATCGAGAAAACCCGGATTCAGCAGATGTCCCTTGTCGTCGTAGATGTATTCCTCGTTGAGCGCCCAGCCGATACCCTGGACTGCGCCACCTTGCATCTGTCCTTCGACGTAAGCCGGATGAATTGCCTTGCCGGCATCCTGAATTGCGGTATAGCGCAAGATCGTGACTTTGCCGGTCTCGGGATCGACTTCGACGTCAACCAGGTGCGTGGCAAGGCTGGGGCCGGCCCCCGTCGCGTTGATGGCGGCATTGCCAATGATGGGTCCGCCGGTCTTGCCGGCAGTACGGGCAAGCTCCGCGAGCGAGAGCGACCTGGCTTCGCCCGGACCGGCGCAGCGCGCATGCCCTTCCACCCATTCAACATCGGCCAGCGGCACTTCCCATATCTTGGAAGCGCGTTCGCGCAGTTGCTCAATCACGTCGCGCGCCGCCTGTACTACCGCCATGCCGCTGGAAAACGTCACGCGGCTGCCGCCGGTAAGGAAGTTGAATCCAAGGGCGCTGGTATCCCCGACGATAGGATGTATGTGCTCCAGAGAAATGCCGAGTTCCTCCGCAGCCATCATCGACAGCGATGCGCGCGAACCACCAATGTCCGGCGTCCCGACCACCATTGCAACACTGCCGTCTTCACCGAGGTTGAGAGACGCACAGGTCTCGCCACCGATGTTGAACCAGAACCCGGAAGCGACTCCGCGACCCTGATTGGCTTTCAGGGGCGCACTGTAGTGGGCATGGGCGCGCGCAGCCTGCAGCGTTTGAACCAGGCCTATCGGTCCCAGCTTCGGCCCGTAGGGCGCGCGGGTGCCCTCTTGCGCGGCGTTCTTCAGGCGAAACTCGATCGGATCAAGACCGATCTTCATTGCAACTTCGTCGATGACGCTTTCAACGGCGAACTCCGCGATCGGTCCGCCCGGTGCGCGGTAGGCTGCAACCTTGGGGCGGTTGACGACGATGTCGAAGCCGACGATGCGCACGTTTTCCAGATCGTACGGGGCGAAGGCGCACATCGCGCCCGGCTGCACCGGCGATCCCTGAAAGGCGCCTGCCTGATACTTCAATAATGCATCGCCGGCGGTAATGCGCCCGTCTTTGGTGGCACCCACCTTGACCCGGATCCGGGCCCCCGATGTCGGTCCGCTCGCCTGCAACACTTCCGTACGGGACATCACCATCTTTACCGGCTTGCAGGCTTTGCGCGACAGCGCGAGTGCCAACGGCTCGATATAAACCACCGTCTTGCCGCCGAATCCACCGCCGATTTCCGAAGCTGTGACGCGCAGCTGCGACACTTCCATGCCGAGCAGTTTTGCGCAGAAAGCACGCACGATGAACTGGCCCTGGGTGGTGCACCACAACTCCGCCTGGCCATCTTCGGAAACACTGGCGAGGCAAGCGTGAGGTTCGATATAACCTTGATGCACCGGCTTGGTACTGAACTCGCGCTCGACAATGACATCGGCCTTGGAGAAACCCGCCTCCAGGTCGCCAAAGCCGAACTCGACGCGTTTGGCAATGTTTGAAGGTTTGTCCGGCGTCGGTTCAACGCCGATGGTGAACATGTCATCGTGCAATAGCGGCGCATCGGGCTGCATCGCCTCGTCCACGTCCATGACGTGCGGCAGCACTTCGTAGTCCACTTCGATCAACGCCAGCGCTTGCGCCGCGATCCTGTCGTTCACCGCCGCTACCGCCGCGACTGCGTGACCCTCGTAGAGCGCCTTCTCCCGCGCCATGACATTGCGCGTCATATCCTTGAAGTTCACCATCATTTCGCCGGCGGGGATGAATTCTGACGGCAGATCGCACAGATCGGCCGAGGTAATGACGGCCTTTACGCCCTTGAGGGACTGTGCTTTCGAGGTATCGATCGACCTGATGCGGGCATGGGCGTGCGGGCTGCGAAGCACGCGGCCGACAAGCATGTTCGGCAGATGCATGTCGGCGCCGAACTTGGCTCGCCCCGTTACCTTGTCTGCCCCATCGGGGCGCAGCGGCCGCGTGCCGACGATCTTCAGTTCGCGTGCCACCAGATTCGGATTTGTCATGTCGTTCATCGCCGCACTCCTAATGTATTGTTCGTTGCTTCAGGCGCTTTGCATCTGCACGCTGCTCGCGGCGGCGGGTTTCGCCGACGCGCCGCGCATCGCGGCCGCAGCATCAAGCACGGCACGCACGATCTTGTCGTATCCGGTGCAGCGGCACAGGTTGCCAGCCAGCCAGTAACGCACTTCGGTTTCAGTCGGGTCAGGGTTCTTCTCGAGTAGCGCTTTCGCCGCCACCAGAATACCCGGCGTGCAGATTCCGCACTGCAGGGCCGCATGCTCGAGGAATTTCTGCTGCAGGGGATGCAGCTTTTCGCCGTCGGACATGCCTTCGATCGTTTCAACCTCCCGGCCGTTTGCTTCCACACCCAGCACCAGGCAAGCACAGACGAGGCGCCCGTCGAGCATCACGCTGCATGCGCCGCAGTCGCCCGACCCGCAGCCTTCCTTGCTGCCGGTCAGGAACAACTCGTCACGCAATACGTCGAGCAGCGTTTGTTCCGTGGAGCAAAGAAATTCCACACTATCGCCGTTAACGCTTGTTGTCACATGTCGCTTGCTCATCAGTCGTTCTCCACAATCAATACAGCGTTGGATACCCGTTTCACCGGCCCTTGACTCAGCCCGTCGCGCGCTCAAATGCCATGCGGGCTGCTCGCTTTGCAAGCACACCCGCTACCTTGACGCGATAAGCGACGGTGCCGCGTTTGTCGTCAATGGGCTTGCACGCAGCGCTGGCCGCTGCTGCCAGCGCTTCCAGGGCGTCGTCATCGACACGGGTACCGACCAGGGCCCTGGCTGCCGCTTCGACCAGCAGAGGTGTTGCTGCGACCGCCCCCAGGGCAACGCGCGCATGAGTGCAAACACCCTGATCGTCAAGCGTCAGCGATACTCCGGCACCAACAACGGCAATATCCATCTCCGTGCGGGGAATCAGCCGCAGGTAGGCATCACCCGATCGACCGGGTGGCTCGGGCAATCTGAACCCCAGGATGAACTCACCGGGCTTGAGCGCGTTACGGCCCGGACCGGTTACGATTTGCTCCACCGGCACTTCGCGTTGACCCTTGGTGCCCGCGACTTCGCACTTTGCGCCTGCGGCGATCAGTGCCGGTACGCTGTCGGCGGCAGGCGACGCGTTACACAAATTTCCCCCGAGCGTGGCGCGCCCCTGAATCTGTGTCGAGCCAATCAACTGCAGCGCTTCCACCACCCCTGGCCAGGCGCTGGCCAACGCGGCATGTTCGCCGATCTCGGCACAAGTCGTCGCGGCGCCAATGCGCCAGCCCTTTGCGTCGTGCTCGATGCCGCGCAAGCGCGGCACCCTCTTCAGGTCGACCACAACGCGGGGCGTGACCGCTCCCGCCCGCAACTTCACCAGCAGGTCGGTGCCGCCCGCAAGCGCATGGGCACCATCCTGGGAAAGCAGTGCCGCTGCTTCCTCGGCATTGGTTGGTGTTTGATAGTCCATCTTGGAGTGCTCTCCCCCTGCGGTTTGTTCTCGACTGGGTAACGGGGCGCTGCCGTCCCTTGGGTTTCGCTCAATACCAGCTGGCGGCGCGCCCGACCCTGTAATGTATCCGAGACTTTACACGCTTGGATGGAATCAACAAACTCCGGGACAAGCGGTGATACCCGCTTCTTCGTGCCTCAGCCTGGATGCTCACGCCGGCAATGCCCGCGACGCGCGGCGGGGCTTCGAGCGGTTGCGCGACGCGGCTTCTGGGCGAGCTTACAGAATAGCCGTGCCGCCTTGCCGTTCGCCGCGTTCGTAGACAACGTGGGCGCGGCCGACCAGCAAAGGATCCAGCGGCCCGATGGCGTCGACGTCCTTGTTGTCGTAGGGCAGCTTATGCAGCACGTAGCGCAGGGCATTGAGCCGTGCGCGCTTCTTGCAATCGGATTTGATCACCGTCCATGGTGAGTCGGCCGTGTCGGTGTAGAAGAACATCGCCTCCTTGGCCTTGGTGTACTCGTCCCATTTGTCGAGCGAGGCGAGGTCGACCGGGGACAATTTCCACTGCTTGAGCGGGTGAGCCTTGCGTTCCTTGAAGCGGCGTTGCTGTTCACGCCGGCTCACCGAGAACCAGAACTTGATCAGTTGCACGCCGCTGCGAACGAGGTTGCGCTCGAATTCCGGTGCCTGGCGCATGAACTCCGCATATTCTTCATCAGTGCAGAAACCCATCACCTTCTCGACGCCGGCGCGGTTGTACCACGAACGGTCGAACAGCGCGATTTCACCGGCGGTGGGCAGGTGCTGGATGTACCGCTGGAAATACCACTGTCCGCGCTCGGTCTCGGTGGGTTTTTCCAACGCCACCACGGCGGCGCCGCGAGGATTGAGGTGCTCCATGAAGCGCTTGATCGCGCCACCCTTGCCTGCCGCGTCGCGGCCCTCGAACAGGATGACGACTTTCTGGCCCGATTTCTTGACCCATGCCTGGAGCTTGAGCAGTTCCACCTGCAGTTTGTATTTCTGTTTTTCGTAACGCTTGCGCGTCATCAGGTTCTTGTACGGATAAGCGCCCTCGCGCCAACCTGGCGCCAGTTCGTCGTCCGGGCTGCGCGGCAGCCGCGCATCGGCTGTATCCAGGCCTTCGATCAACGCAGCGCGCAACGCGCCGGCATCGTCGGGAGACGCGCCTTCCATGATGGCGGCGAGCGAGCCCGCCAGTGCCGGCATGTCACCGCTGCTTGCGTGTTGAACGATGTCCTGGGCGGCAACGACTTTCGCGGTCTGTGCCGATTCAACGGCCTCGGACACGACGAAACCCTCGATACCCTTGGGTGTCAGGGTCCTGGCCGTGTCGCCACCGTTTACCCGGCGTGCACGCCGCGTTTTCTGTTGAGCGGTCAGCGGACGTGCTGCAGACGGTGTTTTCTTGCTTTTTGTCGGAGCGGTGCTCGTCGAGCCATTGGATTTTCCTGAAGCCATTACCGAATTCCCTTGAAGAACGGACGAAAAACAGGTACTTGGCCACCTCGCCCAAGGCAGTGTAGCCAAAACCTTCAGTATCCGAACCTGGGTCGGGCTGACCTTGAACTAGATCAAGACAACGGCAGAAAAGGCAAACCGGGGGTATGCGGCATGTCAGTGGCGACGGTCAGGCGAAACCAATGCCCCCGGTCCGCCGGCAGCGCCCTAAGGCCTAGAGTTCAACCCGCGTGCCGAGCTCGACGACGCGATTGGCGGGGATATTGAAGAACCCCGTTGCACTCGATGCGTTGCGTGACATCAGGGCAAATATCTTCTCGCGCCACAGTGCCATATCCTTGCCCAGTTTCGGGACCAGTGTCTGGCGCGAAAGGAAGAACGAGGTTTCCATCATCTTCACATCGAGCCCGTGGGCCTTGCCGAGTTCCAGTGCCGCGGGCACATCCGGCTGATCCTTGAATCCGTACCGGACAACCACGCGGAAGAAGTCGGCCGAAAGCGGCGTGACCTCGATGCGCTCCTCATCGTCGACGTGCGGTACTTCCTCGGTCAGCACCGTCAGCAGCAGGATGCGTTCGTGCAGCACCTTGTTGTGATTGAGGTTGTGCAACAGCGCGTGCGGTACCCCTTCGGTCGCGGTCGTCAGGAACACCGCGGTGCCAGGAACGCGCGTTGGTGGATGTTGCGTGATGCTGTTGACAAACGGCTCGATGCCGATGGCGCCCGGCGCGAGTTGCTGCATCAATACCTGCCGGCCGCGGTACCAGGTGGTGAACAGGACGAACAGAATCATCGCGATCAGGATCGGGAACCAGCCGCCGTGCACCAGCTTGACGGAGTTGGCACCCAGGAACGTGACGTCGATGCACAGGAAAACCAGCGCCAGTGGCACAGCGATCCACTTCGACCAGTTCCACAATGTCGTTACGACGAAGAACGCCAGTATGGTGTCTATCGTCATCATGCCGGTGACCGCGACGCCGTAGGCACCGGCGAGATTACTCGACGATCCGAAGCCGAGAATCAGCAGGATAACGGCGACCAGCAGCGACCAGTTGATCCACGGCATGTAGATCTGGCCGATTTCACTCTCGGACGTGTGGAAAATGTCCATGCGCGGGCAGTAACCCAGCTGGATTGCCTGTCGCGTCAGTGAATACGTTCCGGAGATGACCGCCTGCGACGCGATGACTGTCGCCAGGGTTGCCAGCCCGATCAACGGATAGAGGGCCCAGCCCGGTGCAAGCTTGTAGAAAGGATGTGCCAGCGCAGCCGGGTCGCGCAGTATCAGCGCCCCTTGCCCGAAATAGTTCAACAGCAGCGCGGGCAGCACCCAGAAGCTCCAGGCGATACGGATGGGCTTCTTGCCGAAATGCCCCATATCGGTATAGATGCCCTCGGTGCCGGTGATGGCCAGCACGACCGCACCCATCGCGAGAAACGCGGCGAACTGGTTTTCGACGAAGAACCGGGCTGCGTAAACCGGGCTGAGCGCGGCGAATATGGCCGGATTCTGGATAATGCTCGCCGCCCCAAGCAGTCCCAGTACGGCAAACCACACGACGGTCACCGGCCCGAACACCGCTCCGACACTAGCCGTGCCTTTCTGTTGAATCAGGAACAGCACGATGACAATGATGATCGTCAGCGGAATGATGAAGGGCTTGAGTCCCGGCGCTGCCACTTCCAGCCCTTCAACGGCGGATAGCACCGATATGGCGGGCGTGATGATGCCATCGCCATAGAACATCGACGCGCCAAACAGGCCAAGCGAAATCAGCAGGAGACGCTTTGCCGAGCCGCGTTTGGTGGCTCGCAGCACCAGCGCCAGCAAAGCCATCATGCCGCCTTCCCCGCGGTTGTCTGCACGCATCATGAAAAACACGTACTTGGCGGTTACGACAATGACGAGTGCCCAGAAAATCAGCGAGAGCACGCCGAGCACATTCTCGGCGTTTGGGGCCAGTCCGTATCGGGGGCTGAACGCCTCGCGCATCGTGTACAGGGGGCTGGTGCCGATGTCGCCGAAAACGACACCAATGGCGGCGATCGTGAGCGCGAACGTGCCTTGTTTCGCCGCGTCCTTACCTGAGGTATTCATCTACTTGTTATGCGAACGTTCGCGGTAAAGAGCGTAACGTTACGACACGTCAGCCACCGTGCGCCCGGTGCCGACAACGTAATACGAAAATAGCCATCGGTTATGATCGCAGATCAGGAAGAGAGGCAATCGGAATTGTGTCGCGCCCGTGCCCTGGCGGCGGCTACCTTTCGATGAATTGAATGATGAATTGAATGTTGTAGCGCAACATTTTATACCCGGGAGTTCCCAGTGACCAAGCACAGGATACAGACGAGCGACGCACCGCAAGCGATCGGCACGTACTCGCAAGCGATAGAGGCAGGTGGGGTGGTTTACCTGTCAGGCCAAATCGGCCTTGACCCGGGCACCATGGAACTGGCCGACGGGTTCGAGGCACAGGCGCACCAGGTGTTTTCCAACTTGCGTTCGGTTGCCGCCGCGGCTGGTGGCGGTCTCGATGATGCAGTGAAACTCACCGTGTATTTACTCGACCTGGGGAATTTCGCCCGGCTGAACGAGATCATGGCGGGTTATTTCACTGAACCGTATCCGGCGCGTTCAGCCGTGGGTGTGTCGCAGTTGCCCAAGGGTGCGCTGATCGAGATCGATGCCGTTCTCGTGCGCCAGTAGCGACTGACGCCCGTTGAGTACGCTGGCGCGGACGCGAAGCAAGTCGCCAATGGCAACGCCCGGAGCGAAGACCACCGCATCGAAAGCCGGGAATGTTTCGAGCCGGCCGGGTACCGGGCGCAAGAGAACCGGAAAGGTGCGGGAAAAAAAGCGTAGTGCTGCGGAAACGGTTCCGGCGAGCCCGTCTGCCGTTGCCGAATCACTCGCGTTTGCCACGCCCGCCATTCGAGAGCGGCTGGCGCGACTCGGCGTGCGCAGGCTCGCCGACCTGGTGCTGCATTTGCCGCTGCGTTACGAGGATGAAACGGAGCTTGTTCCGATCGCGCGGGCAATTTCGGGAGCCAGTGTGCAAGTCGAAGGCACCGTCATCGAAACAAGGATCGAGTTTCGACCTCGCCGGCAGTTGCTGTGCCGGATTGAAGATGCCAGCGGCACTCTCACCATGCGCTTTTTCAACTTTTATCCGAGTCAGCAAAAAGCGCTGGCCCGCGGAGCAAAGGTGCGCCTGGTCGGTGAAATCCGCCGCGGGCTATTCGGAGCGGAAACGATTCATCCGCGTTACCGGATTTTGCGGGCGGATACGCCGCTGCCCGAATCGCTCACGCCGGTGTACCCGACTACCGCCGGCTTGTCACAGGACAGCATAAAGAAAATCGTTGCCCGCGCCTTGGGTGAAACAGATTTGTCGGAAACGCTGCCTGAAGAGGTGCGCAAGCGACTTGATCTGCAGCCTTTCGAGGCGTCGGTCCGCATGCTTCACAATCCGCCGCCAGAAGTGGCAGCGGCTTCGCTGCAAGAGCGGTCTCACCCCGCGTGGCAGCGGCTGAAGTTCGACGAGTTGCTGGCGCAGCAGCTTTCGATGCGCCTGCACTATCAGCGGCGCAGCCGGATCAGGGCTCATCCGTTGCGTAAGTATGGCGAACTGCCACGCCGCCTTGCGCGCAAGCTGCCGTTCACTCTGACCGCTGCCCAGTCGCGGGTGCTGGATGAGATACGCGCGGACCTGGTGCGATCGCAACCGATGCAGCGCCTGCTGCAGGGCGATGTCGGTAGCGGCAAGACGATTGTTGCGGCATTGGCTGCATTGCAGGCTGTCGAGTCCGGATTTCAGGTTGCGGTGATGGCGCCGACCGAAATCCTCGCTGAGCAGCACTATCGCAAGTTCCTGCACTGGCTCAAGCCGCTGGGCATCGATGTCGTTTGGCTGTCGGGTAGTCTCAGAAAGAACGAGCGCGAGCGCGCAATGGAGCAACTGGCCAGCGGCGACACCAAGCTCTGTGTCGGCACCCACGCGTTGTTCCAGGAGCAGGTGGTGTTCCGCAATCTTGGCCTGGCCATTATCGACGAGCAGCATCGCTTTGGTGTGCGGCAACGGCTTATGCTGCGAATGAAAGGCGGCGACGAGAAGACTCAACCACACCAGTTGATGATGAGCGCGACGCCAATTCCGCGCACGCTGGCGATGAGCTTTTACGCCGATCTGGACGTGTCGGTGATCGACGAACTGCCGCCGGGGCGCACGCCGGTGGTGACCAAGCTGGTGGCGGACTCGCGCCGTGACGAAGTGCTGGCCAGGGTTCGGGAAGCTTGTGCCGGCGGCAGCCAGGCATACTGGGTGTGCCCCTTGATTGAAGAGTCCGAGGCGCTGCAACTGCAAACGGCTATCGATACCTACGAGCGAGTGCAGCTCGAGTTCCCGGAGTTGAAGACCGGGCTGGTGCACGGACGCATGCGCGCCGCCGAGAAAGCGGGCGTGATGGAGGCGTTCCAGTCGGGAGAGATCCAGTTGCTGGTTGCCACGACCGTCATCGAGGTTGGTGTCGACGTGCCGAACGCCTCCTTGATGGTGATAGAGCATGCCGAGCGCATGGGGTTGTCGCAGTTGCATCAACTACGCGGGCGGGTCGGACGCGGCGCGCGCTCCAGTGCATGCATCCTGTTGTACCAGGGCCCGTTGTCGGAGACCGCGCGCGAGCGGCTCAGGATCATTTACGAAAACAACGACGGGTTCGAAGTGGCGCGGCTTGACTTGCACTTGCGCGGACCGGGTGAAATTCTGGGTGCCCGGCAATCGGGGGTACCGATGCTGCGGTTTGCAGACCTGGAGCAGGACGTCAAGTTACTCGAAGCTGCGCGTGACGTCGCCACCGTAATGGTTGCTTCGCGGCCGGACCTGGTCGAACGGCATCTGGAGCGCTGGCTCGGCGGGCGGCAGGACTATCTGCGTGTGTGAGAGCAAAAGCCCATTGTCTGCGCGCGCCCGGTCCGAGGCCGGGATTGAGACGGAGGAAAGTCCGAAAGTGAAACAATGCCGATAATGGCTTGCAGCAGGTTTGATTCGGCCAGCGGCCAGCGGCCAGGCATGTGCAAAGCGGTCGGAGCGGCGCCTGCTCAAGTCACGCAGGGTGCCCGCAAGGTATGAAATTCTCCGATCGACTGCTGGCTTATGCACGGCTGGTGCGCCTGGACAAACCGATAGGTACGCTGCTCCTGTTGTGGCCTACCTTGTGGGCATTGTGGTTGTCTTCTGACGGCAGACCGGACTGGAACATCGTGGCGATCTTTGTCGCGGGAACGGTGCTGATGCGCTCGGCAGGCTGCGCCATCAACGATTTCGCCGACCGCGAATTCGATCCTCACGTGGAGCGTACGCGCGAGCGGCCGCTGGCGGCTGCCGTCATCAAACCCTGGGAGGCATTGGGAGTCGCAGCGTTTCTTTCGCTTGTCGCGTTCGTGCTGGTTCTGCAATTGAATCTGCTCACCATCGCGCTGTCGTTCCCCGCGCTTTTTCTCGCAGCGAGTTATCCGTTCACCAAGCGTTTTCTGGCGCTGCCCCAAGCCTACCTCGGGGTCGCCTTTGGATTTGGCATACCGATGGCTTACGCTGCGCAGAACGGCGAGGTTCCATGGGTTGCCGTAGCCGTCTTGCTGGCCAACGTTTTCTGGGCGGTTGCCTACGACACCGAGTACGCGATGGTTGATCGAAACGATGATGTGAAGATCGGCATCCGCACCTCGGCAATACTGTTTGGCCGCTACGATGTTGCCATGGTGATGGCGTTCCACGCCTTGTTCGTCGCGACACTTGCCTTGGCCGGATGGTCCGAAGGGCTGGGTCCGGTTTTCTTCGCCGGCATGGTGCTGACGGCGCTGCTCGCCGCGTCGCAGTACTGGATGATTCGTGATCGGTCGCGCGACGGGTGTTTTCGTGCTTTTCGGCAAAACAATTGGGTGGGCGGCGTGGCATTCGCAGGGATTGTCGCCGACTACAGTATGCTGGCCATGTCCTGAGCCACGGCACGCGAACAGGGACCGACTGCATCAGGGTTGTCCGGGCCGTCGATTCGTCGTGCCGGGATCTCGGATGAACCTTCGATGACTGTACCTACGGATAGCCATTCAATGATTATGAAGTATCGAGACCTGCGCGAGTTTCTGAACGCGCTCGAAAAACAGAATGATCTGCGGCGCGTTACGGCGCCGGTGTCGCCAGTGCTGGAAATGACGGAAATCTGTGACCGGGTGCTCAGGCAAGGTGGGCCGGCCGTGGTATTCGAAAACACCATCGGCCATGACATGCCGGTGCTGGCTAATCTGTTCGGCACACCCCGGCGCGTTGCCCAGGCGATGGGCCGCGCTTCCACCGACGAGTTGCGAGAAGTCGGCAAGTTGCTCGCGTTTCTGAAAGAACCTGAGCCGCCGCAAGGCGTTCGCGATGCGTTTGGCAAGTTGCCGCTGTTGAAGCAGGCGCTGTGGGACATGGCGCCGAAGGAGGTATCCGGTCCCGCCTGTCAGGAAATCGTGGTCGAAGGCAATCACGTCGATCTCGGGCGGCTGCCGATCCAGACCTGCTGGCCCGGGGATGCCGGCCCGCTGATCACCTGGGGGCTCACCGTCACGCGAGGCCCGCGGAAAAAACGGCAGAACCTCGGCATCTACCGGCAGCAGGTGGTTGGCCGCAACAAGGTGATCATGCGCTGGCTTGCGCATCGCGGCGGCGCCCTCGATTTCCGGGATCATTGCGAAGCGAACCCGGAACAACCTTTCCCGGTTGCGGTGGCGTTGGGTGCCGACCCGGCGACCATACTGGGCGCCGTGACGCCGGTGCCCGATGCGCTGTCGGAGTATCAATTCGCGGGCTTGTTGCGCGGCTCGCGCACTGAACTGGCGAAATGCGCGGGATCCGACCTGCGCGTGCCGGCGTTCGCGGAAATCGTTCTCGAGGGCGTGATTCATCCCGGAGAAACGGCCGTCGAAGGCCCGTTTGGAGACCATACGGGCTATTACAACGAGGAAGATACATTCCCCGTATTCACCATCGACCGCATGACGATGCGCCGCAACCCGATCTATCACTCGACGTATACGGGCAAGCCGCCGGATGAACCGTCGGTGCTCGGTGTGGCGCTGAACGAAGTGTTCGTGCCGTTGTTGCAAAAGCAATTTCCGGAAATCGTCGACTTCTATCTTCCTCCGGAGGGATGCTCCTACCGGGTCGCGGTCGTCAGCATGCGCAAGCAGTATCCGGGACACCCGAAGCGCGTGATGTTTGGCATCTGGTCGTTCCTGCGCCAGTTCATGTACACGAAGTTCATCATTGTCGTCGACGAGGACGTGGATGCACGTGACTGGAAAGAGGTGATCTGGGCAGTCTCGACGCGTACCGACGCGGCGCGCGATCTTCTGGTGGTGGAAAATACGCCGATCGACTATCTGGATTTTGCCAGTCCGGTGTCCGGCCTCGGATCGAAGATGGCTATCGACGCGACCAACAAGTGGCCGGGAGAAACCTCGCGGCAATGGGGTAAGCCGATTGTGATGGACGCCGGGGTCAAGGCGCGCGTGGACGCCATGTGGGGCGAACTCGGTCTGTAGGGCGAGCAGACCGAACCGGCCATGATGCCCGCTTCGTCGGCGATCCGGTCCCTGTGAGAAGGGCGTGCTGGCAAGTCGGGTGCCGCGGCCCTGGTCCTGGACGGTTCGCCCCGCAGGGGGTGTCAACGGAAACCGGTGCAGGGCGTTATCGACGCATATGCAGTGGATTCTGATTCCGGGACGGGGTCACGCTGCGTAAACGGCACCAGCGCTCGAAAGGTCGTTAGAATAGCGGACGGAGCAATTAACCAGAGTCAGGAAAGGCAAAAAGCGATGAAGAAAGGCATGACGGTATTAATGGCGGCCGCGGCCCTGGGGCTGACGGTACAGACAAGCGCGGCCAAGGCTGCAGACGCGCAGGAACTCGCCAAGTCCAAGAACTGCTTGACTTGCCACATGGTGGACAAGAAGCTCGTCGGACCGGGGTTCAAGGAAGTCGCGGCGAAATACAAAGGCGACAGCGGCGCCGTGGCGGCCTTGTCGAAAAAAGTCATCAACGGAACCAGCGGTACCTGGGGAGCGATCCCGATGCCGCCGAACCCGGTTTCGCAAGACGAGGCGAAGATGCTGGTGGAGTGGATTCTCTCGCTCTGACCCAGGTATCAGCAGTTACGAAAAGCCGGCCTCAGGCCGGCTTTTTTTTGTGCGCGGCCTGCCCTGCAACTCAATGAATTTACGGTTCAAAATTGACAGTCATCCAAGCCCTGACTGATAATCCGCTGGTCATTCATCAGCGCACGTCGTTGCCGGAGAGAGGATTAACCGATGAAGATGAACAGCTTGGCAGAGCTTTCCCGAAAATCGTCTGCAATTGCGCTAGGCGTGTCTTTGTTGATGCTGGTCGGCGCTTGTGGCAAAGGCGAGGAAACAACCAGCGAAAGCGGCGAAGCGGTGCGCGTAGTCAAGGTCGGGCATGCCGGGCCGCTCACCGGACCGATCGCTCACCTTGGAAAGGACAACGAGAACGGCGTTCGACTGGCTATTGAGGAGGCCAACGAGGCGGGGGTGGTCATCGGCGGAGAGAAAATCCGCTTCGAGATGGTCTCGGAGGACGACGAGGGTAATCCGCAAAAGGGTACGGTCGTCGCACAGAAGATTGTCGATTCCGGAGTTGCCGGCGTGATCGGGCACCTGAATTCAGGTACGACGATTCCAGCGTCGAAAATCTACTTCGATGCCGGCATTGCCCAGATTTCGCCCTCGGCGACCAATGTCGATTACACCAATCAGGGCTACAAAACGGCATTTCGCGTAATGGCAAATGACGCCCAACAGGGAGTGGTTCTGGGTAACTTCGCCGCAAAGAACCTGAATGCCGGAAAGATCGCGGTCATCGATGACCGTTCGGCCTATGGCAAGGGACTTGCCGATCAGTTCGAACTGGCTGCCAAGGCGGCAGGCGCGGAGATCGTCACCCGCGAATTCACGGACATGACGAAAACCGACTTTACTGCGATCCTGACCCGCATCAAGGGCATGAACCCGGATCTGGTTTTTTGCGGCTGCCTGGATTCGCAGACGGGGCCGATGATGAAACAGATCAAGAATCTCGGGCTGACGGCGACTTTTCTGAGCGGCGACGGTTCGCAGACCAAGCAGTTTCTCACCCTCGCCGGTGATGCGGCCGAAGGTGCGTATGCCTCGTCGCCCGGCGTTCCGTTGAACAAGATGCCCGGCGGCCCGGCGTTTACGGAGAAGTACACCAAGACTTTCAACCAGGATATCCAGATTTACGCGCCGTACGCGTACGACGCCACCAACACCTTGATCGCCGCGTTCCGTCAAGCCGACTCCACCGACCCGAAAGTGTATTTGCCGGCGCTCGCTGCCATCGAATACCAGGGTGTGACTGGCGATGTCCGTTTTGACGACAAAGGCGACATCAAGGGCGGCAGCATCAGTCTTTACAAGGTGTCCAACGGCCAGTGGGAGTACATCGAGACGGTCGGCGGCGGGGCCTGAGCCACAATCCATGATGGCTAGACGGTGATCTCGGACGGCGCTTGCGGGCGCCGTTTTTCTTGGCTATTTCAGTTGTTGACAACGCTGCGGATGCGGCGCGATCCGGACGCATGGACATTCTTCTACAGCAAGTACTGAACGGTCTCGTTCTCGGCAGCGTATATGCGCTGGTCGCACTGGGTTACACCATGGTCTACGGCATACTCGGTTTGATCAACTTCGCGCACGGCGAAGTTGTGATGATTGGTGCCATGATCGCACTGACAGTCATGACCTTGCTGATGGGACCGGCCGCGGCATTGCCGCCGTCAGTAATCATTGCATTGGCTCTGGGTGCCGCAATCGTCGTATGCATGGCACTGGCCTACACGATCGAACGCGTGGCGTATCGACCGCTACGCAAGGCGCCACGACTGGCGCCATTGATCACGGCAATCGGCATGTCGATCCTGCTGCAAAACGTGGCGATGGTGATCTGGGGGCGCCAGTACAAGACGTTCCCGCAGTTGTTTTCTGCCGAGCCGCACACCATTGCCGGTGCCAATATCACCGACCTGCAAATTGTCATCATCGTGCTTTCCGCGGCATTGATGACGGCACTGCTGTTGTTGGTGCACTTTACCCGCCTCGGCCGGGCAATGCGTGCCACGTCGGAAAACCAGGCCATCGCCGGGTTGATGGGGGTGAACGTCAACAAGATCATTTCCGCGACTTTTGTAATCGGCGCGGCACTCGGGGCCGTTGCCGGTGTGCTGGTGGCTGCGAACTACAGCGTTGCGCACTACTCAATGGGATTCATGCTCGGCCTCAAGGCGTTCACGGCAGCAGTACTCGGCGGCATCGGCAACCTCGGTGGCGCAGTGCTGGGGGGTTTGCTGCTGGGTCTGATAGAGAGTATCGGGGCCGGTTACATCGGTGATGTCACGGGCGGCTTTCTCGGAAGCCACTATCAGGACGTGTTTGCGTTCATGGTGCTGATCCTGGTACTGGTCTTCCGGCCCACGGGCATCATGGGCGAACGCGTGGCGGAGCGCGCATGATGAAGACGCTTCTCGGCCGGTTGTCGCGACTGAAACAGGACCGTCGAGCTGTCTGGCTCGGCTATGTGCTGGTTGGAGCCGGCCTTGCGGTGCTGCCGTTTGCCGTAGACGGCGGTTTCGGGCGGACCTGGGTGCGTATTGTTGATTTCGCCCTGATTTACGCGATGCTGGCGTTGGGACTGAATATCGTTGTCGGCTTTGCCGGACTGCTAGATCTGGGATACATCGCGTTTTATGCGGTCGGTGCGTATACCTGGGCATTGCTGGCGTCGCCGCAATTCGGTTTGCACCTTCCCTTCTGGATGATTCTTCCGATCGGCGCCGGGGTGGCGGCATTGTTCGGCGTGATGCTGGGCGCGCCCACGTTGCGCTTGCGAGGCGATTATCTGGCGATAGTGACGCTGGGCTTCGGGGAAATCATCCGGATCTTCCTGAACAACCTCGATCACCCGGTCAACATCACTAACGGCCCGGTGGGCATCAACAGGATCGATCCGATCAGCGTTGCCGGCATGGACCTGACACGAACCCACGAATTCTTCGGGCTCGAATTCTCCGGCGTTCATTTGTATTACTACGTGCTGCTGGCCCTCGTGATGCTCACGATATTCATTTGCGTGCGGCTGGAGGACTCCCGCATCGGGCGGGCATGGATTGCGATCCGGGAGGACGAGGTCGCCGCACAGTCAATGGGCATCAACACGCGCAACGTCAAGCTGCTGGCGTTTGCGATGGGGGCCACTTTTGGCGGGGTTGCCGGCGGGTTGTTTGCCAGCTTTCAGGGATTTGTCAGTC